>OGPH01001128.1_pt1 | contig 22407 bp, 16 predicted proteins | sample 1552891 | NCBI WGS metagenome assembly OGPH01 (sample SAMEA2580272, study PRJEB22360) | human gut metagenome | biome: human gut; feature: human-associated habitat; material: faeces | place: Denmark | collected 2008/2010 | reverse complement strand
TCTACTTAATAAAACAGAAAAAGCAGCAATCACTCATTTTTGTAAGAGTAACTGCCACTTTTCTTTTCCCGCTTTTCAAAGTGGAAATAAACTTTTCACTTCAGCCATTATGTCAGCCCTTAACCGCTCCCACTACGATGCCTTTAACAAAATATTTCTGCAGGAACGGATAAATAATCAAAATCGGCACCACGCCGATTACGGCGATCGCCATCCGCGCGGAAGCCTTCGGGATCTGGGCCAGCGCGTTTCCAACCCCTGACATGCCCGTAGAATTTTGGGACAGATAATCGATGTTGCGCATCATATTGTTCAGCAGCTGCTGGATGCTGTACAGGCTGCTGTCCGTTACATAATACAGGCCGTTCATCCAGTCATTCCAGTATCCCAAGCCAATGAACAGAATAATTGTAGCTACAATAGGCTTACAAAGAGGAAGCACTACACGGGTAAATATAGTCAGTTCCCCGGCCCCGTCTATTTTGGCCACTTCTGTCAGCGCCTGCGGCACATTGGTCTGTATATAGGTTCTGGTCAGGATTACATTATACGTCCCCATCAGCAGGCTGGGGATGATCAACGCAAAAATTGTATTTTTGATATGGAAATACTGCGTATAGATAATATAAGTGGGGACGATCCCTCCGTTAAAAATCATGGTGAAGAACAAATAAAAGGCAAGGAAGGTTTTTCCCGGGAAACTGGGCTTAGACAGCACATAAGAGTACAGCAGCGTCATAATCAGCCCCAGGATCGTTCCCGCTACAGTCACGAAAATGGTGATGCCGTAAGCCCGGAAGATCTGCGTTTTTTCGTTCCATATATAAGCATAGGATTCCAGGCTGAATTTCCTCGGCCAAAAGGAATAGCCATACTGCATCAGCGTATCATCCTCTGTAAAAGAAGACGACACCATCAGCAAAAACGGCGCTATCACTATGACCATGGCGAGGATCATCACGATATTCAGAACGATCTGTCCTTTTCTTTCACTTTTATACATAATTCCCTCCACTAAAACAGCGCGCTTTCGCTGTCAATTTTTCTGGTTACCCAGTTCGCCGCCATTACCATCACAAAGCCCACAAGGGACTGATAAACGCCCGCCGCAGACGACATGCTGATATCCCCCAGCGTCATCAGGCCGCGGAACACATAGGTATCGATCGTGTTGGTCACATCGATCAGCGGGGCTGAATTCTGCGTCACCTGATAAAACAGGCCGAAATCCGAATAAAAGATCCTGCCGATGGCAAGCAGCGTCAGCGTCACTGCCGTGGTCTTCAGAAGCGGGATCGTAATGTATCTGACCTGCGCCATTTTTTTCGCGCCGTCGATAGCCGCCGCTTCATACAGTTCGTTGTCGATTCCCATGATTGTAGCGTAATAAATGATGGAACTATACCCCACGCCTTTCCAGGCATTCACAAACACAAGGATAAAAGGCCAGTATTTCGGTTCCGTATACCAGGATATCGGTTCCTGCCCGAAAAATTTCAGGACCGCGTTAAAGTATCCGTTTTCCCCGCTCAGGAAACCGTAGACCAGATAGCTTACCACGACCATGGAAATCATATACGGCAGAAGGATCACCGTCTGATATACTTTTACCTTGCGTCTGCTTCTGATCTCGCTGAGTATAATGGCGATCGAGACTGAAAGGATCAGGTTGATGACAATGAATACGAAATTGTAGCACAGCGTATTCCTCGTGATCCGGAAAGCGTCCGGCGTTGTAAAAAGATATTCAAAATTATCCAGCCCTGCCCAGGGGCTTCCCAGGATCCCCAGCCTGAAATTCAGCCGTTTAAAGGCAATCACAATACCGAACATGGGCAGGTAGTTATTAATCAGCAGATACAGAAATCCCGGAAGCGCCATAATATAAAGCGGAAGGTATTTCCTTAAACTTTTCTTTCTTCGTTTTCCCATCCCTGTCTTCTCCGTTTTTATATTCTTTGTTCAGCAAAGGGCTATTGCGCATGGCGCAACAGCCCTTTGCTTTCCCAAACATTTGCCTTTTACTTATTTTCCGCAGCCCAGGCGTCAACCTGAGTCTGCATCTCGTCTATAATCTTCTGAATTCCCGCAGCCTCCAGCTCCTGGTTGAACTCCTGCAGGGTGGTAGCAGGATCTGCCAGGCCGTTTTCCACAATCGGGACATATTTACTGGTCACATTGGCGATTGCCGTAATCTCATTGCGCACGTTATCCGTATTGAAAATGAATCCGAAGTAAGGATACAGGGTCGCCTCTTCATTGCTGGCTTCCAGCACATCCCAGTAATCGGCAGGGTTGCCGTCCCATACATAGGCGATCTTGCTGTTGTTCATCATATAGCACTCACTTCTCCAGCCATCCATTTCAGCCGTTACATTATCGCCGTATCCGATGATCCCGTTTTCCGCATCAAGGATTTCATAGTCTTCATTCTCAATACCGTAGCAGAACAGGTTCATCATTTCCGGATTATTATGCCACAGTTCGAAGAAGGCCATCGCCTTCTCAGGCGTGTCGCTGTTGGTCGGGATCACCCACTGGAATACATTGTAGTTGCCGGTTCCTGTTCTCCCGTCCCTGATATAGATCTGGCTGGTCTCAATATCGTGGCCCGTGCCCTTCTCAATATTGTATCCCGGCTTCACGGAAGCGATATAGCCGAATACATTGCCCTGGTCAATGGTGGTGTTTCCCCAGGATTCCGTCGTATTGACATCCGGAACGATATACCCGAGCTGCTGCCACTCATAGGCCTGCTCAGCCATTTCCCGGTATTCATCCGACGCATACATATTCACTGCAGTAAAGGAACCGTCCTCGTTCTGGAGGATTCCAACACCGCTCTCCACGGAAGCAGAGTCCATAACGAACGGATAGTATTTCATGATCGTCCCGGCATCGTCAGCCATGGTCAGCATATACATATCCGGATATTTTTCCTTTACCCGCGCGAACAGGTCGTTCAGCTCTTCATCCGTCACATGGGCTTCCGGTTCGATCCCCATCTCCGTCAGAATATCTGTCCTGCACACCAGTCCCACATTATTATAATGTTCCACGAAGGTGGGCATGCCGTAAATTTCATCACGAATCCGGAACGCATCCCAATAATCGGCATACTCTTCATATACCGTGGGCGCATATGTCTGCATCAGCTCCTCCAGGGGCTGCAGCTGTCCCCTGCTCTCATAATTTTTCGCCTGGGCAATCGTAAACATCAGATCGACGTCGTCGCCTGAAGAAAGCATCAAATTATACTGATCGTTCATCGCTCCCCATTCCACAAGCTGGATATCAACGGTTGCGTCAATATACGGGGCGATAATCTCGTTCAGTCTCTGCTCCACCTTTTCAATCTGAGACTCTTCGCTCTGGATGGAAGGAAAGACAATGACAAGATTCGTCATCTCTCCGTCCTTCAGCACCGGATCCGCTTCCCCCTCGCCTTCCGTTCCTGACGCCTCCGCCGTATCAGCGGCAGCGCCGTTTCCTGAGCCCGCGCTTTCCGAAGCGCCCTGCGTCGCCGTTTCCTGGCCGCCGCATGCTGTCATCGAAACTAACAGCGCCAAGGCTGTGAACAGCGCGGCTATTTTCTTCTTTTTCATAACATCTTCCTCCTTTTCCATAAATTTGATATTTTTATTGTAATAAAAAAAATCTTTTCCATACAATTTCATTTCAGGGCAAATACTTGTCTGATTCAGACCTTTTTCCCCGTAAAACATGTCTGTTTTGTTAAAGAGAAACGTCTGATCTATTCTTGTGTTCTTTTTGTCAAATATGCTATTATAAAATAATTCTAAAATTGAAATTCTGCAACCGTTCCAAAAGTTTCGTTCCGGACTGACGCTGCATGACTGCAGTCAGATTTCTGTTTCAATTGAAGGAAAAGAGGCGTTTCATGTTCTTTCGGGGAAAAAATAGCATTTACCGCAAAAGTCTGTTCATCATCACCTTTGGCTACGGTTCTTTGATTTTGATATTCATTTTTGCCTATGCCTTTTCCACCTATCAGATCCTCGACAGCATCAGGAACACCAATATGGAGCCCGCCCGTTTCTTCGCCTCCACCCTGGACTACAGGCTGGACTATATCGACCGCAAACTCCTTGTCTTCAATAACGGAACTGATGCCGTCTATTACAATACTCTGTTTACCCAGGCGGATTCGCTGAGCTTAGAGACCAGCAAATATATGGTTAAAAAGAAGCTCTATGAAATCGTTCTGGAATCCGACGAAGTTGTCCGTCTGTTCGTATACGTCCCCGAAGCGGATATCCTGATCTGCGACGGAGATGTCCGCGGACTGGCGGATGATGTAGACGCCTTTAACGCCTGGCTCATCTCATATCTGAACAGCCATGCGCAGAACCTTCCGCAGAAATGGGATATCTATCAAAATGATGAGAATGTCTTTCTCGGTCACGTTTATCAGTCGCAGGGAGGCTATATCGGCGCTTTCATCTCCCCCTCCAGCCTGTTTGCCGGAATTGAAGACATGCAGAACGCCCTGTTCCAAATCATTGGTGACGATGGCAGGACGGCATATGAAACCGGGAATATACAGATCAGCAGCCGTTCCCCACTATCCGTTACGCTGGCTCTGGCCTCCGCTGATTTCAGAATCCGTTACCTCCTCTCTCCTTCCCTTATTCTCCGCGAAGCGAAGTCCGCCCTGCTCTTCATCCCTTTTGCGCTGCTGAGCGCCGTCCTTTTTCTTTCCCTGGCCATCCGCCAGCAGATGCACAGCATCGTGCACCCCATCCATCGGCTGAAAGAAGCGATGATTCAGTTTCAGTCAGACGGTCAGGCCGTCCATCTGGACAATGCGGGGATCGTAGATGAAATCTCCATGCTCTATACCACTTTCAACGAAATGGAGCAGGCCATTAATGACCTGAAAATCCACAGCTATGAAAGCGAACTGGAAAAGAGGAAGATCCAGAACAATTATCTTTCGCTTCAGCTTCAGCCGCATTTTTATGCCAACGTCATGAACCTCATCTACGGAATGGCGGAATTAAGGGATTATGAAGGCATCCAGAGCCTGTCGACGGCGCTGGCGGAATATTTCCGCTACCTGATGGCTGATTCCTCGCACAGCGTTCCCATCTCCAGGGAACTGGAGTGTGTCGACGCCTATCTTCGGATCCAGAACATCCGCTACATGGATAAAATCCGATTCTGCCTGGAAATGGAGACCGAATTGAGGGATGAACCTCTCTTGCCGTTTTCCCTCCTTACTTTCGTCGAAAACAGTATCAAACATAATATTACGGACATCCGGCTTTTAGCCATCAAAGTCTCCATCCATACCCGGAAAGATGGTCTGATTCTCGTTATCAGGGACAACGGGAAGGGATTCGGAGACGATGTCCTTGACCGCCTCCGTGCGCACAGCTTTCTAAGCACGGAAGGCAGGCATATTGGAATCCTGAATATCATCCAACGTATGGAACTTTTCTACGGTTCCCGGGCGCACATTTTTTTCCAGAATCTTCCGTCCGGAGGCGCGGAGGTAACTATCCTTATCAAAAACGGGGAGGACATAAAATGAACCTGCTGATTGTAGACGATGAACCTGCGATCATCCTGATTATCAGAAAAGCAATTGACTGGGAATATACAGAAATTGACCGTGTTTTTTCAGCAAATAACATTTCCCGGGCCAAGGATATTTTCAATGAGCATACCATCGATATCCTTCTGTGCGATATTGAAATGTCCCAGGAGAACGGTCTGGATCTCCTGCGCTGGGTCAACGGCCAGCCCGGCATCACGGAAAAGCTGCTGCTGACCTCCCACAAAAATTTTGATTACGCCCAGTCCGCCATTTCCCTGGATGTGAGCGAATACATCCTCAAACCGGTCAGCTATAAGCAGCTTCAGGAAATCCTCAAAGCGGCGGGACAGCGTGTGCGTGAAAGAAGGCGCAAAAAACATCTGGAGCTGTACGGGGAATATGTGGAAAATCAGAAAAACCCGATACAAAGCTTTTTTGAACTTCTGATACGGGAGGATGTTTTTTCCGTTCCCGGCCAAATAGAGGAGGTAATCGGCAAGCAGCAGCTTCCTATCAGCCCGCAAAGCGTCTATACCCTTGTTTATTTCAGCGGAACAGACCGGAGGTATATTGAAGATTTGGGGCGGCGTTCCTATTTTTATCTGCAAAATATCGCAGCGGAGCTATGTCCGGAGGCTTCTACGGTTTCCGTGGAGAAGGATATCCTGTTTATTATGAGCAACCAGCTCACAGAAGGCCGCCTGCAGGCCGTCTGCCGGAATTATATGCAGAAAATCCAGGAGATTCTCAAATATAATATTTCCGCTTATATTGCCAGGGGCGTCGATCTGGTTTCCTTTTCCAAAACAACGGACGAACTGATCTGCATGTCCCAATATTACCATTCTCTTCCGCAGGAAATCTTCTACCATGAAGACTACGACCTGATGGAACCCGTTCCCATGTCCATTCTGCCTTCGGCCGCCGCGGTCTCCTCCTCTGATACCACAGCTGTAGCTTCTGTCAAAAAATATATCTGGGATCATCTGGGAGAGAGCATTACCAGAGAACAGCTCAGCGGTCTGGCCCATCTGAATAAGGACTACCTGAATCGGCTGTTCAAGCGTTACACCGGCTATTCCATCATCCAATATATACAGCTGTGCCGTATTGACCGGGCAAAGCGGCTCCTGAGCGAAGGGCAGAAAAGCATCACGGAAGTCTCCATCGAATGCGGCTTCAATTCCCCTGCCTATTTCACCAAAATCTTCCTGCGGCTGACGGGAGTTTCCCCAAAGCAGTATATGGCAGAAACGGCGGGGAAAAAGAAACAGGACGCGACATAGCCCGGCCCTGCGCAAAAGAGCCGGACATGCCGCGTCCTGTTTCTTCTTCCTGAACTGCATTTTCCGAAAAATCCCCTGATTCTCCGGAAAAGATCCAATTTTCTCAGGAAAGTTCCAATTTCCCTGTATAGAGTTGGTAATACGTTCCTTTCAGCTTCAGCAGGTCCTCATGATCGCCTCGCTCTATGATCCGGCCATGCTCCAGAACGATGATCGCATCGCTGTTGCGGATCGTGGACAGCCTGTGGGCGATGACGAATACGGTTCTTCCCTTCATCAGGTTATCCATGCCTTCCTGTACGATTTTCTCCGTCCGGGTATCAATGCTGGAAGTAGCCTCATCCAGGATAAGCACCGGCGGATCCGCCACTGCCGCCCTGGCAATAGCGAGCAGCTGCCTCTGTCCCTGGGAAAGCTCTTCCCCGTCTCCGCTCAGCTTCGTCTGATAGCCGTCGGGCAGTCTGCGGATGAACTGATCCGCATGGGCCAGGCGCGCTGCCTGGTATACCTCTTCATCCGTGGCATCCAGCTTGCCGTATCTGATATTCTCCATGATGGTTCCGGTAAACAGATGGGTATCCTGCAGCACGATGCCCAGCGAACGGCGCAGATCCGCTTTTTTGATCTTGTTGATATTGATTCCGTCATAGCGGATTTTTCCGTCCTGTACATCATAAAAACGGTTGATCAGGTTGGTGATCGTCGTTTTTCCTGCGCCGGTGGAGCCAACGAATGCCAGCTTCTGTCCGGGCTTCGCATACAGAGATACGTCATGCAGAACCATCTTATCGTCCGTATAGCCAAAGGACAGATCGAAGAACCGCACGTCTCCCTTCAGCTCCGTATAGGTAACGCTTCCGTCCGCCTGATGCGGGTGCCTCCAGGCCCACAGCCCCGTTCTTTCCTCACATTCCGTGATGTTTCCGTCCGCATCCTTCTTCGCATTCACCAGGGTTACATAGCCGTCATCCACTTCAGGCTCCTCATCCATCAGGCGGAAGATCCGCTCTGCGCCCGCCAGGGCCATGATGATGGAGTTAAACTGCTGTGCCACCTGCATGAAGGGCTGGGTGAAGCTCTTGGTAAACTGCAGATACGCCACAATGGTTCCGATGGTCAGGCCGCCGATTCCCGTAAGCAGCAGAACGCCGCCCAGAATCGCGGTCAGCACGAACTGGATGTTGCCGATATTTCCCATCACCGGCCCCATGATGCTGGCAAACGTATGCGCCTTGGAGGAACTCTCATACAGCCTGTTGTTGAGCACATCGAATTCTTCCTTGGATTTGCTCTCATGATTAAATACCTTAACCACGCGCTGGCCGTTCATCTGCTCTTCCACATATCCTGTCACGTCCGCCAGATCCACCTGCTGGCTGACGAAATACTTGCCGCTGTTGCCTCCAAGCATTTTGGCAACAAAGTACATGACAATAATCATCAGCACTGCCAGAAAAGTCAGGGGCACGCTCAGCACCAGCATGGAGATGAAGGTAACAACGATGGTGAGCCCGCTCATCAGAACCTGGGGAATGGACTGATTAATCATCTGACGAAGGGTGTCCGTATCATTGGTATACAGGCTCATGATGGAACCGTTGGTATTCTGGTCAAAATAGCGGATGGGAAGCGTCTGCATGTGCTCGAACATCTCATCCCTTACCCGTTTCAGAACGCCCTGCCCGATTTTTACCATCAATCTGTTGTAAAGATAGGAACCCACGATGCCCATTGCAAAGATGCATCCCAGCACCGTCAGCGCCTGATAAAGCCCTCCGAAATCCGGATCCGCCTGGCCCACCAGGGGAAGAATGTAATCATCCAAAAGGAATTTCATGGAGAAGGAAACGGAAATCGACGCCACAGAACACAGCAGAATGCAGATCACAACGATGATGAATTCCACCTTATAGGTTCCGGTCACATATTTCAACAGCCGTGCTGCTGTTTTCATCGTGTTTTGGGACATGCCGTTGTTTCTTTTATTCATCCTCGCTTCCTCCTTTCACCTGGGATTCATAGACCTCGCGGTAGATCTGGTTCGTCTTGAGCAGCTCTTCCGAAGTGCCCACGCCTTTCACCTCTCCCTCATCCAGGATGATGATCTGATCCGCATCCTCGATGGAAGAAATTCTCTGAGAAATGATGATCTTGGTGGTGTCCGGAATCTCCTCACGGAACGCCTTACGGATCAGCGCATCCGTCTTGGTGTCCACCGCGCTGGTGGAGTCATCCAGGATCAGGATCTTCGGCTTCTTCAAAAGCGCCCTGGCTATGCAGAGCCTCTGCTTCTGTCCTCCGGATACGTTATTGCCGCCTTCCACGATCATCGTATGATACCCTGCCGGGAAGTCCTGAACGAAATCATCCGCCTGCGCCAGACGGCATACCCGCTGCACTTCTTCGTCGCTGGCATTCTCATCGCCCCAGCGGATATTATCATATATGCTCCCCGTAAACAGCACGTTCTTCTGAAGTACAACAGCCACCTGGTCACGCAGCGCTTCCAGGTCATACTGCCGCACATCCGTACCGCCAACCTTCACACAGCCTCCCGTCACATCATACAGTCTGGGAATCAGCTGCACCAGCGTGGTCTTGGCGCTGCCCGTTCCTCCGAAAATGCCGATCATCTGTCCGGATTTTATATGCAGGTTCACATTCTTCAAAGAAAGTTTTCCATCTTCTCCCGCATAGCTGAAATTCACATTTTCAAAATCGATATCTCCATTCGGCACTTCCGTTCTGGCACCTTCCACGTTCTGCATCTCCGGAACTTCCGTAAGCACTTCAGCAATACGATCCGTAGAAGCTTCCGCAATCATAATCATGACGAATACGAAGGAAACCATCATCAGGGAGGAGAGGATCTGCAGCGCATAGACCATCACACTGGTCATCTCGCCCGCTTCCATGTTTCCAAACACGATGGCCTCTCCGCTGATGAGCACCATGATAATAATGACCGTATACATCACCAGCATCATCACCGGATTGTTCAGGGCCACCAGCTTCTCCGCCTTCGTAAACAGCCGGAATACCTTCTCTGATATCTTTCTGAACTTCTGATTCTCATAATCCTCACGCACATAGGCCTTTACGACCCTTGCCGCGTTCACATTCTCCTGTACGTCATTGTTGAGCACATCATACTCGTCAAACACCTGAATGAAATACTTATGTGCCGTCTTGGCAATGAAGATCAGCGCGCCGCCCAAGATCGGAATAGAAATCAGGAGCATGATCGCGATATCCACATTGATGGTCAGCGTCATAATCAGAGAGAGCACGATCATGATGGGCGCCCTCGCCATCAGGCGGATCGTCATCATATACGCCATCTGAACGTTGCTGATATCCGTGGTCATCCGCGTCACAAGGCTGGACGCGGAGAAATGGTCGATATTCTTAAAAGAAAAATCCTGTATCTTATAAAAAATATCATGCCGCAGGTTTTTCGCATAGCCCGCTCCTGCTTCCGCTGCAAATTTCCCCGCAAACACTCCAAAAAGTAAGGCCAGCATGGCCATCACAACCAGGATAATTCCGGTCCTAATCACATATCCAAGATCGCTTCCCTGAATGCCTATGTCAATGATATTGGCCATCTGATAAGGAATCAGCACCTCCATCAACACTTCCAGGATAACGAACAAGGGGGTCAGGATCGACTGCTTTTTATATTCGCGAATCGATCGAAACAACAATCTGTTCATACTCTTCTCCTTTCTTCCGTCCGCTCATTTCCGCCTTCGTCCGAATCATCTTCCCATTCAAGGACATTCTCATACATCCACAGTAAATACCAGCGCGCCTGCTCTCTATCCTGCTGCGTCATTCCTTTCACAAGCTGCCTCTCCATACGAGCCCGGCTTCTTTCCATCTCGCCGATATACGCTTCCTCCCGGCCTGTCAGCGTAACAATCCGCATGCGTCTGTCTTCTCTGCCCGATGTAATCTCTATGAAGCCCTTCTCCTGCAGCAGATGCAGAATATTCACCACCGTAGCATGGGAAAATCTCATGAAATCCTGGATATCCTTCTGACTCGTAACCTGCCCCGCTTCCTCCTGACGCTTCAGGAATTGCAGTATCTTCATCTGCTGCATGGTCAGATTGAATTTCCTGCATTGAGCGTTCATCCGCCGCCCAATCGCTTCGCTCAGAATCTTGATAATCGCTCCATAATCCTTCTTTTCCATTGGATTTTGCCTCCTTGGCAACTACTCTCCCGCATTCTGTCGCATGCTACACATTTTTATCATAAGACAAGCCGTTTGTCAAGAGACTTTTGGGTCGCTTTCCTCGTCAAAGACGGCCCCAAAGCCCAACATATCCCTTTCCCTGTAAGCCACTTCAAAGATCGGCTGTTTCCTGTACATATGCGGAGCTTTCTCCCGCGCGGCGGCTGAACTACACCCATTCGGGCGTCAGACAATGCAGCTAGGACGCGCGGGAAAACGCCCCGCATATGTACAGGAAACAGCACGATTTTCTCACAGGCTTACAGGGAAAGGGATATGTCAGGCTTTTGGGCCGTCTTTGACGCAGGAAGCGGACTATACACAGACCAGTAAGAAAATTATGCCATTTTTACCCCTTACACAAAAAAAGCCGGATGTTCCATGGGCCTTCATCCCATATAACATCCGGCTTTTTGCTCATTATTCTTTTCCGCTTTCCAGCATATCTCCCGCAATCGTCTCACTCTTCGCGGCCATTTCTATTTCTACACTCCTGCAAGCGGTTCCAGCAGTTTGGCAACATTTATCTTCAGTTCCGGAAATATCCCTACATACGCGTTTTCTGAAAATGGCACAATAACAGGAACATCATCATGCTGGTAGCGATATATTGTACTTCGCTCACGCTCCGGGTCTACAATCCAATATTCCAGCACTCCGGATTCCGCATATAATGCGTTCTTTCTGAAGTAATCCATCTTTCGGCTTGACGGCGAGACGATCTCAATCACCAGATCCGGCGCTCCCTCACAGCCATTGTCTGTCAACTTATCCGGATCACAGATCACTGAAATATCAGGCTCTACCCAATCCCTGTTTTCAGCATCCAAATTAACTGCAAAAGGCGCTGCATATACCTCACAGCTGCCATGGTGTTCGCTAATATAGTTTGAGATTATTCTATAAAATCCACCTGAGATTTTCTGATGGAGCCTGCTTGGTGGTGCCATATCATAAAGCTGTCCGCCGATCAGTTCCGCCCTCCGACCTTCCGGAAGGTTCCAGTAGTCTTCTGCAGTATAAACAACTCCTTTCGGTAACGGCATAGCATCACATCCTTTCCTCATAATTTTAAGGTAATACAGATCAAATTATGAGTCAATAGAAAATACCAGGTAAAACCCATTGTCCTTTCCCATCCAGCAGCCTGGCCCCATGTGATCCGCAATCCAGGGCGTCTCAGGCTCTGGATTGCGGACCACATGGGGCCAGGAAAATATGGTCTGAATTTTAATCCATTGTATCATCCCGCAGCATCTGTGCCAGGTTCTTGTGCAGCACGTTTCTGCCTCCTATCCAATAGGAAAGCCCTACCAGCGCCAAAATTGCCAGGATAAATCCGCCCACCTGCCATACGGGGAAGTGTTCCAGAAGCAGAGAAGGCCCCAGATAAGCGATTTCCATCATCCATCCGGTCACAAGGAGGGCCAGCAGGGACCCTACAATCACCGGACGCCCGGCCACAATCAGGGCCTCTATGGCAAACATCTTCCACAATCCGGCAGGCGTCATGCCGACGGACAGGTAACGTGCGATTTCCCTTTTTCTCCTGTTCACAAAGCTCAATGTGTTAAAGAACACGTTGCAAAGCCCGAACAGGGCGAGCAGCATGCAGAAACCGTTCATGATCGCTGTCAGGCCGTCATAGGCCCTGTCGCTGGCCAGCTTTGCACCGATCCGGTTCTCACTCTCCAGCGTAAAACGGCCTTCCAAAAGCGCATCAATCTCTTTTTCCAGGCCTTCCAGCGCTTCCTTATCCGACGCTGCCGCATCCTGTGCCAGCACACGGATGTAGAGTTCCTCTCCGGCTTCGCCGATCGTTCCTCCTATCCTTTCCCATAAAGTGGCCGGGATGAAATGGGCCAGTTCATAATAATTCTCCACCCCATACTGCTCCCTTAGGGCGGGCATCTCTTCTGTATAGGCCAGCACGGGCACGCTTACCGCATATTCTTCCTGTCCGGGGCGCTGCAGAAGCGTGCTTTCTTCCTCGCCCGTAAGATAGGGAAGATAATGGCGTTCCCGGTAATTGGGATCGGACTCATCCCGCACCCGATTGAGAATCACCGCCCCTTCCAGACTGGGTGGTGCGCCGATTTTCCGGCAATAGTCCAAAAAAGCCGCATCATCCATGATGAGAACCGGTGCGCGTACCAGCCAGCCCTCGTCCGTGCGCTCCACTTCTGTCTCCGGCGCGGCCGAAAGCGTATCTGCTGCCGCCAGTTCCCCGCTGATCTCTTCCCGGCCAATCAGCCGTTCCGCCTCTGCCTTTTGATAGGCGATCACATCCCGCACTCCTTCCACTTCCCTGATCGCTTCTGTTTCGCCGAAGGTTTCAATCTTCCCATCTTTTACCGTAACATATATATCCCAGACATCCTGATATCGATCCCAATAGGTGATCTCATTGCTTGCGCGCGACAGACCGAAGAAGCACTGCTGGAAGACAAAAACGAACAACGAAAGCGTCAAAGAAAGGACGGCGGCGCGAAGGGCCTTTTTCTGCGCCCTGACCGCACATCCGGCCAGTTCCCCTTCCGCGCCGAACAGACGGAAAAGAAGGGAAGAGCGCCGTTCTTTTTTTCTGGATAAACGCCCGGCACGCGAAGCATGCTGCCCGTTGTGGAGCGTACGCGCAATACGCTTTGCGTAGTGGGCGTTGTTTCCCCACCCATCCATATTCCGGATGGCTTCCATCGGCGTAAGCCGGGCAAGCTTCCTGGCCGGCAGCAGGGCAGAGGCCCAGACGGTAAAGACAATACAGACAAACGTTCCCAACAGCACCAAGGGATGGATTTCAAAAGCAACGCGAATCCTTCCTTCCGCATATTGTTCCAGATAGATATCCGCCCACTTATGAACCAGAGCGCTGGCCCCGATTCCTGCCAGATATCCTGCGAGCACCGGAATCATGCACAGGGCCGCCGCCTCCCGCAAAAGAAACGAGCGGATCTGCCCCGAGGTAGCCCCAATTCCGGATAGAATGCCGATCTGCCGGATCCGGCTGTTCATGCACACCGCAAAAGAATGCCGAATGATCAAAATCAAAGAAACGCTTGTCAAAAGTGCGATGCCAAGGAACAACATCAGAATCAGATAGGCATCCGGATCGCGCGGATTTCGCACCAGATAGATGGAAAGCAATTCCGTATTATACTCCACAGCGCCCGAAGTCCGGCCGATCAGGGCTGCGATCCGGGGGCCGTCCTCATACACATCCGCCACCTTTTCCAGCCGGATTCCGGCCGTGATCCGTCCATCCGGCGCATCTTCCAGGATCGTCACATCCTCCACATTCGCATAATTGCGGATCTTCTCCAGTTCCTGCATGGTAAGGTCAAAGATCCGTATATGAACATCTCCGGCATCCGCCTTGATTCGTTCCTCTTCATAGTTCCACACATTATACAGCAGGCTGCAGAGCAGAGAAAGCATCAGGGCGCTCAGGAAGCCTGCGGCCATGACCGCTATGCCTGCCGCCCGGTCGTTTTTGAAAGAATCGGAAATATACGCCTTCCACATAAGCCGTTCACCTCCGTTTCCTGTCGCTTATAATCCGCCCATCCTCCAGCGTAATGAGCCGATCCGCCTCCAGGGCCACTTTCTCATCATGGGTAATCAGAACGACCGTCTGTTTCAGACTGCGGTTGGAGCGTTTCAGCAGATCCACGATTTCTTCAGAATTCCTCCGATCCAGATTGCCCGTGGGTTCATCTGCCAAAAGCAGTGCCGGACGGTAGATCAGCGCCCGCGCAATGGCCGCGCGCTGCTGCTGCCCTCCTGACAGCTGACCAGGAAGGGCATCGAGTTTTTCCCAAAGCCCAAGGCTCTTAACCAGTTCTTCCAAATACGCCTCGTCCGGCTTCCTCTTATCCAAAGCCAGCGGAAGCAAAATATTCTTCCGCACGGACAGCATAGGCAGCAAATTATAGAACTGATAAATGATGCCGACCTTTCTGCGGCGGAAAATCGCCGCCTCATTCCGCTTCAATGCGGAACTCTCCGTTCCGTCCACAAACACCTTTCCCTCTGTCGGCGTATCCACACTCCCAAGAATATGAAGCAGCGTGGATTTCCCGGAACCGGATGCCCCCATCACGGCGACGAATTCCCCCTTCTCTATGCTCAGATCGATCCCGTCCAAAGCCACCACCCGGTTCTCACCGTCCCCATATATTTTCCTGATTCCCACACATTTCAGAATTTCCATCCTCTTCCTCCCTCTTCACAACACGTCTATCCCTGTCCCGCAGCTTTCTTCTTACACCGAATACCTCTTCCCTAGTCTGTCTTATATTATTCTAGCAAACGAAAGTGACATCCAAGTGACACTCTCTTCCATCTTCATAATGGCCGGCAATCCCAATAAGCAGCCAGTGTTTCTGCCTGTCCCTTAGCATTCCTCTGCGCCAGGCGGATGCTTTCCCAGGGCGGGCCGGTTCGCGTTTTTCTCCTCCCCTCCCGCATGCAAGGGCTCCCTTTGGCCCCGCCGGGTTTCTTTTCCTGATAACCTGTGAAAAAATTGCGCTGTTTCTTGGCATTGCCTGCAGAAAGTTCTCCCGCACGCCCTTGGCGGCGATGTCTGACGCCCGACCGGGCGGAGTTTCGCCGCCATGCGGGTGAACTTTCCGCAGGCAATGCTTAGAAACAGCCAATTTTTGAAGTGGTTAGCGGGAAAAGAAACCCGGCGGGGCCAAAGGGAGCCCTTGCATGCGGGAGGGGAGGAGGGAAACGCGAACCGGTCCGCCCTGGGAAAACGTCCGCCTGGTGCAGAGGAATGCTGAGGGACAGGCAGAAACACTGGCTGTTTACCGGGCTTGCCTACCATTATGATAGATCCGAATCTCAAAACAGGCGCCGCCGTCCGGAAGGTTCCTGGCTGTAATATTCCCCCCGTGCATCTCAATGATGGAGCGTGCCAGCGCAAGGCCCAATCCCAGCCCGTCCCCCGACGCATTCTGGCCCCGGTAAAAACGCTCAAACAGATGCGGAAGATCTTCCGGAGCGAACCCCTCTCCCTCATCGCGGATGTCGATCCGGACATAGAGCGGATTGGCATCGTAATCACAGCGGATCGTTCCGCCCGCGGGAGAATGCTCCATCCCGTTTTTCATCAGATTCATCAGGGCCTCCATCAGCCATTCCATATCCCCCCACACAATAATGCCTTTTTTCTCCGGGATCTCCACCCGAATTTCTCTCAGCCCTTCCAGGTTCTCCGAGGCCAGGCTCAGCACCGTGTAAACATCCACCGGAGTATGTTCCAGCTGAAGGGTTCCGGAATCCATGCGGGAAAGCGCGAGCAGCGCTTCTTCCAGACGGTTCAGCCGGTCCAGCTGTTTTCTCACGGTCTGCGCCTGTTCCCGGCAGGCTTGGGGAAGTTTTTGCTCCATAAGCTGCAGGGAAAGCCCTGCGGCCGCGATTGGGGTTTTCAGCTGATGCGCAATATTGGCCAGATTTCCTGCGAACTGCTCCTTCGCCTTCACAGCCGCCTCTTTTGTTGTCCGCAGGTTCGTCACCGTTTTATAGACTTCATCCTGCAGGATGGAGAACGCGTCCTCCCTGCCTGAAAGAAGCGTCCCCTCCGCTCCCAGATTCACCTGTTCCAGATAGCGTGTCAGTTCCCCGATGCGCCCCCGCATCCGCCCATCCTGATACCATAACGCAAGGAAGAAAACAGCCAGGCACACCCCTGTCACAGCAGCAGAGCGCATCCGGATTCCCGCTCCGTCTTTTGCCCCAAAATCGGCAGCAGTATATCCATAGGCTTCCAGCCATTCTCCTCCGTCAACCTCTCCCGCAGGGTTCTGATATTCTTTCAGGGCGGAAAACACTGCGTTCTCCATTTCCGGTTCCTGCGAAAGAAGGATCTGGCAGAATGCACCGATCTGAGCATATGCCGCATTCCCATACGCTTCCTGCCAGGTATGAACCAACCAGGCCATTCCTGCCGCGCAGACCAGCGCAGGAAGCGCCGCCAGAAGCAATCCCCGTTTTCTCTCCGCCCTCATAAAGTATCCTCCATGCGATATCCGAAGCTGCGCACCGTCTTCAGGCAGGCGGGATGATGCAGCTTCTCCCGAAGCCGTTTCATTGTGACAGTCAGCGTATTGTCGTTTACATAATTTCCATTGCTGTCCCATATCTCATCCAACAGCTGTCTGCGAGTGACGGTTCTCCCTTTATTGTGCATCAGCATGCAGAGAATGGCGTATTCCTGGCCGCTCAGCGGAATTTCTTCCCGCCCGCACAGAACCGTCTGTCTGTCCGGAATCAGCGTCAGATCATCACAGACCATTCTCGCTTCTTCCGTTCCCTGCGTCCGCCGCAGCAGCGCCAGGATCCGGGAATGCAGCACTTCCAGTTCAAAGGGTTTGGTCACATAATCGTCCGCGCCGCTCTGAAAGCCGGAAACGATATCCTTTACCTGGGAACGGACGGTCAGCAGCAGGATCGGGAGGGAAGGCCATCTCTCCCGCATCCACCCGCAAAGCGTATCCCCGCTGCCATCCGGCAGGTTCCAGTCCACCAGGGCAGCATCCGGCCTTTGCTCCAGCACCGCCCGCTTCATCTGGCCGATGCTGACAAACAGACGCACTCTGCAGCCCTTCTCTTCCAGATATTCTTTTACCGCCTGCCCAATGACGGCATCATCCTCGGCATAATAGATGTTGATCATGTGCCCCATCCTTCTATCGGATTATTTTGAGCAAATTTTATCATTGAACCTGCGTTTTCGCAACGGTGAAAGCATCTGCCCCAAGCGCGCCATTCCCGGGCACCTCTCCGCCTCCCCTCGCTCCAATGCGCCATCACCTGATGAAAGGGAAGGCGGCGTCAGACCGGAACGCGGCCTGACTAAGAGACGGCCGTGAACCGCATACGAGCGGCAAAGAATGACGGATAATAACAATTCAGACAGGCTGCCTTTGGCTTCCCGCTCCGCCTGGTATGCAGCGGGCCTAAGACAGCCTTCTGAACTGTTATTATCCGTCATTTTTCTTCTCTCATCTTCCTTCTCTTCTGTCCGCCCCCACGTTTATCACAATCCCAGCCCCGATGCACAGAGCGAGCAGAGAGGAAAGCCCATAGCTGACAAACGGAAGCGTCAGCCCGGTATTTGGCATCAGGCCTGATGCCACACAGATATTGACAAACCCCTGGATTCCCACCAGGAAGCCGAATCCGGCGCAGTAAAGCCGCCCCGCAGTATCTGACGCTCTCCTGCCGATGGCAATACAGGTCAGACAGATGGAAAACAGCTGCAGGATCACCGCAGCGCTTCCAAGAAATCCCAGTTCTTCTCCAATGACCGCCATGATGAAGTCCGTCTGTGGTTCCGGAATATAATTGCCGTTTTTTACCGAAAGAGGGCCTTCATTATACAGACCTTTTCCGGAAAGCCGGCCGGAGCCGATCGCCATGACCGCATTCTGCTGCTGGTAAGATTCCTGCGCATACTCCTGCGGATTCAGCCATGCCAGAATACGGGTCAGCTGATAAGAGCCGAACAGTTCGATTCCAAACTGGGACAGTATCCACGTTCCGGCCGCTGCGATCGGAATGCAGGCCAGAAAGCTTCCGATCAGGATCCGAAGGCGTATGCCGGACAGGAAAAGTACCGCAAGATAAGACGCGCCTGTTACAATCGTAGTGGACAGATCCGGCTGCAACAGGATCAGTACCAGCAGAACCCCTGCCAGCCCGGTTCCCGCAAGGAACAGCCGCCACTGGCTCTTCGCATCCTCTCCCCTCTCAAAAAAGGCTGCGAAGAACAAAAGCATCCCTATCTTCACAATCTCTGACGGCTGAAAGCGAAGAATGCCGATATCCACCCATCTGGAAGCGCCTCCCGCTTCATCTCCCATCAGACGGGTCAGCAAAAGCAGCACCAGGCACGCCCCATAGACCGGCCAGGCGAACTCCATCCATCTCCTGTAAGGGATCATCGAAAAGAACAGCGCCAGAAGAAGCCCGGCTGCCGCTCCGGCAAGCTGCCGTTTCTGTAAAGAAGGTTCCGCACTTCCCACTGCCAGCACGCCAAGGCACATGAGGCCAGCCATAAGAAGCAGCAGCACAAACGGCAGCCCCTTTAACCGGTATCCTTTAATCCATGAAAACATTCCCGACATTCTCCACCTCTTCTGCCTGACGCTCCAACAGTGCATCTTCCTCTTCCAGGCCAAAATAATAACGCATCACATTCGCCGCCACCTGCGCAGCATTGGACGAAGTATATCCATAAGCGATCCGCACAGACAGAGCGATCTCGGGCTCATCATAAGGCGCAAACCCGATGAATACCGCATGATTCGGGCGGCTTCGCATCTGTTCCGCTGTCCCTGTCTTGCCTGCCACCTCAATCGGAAAATCCGCAAAGCTGCTGTAGCCTTCCGCAGCCATATGCATGCCGGACCAGATCACATCCCAGGTGGAGGGCTGAATCTGGTCGATCTGCCGCAGCAGGCGATCCGTTCCGTCGTCGATCAGGGAAAGGCGGTATATATTTCCCCGGCTCGCGATGGCCGCCGCATATCTGGCCAGCGCCACCGTGGAGTAATTGTGATTGCCCTGTCCGATGGCGGATACAACCGGATATTCCTGGGAAATCTGGGACTGTACCTCTCCGATTTCAACTCCGGTCTCCTCTCCCAGCCCGAACAGGCGGGCATACTCCTGCAGCGTGGCGGTTCCCTTCTCTTCCTGGTAGACGCCGTTTTCCAGGCTCATGCGATATGCCACATCATAGAAGAAATAGTTGCAGGAATCCCGGATCGCTTCTGCGATCGTGATATTGCCGTGGGTTCCTCCCGGATAGATCCAGCAGGCCGGGCTTGGCGTAATCTGGGTAAAAATCCCCCGATCCCGGATCTGCGTTTCTTCCGTGACCACACCCTCCGTCAGCGCCGCAGCCGCAGTCACCGGCTTAAAGGTGGAGCCCGGAGCGGTCAGCTGCTGGGTCGCATTGTTATACAGGGGAAGGGAGGCGTCCTCCAACAGGCTGTTATAATATGCCCCGTCCATCCCGTTCGCCAGCCGGTTGCTGTCATAGCCCGGATAGGTCACACAGGCGAGCACTTCCCCGGTCTTTACGTCCAGAATCACACAGGAACCCGTGCACGGATCCAGCGCCAGCTGGGCAGGTGTGATTTCCAGATCCCTGATTTTTTCCGTAATGTAGGAATAGGCGCTCACTTCTCCCCCATCCAGGGCCTGATATTCCTCCTCATTCCAATCAAGCACTCCCTGCTCCAGAAGCGCCATACACAGCCAGGATGCCTCGAGACGGCCATCCTGAACCAGATGGCGGTAGACCAGCATCCGGAATTCCTCGTTCTGCAGGGCTTCTTCGGACAGATAGCTTCCCAGGAAGCGCACCGCCTCCCTCGCATCCACATATGTTTCTTCCAGTTCCAGCCCCTCCAGGCTGATCCACCCTTCCGACACACAGTGATGCAAATATTCTCCGGCCGTTATGCTTCCATCCTGCCACTGAAGGTAGACCGGATCATCCCGGTTGATTCTGTCCGAATCCAGAATCCCGTTCTGAGCAAGAATATCCATCGTCCCATACAGGTAATCCTGCCAGGCCGCATCTTCCTCACCCACAGGGATATCATATTCTTCCGCCAATTTCTCCAGAAGCTGCTCCGATATTCCCGCCATTTCCTGTTCATACAGCTGTGCGATCCGCCGCTGTGCCGTTCCCGGTTCTGCAAGCGCAAAATCCGCTTCCGTAAGCACGCCATTATCCAGCAGGGCGAAATATACGTCTCCCACAGGAATCACCAAATCAGATGCCTGCGTTCCATCCGCCGCCTCGTAGGTAAGCCTGTTCTCAATTTTAGAATACAGGACTCCCGCCAGCTGCTGTTCGATCAGTTCATATACCGCCCTCTGCAGATCGGCATCAATGGTCAGCTGCACATCCTGCCCCGCCTCCGGAGGCGTATATCCTTCCTCTTCCAGCGTTCTTCCCACATTGTCCACATAGATCTGTTCCACTGCGCGCTCACCCTGCAGCGTCTCTTCCAGAACCTGTTCCATCCCGGAGCGCCCTACCGTATCGCTACTGTCATAGGTCTCTCCATCCTGATTGAATTCTTCCAGTTCCTCCTGTGTGACCGCTCCTGTATATCCTGTGATATGGGAAAAATAAGGGCTGTCCGGATATACCCGCACTGTGCTCTCCACCAGTTCAATCCCTGGCAGCCCTTCCGCTCCTTCAAGCACAGCTGCCTGCGTCCGTTCGCTCACATCCGCCGCCACCGTTGTGGGCAGATATCTTCGATAATTATTCAGCCACATTCCATAGCGAAGGACGGTCAGTTCGTAGGCGTGTTCTGAACTGCTGTCAATGCCGAACATTTCAGGAGAAGCCAGATATTCCATCACCTGCGCAGCCTCCGCTTCATCTTCCCGTCCGCCCAGGCTCTCATTATATCCCAGTTCCGAGATATCCGCATGGCCGAACACATCCGCCAGAAAGCGCAGCCGGGCCGTCCCTTCCGAAGTATAGGAATAACTGCCGTCCTCCTCCTGCCGGATCCCGAAATCATTTACAATGGTATCCCCATTCTCCTCCAGGATATCCAATACCCTCTCCAATGTAGCATTCAGCGTCTGGTTCCGTTCTTCCGTGTCCGCATACCTTCCGTTATCGCTCGCCGTAATGGTATAAGATACCCTGTTGTCCGCCAGCGCCTGCCCGTTTCTGTCCAGAATTCTTCCTCTCGTCCCACGGAACGTTCTTTCACGAAGGATTCTCAGCGTATAATTCTCCTGATAATACGCTCCGTCCACAATCTGCAGCTGCCAGAACCGCAGAAGAAGAACCGCTGCCATCGACACTGCCGCTGCGGACAGGATCCAGAACCTTGCGTTTCCTTTCTTTTCTTTTTTCTGAGGAGTATGAAACGATAGTTTCATCTGTCTCCTTTCCTTTATACAACCCTGTTAAGCTGTATCAGATATATCCATATCTGTAACAAAATACCAATCTGCGGCGCCATCCCTGCTTTCTGCACAGGCTTTGGGCCGCACAGTAATATCGGTTCCTCACAAATGCCAGCTCCTGCCGGCTCGCTTCCTTCCCCCCATAGGCCTCTTCGCTTACAATGCGCACGATCTCCCCGGCCTGCGCCTCCGTAATGGAAGGCACCATCTGTGAAAGCCTCGCCGCAAAGTCCGCTTCCAGCCCCTCATATTCCTCCGGCATCCCACAGGCATGCAGCATGTCCAGCAAATCTGCGAAGATCTCTCTGCATCCCGAAGAAGTATTCCTCCGATACAGCCGCCACATGCGCCGTCCATAA
>OGPH01001123.1_pt1 | contig 22466 bp, 19 predicted proteins | sample 1552891 | NCBI WGS metagenome assembly OGPH01 (sample SAMEA2580272, study PRJEB22360) | human gut metagenome | biome: human gut; feature: human-associated habitat; material: faeces | place: Denmark | collected 2008/2010 | reverse complement strand
AAGGCGGCAGTTCCTTTCCTCCAAAGAGAAAAGGGCCGCCCCCCGCCGCATTCCTTACAATTCCATCCGTGGGCCTGGTATCCGTGCAGTAGGTGAGTTTGATGCCCTTTCTGGGCGCTCCCATCACCATATCCGGAGTAAACGTCCCGTCCGGCGTTTCAATGCGCTCTCCCTTCTGCAGCCGGCTCCAATACTGACGGGGAATTTCCAGTTCCTGCGCCTTCTCCAGCTGAAACTTTCCCGCCCGTTCCACCAGAATGCTGTAGCCATAACAGGTGACGTTGTGGTTCACGCGAAAGGCTTCAATGCGGAACCCTTCAAAGGAAAACGTCTGCTCCATCTCCGTAATCTCCTGATATACAATCGGAAAAGGAAGTTCCGGAGCGATCACGCGCAGCGCATTCACCACCCTTGTCAGCCCCTTGGGCCCGATCATGAGCAGCGGTTCCGTGCGCTCTGCATTTCCCATGGTCAGAAGCATGCCGGGCAGGCCGCTGATATGATCGGCATGGTAATGGGTAAAGCACATGATATCCACCGGTTTAGGGCTCCATCCCTTCTCCTTCATGGCGATCTGCGTCCCTTCACCGCAATCAATCAGGATGCTCTTCCCATTATAACGGGCCATCAGGGAAGTCAACCACCTGTTGGGCAGGGGCATCATTCCTCCGGTTCCAAGCAAACAAACGTCCAACATCTTCTTATTTTACTCCATTTCTAAATCTGTATCGTAATCAACACCCCGCCGCAAAAAAGCGGGTATCAAATTTTCATAATCAAGGCATCTTCACGGGGCGCTTCATAAAAGCCTTTCCGCACGCCCACCGTTTGAAATCCCAAAGAGGTATACAGGCTGATGGCCGGGACATTCCCTTTGCGCACCTCCAGGACAAAGGTGTCCATCCCCCGTTCTTTGGCCTGGGACAGAAGTTCTTTCAGCAATCTTTTGCCGAATCCCCGGCCTCTGCAGTCCGGCCGCACAGCCACATTCATGATCTCTCCCTCGTCAAAGGACTGCCAAACGCCGCAGTAGCCGTTCAGCCTGCCGCTTTCGCCATTCGCTCCTTCTTTACCCTCCATCTCTTCCACCCCTGCCAGATACAGCGCATTGGGATCTTGGAGGGCATCCTCCAGCGCCTGCCTCGACCAGGCCGCTTTGCCGAAACAGAGCCGTTCCAGTTCCGCCGCCTGGTCAAGATCCTCCGGCAGCATTCTGCGGATCAGCATGTCGCCTTGGCCGGAGCTTTCTCTCCCGCTTCCTTCCTCTGCCGCTCCGCCTGAGAGGGACGCAGATATTCCGGCGCATGATCGCGGGCGTTCTCCAGTTTCCCTTCCATGGCAAAACGCTGCGCGAGCAGGGCCACCGATGCCGCTCTCTGCCTGTTGCAGGTCAGAGGAGCAAAAGCAAAGGGCCGATTCAGCTGCTGCGCGATGCGCTCCCGAAACACGGGCACGCCGTCCCCCAGAAAGATGATCCGCTTATCTTCATCCAACTGGTTGAGCCGTTCTGTGATCTCTTCGATGGACAGTGCACACTGGGGAAGCAGAACCTGCATGCGAAAGGCACATTCCAACGCAGAAGAACCGGACTCTTCCTGCGGTTTTTCAGGCACAAAGGTATAGATTCCCGTATATGCCTGGCTGCGTCTGGCATCCATCAGGGGACAGACATACGCATCCATTCCGTAAAGGTTCATGGCCAGCGCATCCACGGTGGGAACCGCTATCAGAGGCTTGTCCAGCGCAAGTCCCAGTCCCTTGGCTGTCGCCGAACCGATGCGCAGGCCGGTGAACGAACCAGGGCCCGCCGATACCGCGATAGCGTCCACCGTCGTCAGATCCAGTTCAATCATCTTTGTCACTTCGTCGATCATCGGAAGCAGTGTTTGGGAATGGGTTTTCTTATAGTTCGTGGTGTATTCCGCAATCAGCGTATCCCCCTCTGCAACGGCCACTCCGGCCACCAGTCCGGAACTATCAATCGCCAGTATTTTCATCCCCGTATACTCCTTTCCCACAATTTCCCGTTTCCGCCTCTGCATCTTTTCCCTTTTGGGTCAGCGTGATCCTGCGGTAGTCGAATCCTTTGGACAGGTCCTTTTCAATGCGCACTTCCGTATATAAGGAAGGCAGTATCTCTTCCACCAGATTGGCCCATTCCACCAGACAGACCCCTTCACCGTAGAAGCAGTCCTCATATCCGATCTCTTCCATCTCCTCCACATCGCCTATCCGATAGACATCAAAATGGTAAAATGGCAGCCTTCCTTCTTCATAGCTGTGCAGAATCGTAAACGTGGGGCTGCTGACCGCTTCTTCAATCCCCAGCCCCTTCGCCACTCCCTGTGTAAAAACCGTTTTTCCCACGCCGAGATCTCCGATCAAGGTATACACCTGTCCCGGCTTGGCATTTTTTCCTATTTTCTCACCCAGCGCAAAGGTGTCATTGGCACAAAAGCTTTCTATTTCCAGCATATTTTCCTCCATTTCCAAACGCAAAGCCCGCCTCTAAACGGTCAGACGGCTTATCGCCAACCACAGCCTACAGCCTGATATTCACCTTTTTAGCCGGCATATGCGTGGAGATCATCTCGACCGCACCTTCCAGATCATCCTTCAGATCTCGCTTGGGAAAGATGCTCGCATTCATGCGGCCGGTATACAGGATAATGCTCTTATTTGTGGAAACAGCCTTGAACATATCTTCCCATTTCTGAAATTCCTTCGCCTCCTTCTGGGAAACTTCCACTCCTTCCTCCGTCAAACGGTAATGAAGGGGTTCTTTAAAAACCGGATTCAGCGCCTGTTTCCTGGCCCTCAAATACAGGCTCACCGGCTGATACGCAAGGATAATCAGCCCGGCTGCCAAATACGCCCAACCGCCGGACATCACCCCTCCCACCAGCAGGAAGGCGCCGACCGCAGCTCCAAGCACTCCTGAAAAACTGGTAAACGTATGATGAAGCATATAGTCATACAGACTTCCCGCATCAATCTTTACATCAAATTCTATTTCCATCCGTTCTCTCCATAATTACATGTCCGCAGACCGCCACGTCCCGCCGGCCCATTCTCACACGGGCCTGTTCTTCGGTATCCGAAAAAGCACCTACAATGCAGGTGCTTTTCCACTTACCCCTATATTATACCGAAACTTCGCAAGAACGCAACAATTTCTGAAAAGTCCTGTTGGGGCTGCTCAATCCTTTGCACATGCCGTTCCGCCCTCCAACGCCATCTGTGCATCCCGCTGTCCCTGAAGCTGCCGCGGGGCATCAGGGCGCACGGACTAGGTTCCTGTCTTCCTTATTCGTGCCGCAGCGCCTCAATGGGGCTCAGTTTGGCAGCCTTTCGGGCCGGATAGATCCCGAAGAAGATTCCGACAGCCGCTGAAAACAAGGAAGCTCCCAGCACGGTAGGGATCTGCACTCTTGCGGCGAAACCAATCGCACCTCCGATCACAGATGCTCCTGCAATTCCCAGGATGATCCCGATGATTCCTCCAAGCAGCGTGATGATCGCCGATTCAGAAAGGAACTGAAGCAGAATGGATCCGGTTCTTGCGCCTAAAGATTTACGGATGCCGATTTCCCTGGTTCTCTCCGTCACGGACACCAGCATGATATTCATTACGCCGATGCCTCCCACCAGAAGGGAAATGGCCGCCACGATCACAACAAAGATAGAGATACTGCCCATGACGGAATTGATCTGTGAAATCTGATCCTGCATGTTCTGTACCTGGATAACGCTTTTACCCCTCACATCATGCAATGCTTCCAATAGATTGATGGCATTGCTCGCCACCTGCACAGACTGTGTAGGATCTTCGCAAATAATCATGAAATCTGTAAAATTGCCGAAATACACTCCATAAGAGGCGCTCAGCACGGAGAGCGGAACCTCCACGTTAATCATATCTCCATACATGCTAAACAGAGCGGATGCACTGTCCTGACGGATGCCTACAATTCTCAAATCCTGAGTAACTCCATAAAGCGTTACCTCGATGGACAGCCCAATCACATCCGTAGTCCCGAACATCTTTTTTGCCGCCTGTTCCGTAATTACGCATACTTTATTCGCAGAGTAATAATCACTCGCCGTAAAATATCTTCCTGCTATAATAGGCTCACTCTGATAGAATTCCATACTTTCCGTGCCGCCGGAGACATATGCAGTAAATTCTCCCTTCTTTGCAATGGACGAACCATAAAGCGTATAAACGGGCGTTACCCCTTTTACTCCTGCTACCCTGTCCTGAACAGCTTCAAAATCATCCGTGTTAAAATAGACTTCTTCATCGCTGTGCTCATTGTTCACATAAATGCCGATCAATCCTCCGGCCATAGCATTCAGTTCATCGTTCACCTGGCCTTTCACTCCATCGCCAATAGACATAATCATAATCACAGAAGTGATTCCGATAATGATACCGAGCATTGTCAGAACCGAACGACCTTTATTACTCTTTATATTCATCAGGGCAATCTTAATATATTCCCACGCCTGTGCCACTGTCTCATCCTCCTTATGCGGATTCTCCACCTTCCGCCTCTTCTGAGGAAGGTGAGGCGCTCGTGTCCATTCCTTCCTCAGTCGTTTCAGTGGCAGGGATTTCTTCTGCGGATGTGCCTTGTGCAGACGTTTCTTGCTGGGTTTCATCCTGAACAGAAGTCTCGGTTACTTGGTTTTCTACTGGCTGGGTATCCGTTTCCACAGGGTTCATGCCACCAGCGCTCGTATCCATCGGAACTGCCACCACGTTCATACCTTCCGTCACCGCTCCCGTCATATCATAGACTACCTGATCTCCTTCTTTCAGCCCCTCTTTGACTTCCACCATGGTGTCCGACGAAATGCCCGTCACAATGCGCCGCATCACAACCACACCATTTTCCACCACATAGCAGAAATCTCCCTGTTTGTCCGCATTGACAATTTCTATGGGCAACGTGATCACGTTCTTGGCGGAATTCGTATGAATAATCACCTTTGCTTCCACGCCCAGGTAGATGGAATCATCCGGATTATTAATATGTATCTCTGCCCCTACCACAGCGCTTCCTTGGGAATTCGTAGCAGCCACCTTATTGATCTTGGATACTTCCCCTTCATAGGTTTTATCCGCAATCGTCAGTTCCGCTTTCTGACCGATCGCTATTTTGGGCAGATCATATCTGGTCACTTCAATTCCGACCTTGACCTGTTCATTGCTTTCGATCGTAAACAATTCCGTTCCAGCAGAAACCGTCGCTCCCTCCAGAAGCCCGCCTCCGTTTGTGGCATCCTTGGAAGAAGATACTGTAGCAATCTTGGTTACGATACCGGAAAACTCAGCGACTACCCCCTGCTGTGCTTTTGCCAGCTCATTTGCAGCTTCATCAGCCGTAATCTGGGCGCTCTGCATCGTATCTGCCTGCTGCTGCTTGGCATACGCATCCGTTATGCCGGCTTCTGCAGAAGATTCTTTACTCTCTCTTCTGTTAATCTCCTCATTCATGTCATCCAGCTTCTTCTGTTCCGCATCAATAAGCCGCTGCTTCTCTTTCATCCCTTCCGACATACTCAGGTCATTTAGCTGATTTGTCGTATCACGGATACTGTTATTCAGGTTCTGAATCACTTCCTGAATGCCGTCCCTCGCTTCCGGATCTCCCTGTTCTGAAAGCTTATTGTTCTGAATTTCCAGTTCCAGATTCAGTTTTCCCAGCCAATCCTGAAGCTTTTCCTTTTCTTTCTGCATGGAATCTTCCAATTCATATTTTAGCCCCTGAACATACTGTTCCTGCGCCTCAGCCAGGGTTTTAAGTTCCTCCAAGCCGATGGTCGCTTCATTGTACTCAGACTGGTTTTTATCGCTCTGATACTGAGTGCTCTTATACCCGTTTGCAGTAGCCGACGCATCCAGGGCCGCTTTCGCCTGCTGATTTTCCAAATCTTCCGTATTGAAGGTAACTAGCTGCTGCCCTTCTTCCACTTCGTCTCCAAGTGAGATGTCCATCGTTTCAATCATGGCTCCCACCGGCGCATAATAGGTTTTGCTCTCCTCGCTGCTCACCGTTCCGCTGGTGGACATGGTCTCTTCTACATCACCTAGAGAAGCGGTAACTGTGTTCACCTGCATCGGAGTATTCTTTGCAATCACGCTGGACACCACATTGTATCCTACAAAAACTACAACCAGCGCCAGGGCTACCACGAGCCCAACTCTCTTCTTTTTCTTCCCCCTGCGTCCAGCCTTACGCTCCGCCTTTTTCTCCCTGCGGCTGGCCTTAACCGTCTTCTCACCTTCCTGAACCAACATATCTTCCTTTGCTTCGGCCGCAATTTGGGTGTTCTTTTCCACTTCGCTCATCTTGCTTCCTCCATACTCCGTCTACTCTTTTTGCTCAAACACTCTGCGTATAATCTTCTTCCACATGGCCGTCCCGAATGCGTATCACTCGTTCCGCCTGTGCGGCGATATCATTGTCATGCGTAATAATAATAACCGTCCTGCCTTCCCGATGCAGGCTTTTAAGAATCCCCATAATCTCCTGCGTAGACGCCGAATCCAGGTTGCCCGTAGGCTCATCCGCAAGAATCACGGGAGGCGCCTGGGCGATCGCTCGGGCAATCGCCACCCTTTGCTGCTGTCCGCCTGACATCTCTGAAGGTCTATGGCTCATCCTTGCTTCCAACCCTACCTTAATCAGCGCTTTTCTGGAAAGTTCTGTTCGCTCACGCTTCCCTACCCCTCTATAAATGAGTGGCAGTTCCACATTCTCCAGGGCTGTCAGATTGGGAATCAGATTAAATCCCTGAAAAATGAAACCAATTTCCCTATTTCTGATATCCGACAATTCATCGTCGCTCATATTGGAAACATCCTGATCGTGAAGCAAATAAGTCCCGCTGGTCGGCACATCCAGACAACCCAGCATATTCATGAGAGTGGATTTGCCAGAACCGGAATGGCCGATAATGGCGACAAATTCGTTCTCCTCAATGGTCACATTCACATGATCTAGTGCCCGAACCTCGTTCTCACCCGGATTGTATATCTTACACATATCCCTTACTTCAACCAATGCACCCATACCCTATCCTCTTCCTCATGCATATAAATCCTCACCTTTTGTATTATTTCCATAATACAGTAATGCATTTTTTACAATTTGTCAAGCCTAAAGCATCGACATGATACAGATAAAACTCCTAATGCTGCCATCTGCCTTCAACAAGGCTCTTTCTCCTGCCAAGCTTCGCTTATCATACACTAAAAACACGCAAGAAATACCCGGCACTTCCATTAAGTTTTTCTTAATTTTTTCTAAAACAAACTGAGGCAGCCCAAAACAACCCTTCCCTAAAAAGAATTTCGCCTGTGCGTCTGCAAGCGGCCGGAAGCGGCAGCCTGGTTTTTACTCGCACAGGCGAAATTCCTTTTATTAGGAAGTATAAAAGAAAAAAAATCGGAAACACTGAAGATATACAACAAAAACGAAAGCCGTTGTTCCAGCTGCTTATGAGTAATGAAGGAACACAAGCATTTGGCCCAACGTCGCAGACAGACTGGTCTGAGAAAGTAAGATTCAGAAATTGAGCTTCATTATTTAGTCTTAAAACCTTCACAAATTCTTCAAAAAAGGATCACGAATCCTCCACAGATAAATGATATCTTTATATCATACAAACAAAGCCAACAACACTTTTTAATAGATTTCTTTTTCATAACTTGCCGGCATTCTTAAGGAATGCCGGCCCTCCCTCAATTAAAATAGCGTTATGCTTTTAAACCGAACAGATTTGGCAGGGCTGTAATCTGTTCGGTTTTTTATTTTTTAGCATGATGCAGATACCACACTTCTTGCAGCAATTTAAGCAGCCCTAGCCTGCTGCCATTATTTCCCCCGATGCAGCACCGGGCTCAGCTTCTTATAGACCAGAATCGTAATGACGGATACAACCGTTCCCTTCAGAAGATTCATGGGAACCACCGCAAAAATCACGAGCGTGCTGACACTGTTGATCGCCGGGTTTATCGCGCTTCCCATCTCAATAATGGAATCCAGTGGCATGCCATAGAGCTGGGCGAATTTGGGGAGCAAATAAATCCCGTTAAACAGCGAACCGAATACAGTCATCACCAATGTTCCCACAACACAGCCGATCACCGCAGTTTTTTTCGTTTTCTTGAAAAGATAGATGATGGATGCGGGCAGAAGGAAGCTGCATCCAATAATAAAATTGGCGAGATCTCCTACAAAAGCGGTGGAAGTCCCCTTAAACAGCAGCTTGAGGACGATCTTACAGAATTCAATCATCACCGCCGCCACGGGCCCGAATGCAAATGCTCCGATCAACGCGGGCAGTTCGCTGAAATCCATTTTATAGAAGGACGGCGCAAACGGAATCGAAAAATCCAACATATGAAGAACGGCTGCGATGGCGGAGAAAACGCCGATCACCGCAATCTTTCTCGTATTCAGAATCCTCTCTTTTGTCCCTTTTTTCTTTTTCTGCCACTTTTCCACCAGATAAGCCACCGCCACCATCAGAATGACGAGCCCGATGAATTCCAGGACAAATACAATGTTTTCCGCAACTGTTGCTGCTAAGCTGTTCATGTTGTTCCTCTCTTTCTGCGGTCAATCCGCACTGTAGAAGGAAAATTCTTCTGACTTTTTTGCACACCATATGCCCTGCGCATCTCTTCGCCCGGCCCGCCTTCCGGAGATATCGGACGCCGCAACAGTTCAGGCAAGTCTGACCTGTTATCCGGCACCATCTGCGGGCCCGGCCAACAGTCTTCTGCCCGCAAAATAAAAAACCCGGAAAACTTCTCCGGGTTCTAATTCAGCCTTCAAGCCGCCTCGCTTCCAAACTGACAGAAAGGAAACGAACGATCCTATGGCATGTTTCTTCTTTCATCCAGACTGTACTGTCGGTTCCGGATTCTAACCGGATCAGCCGCCAACGCGGGTCGCGGACTCATCTGCCAGACTTCCTCTGACAGCTTCACCGCCGGTAGGGAATTGCACCCGACCCTGAAGAACTTTACCTTTATGAATATGGCGGAACACATCCGCCATCTATGTTACGTCTATCATAATAGCAGAATTTAGAGATTTGTCAATACGCGGCGGCGGTCAGGCAGCTGCCCAACCGCCGTCCGCATATCGCCTCATCCCTGCAGGATGCGATCCACTTCCTCCCTTTGCGGGATGGAAACACTCGCCCCTTCCCGGGATACGGCCAGCCCCGCTGCGACTGCGGCAAGACGGAGTGCCTCCTCCGGGCCTTTTCCTTCCACCATGGCCGCCACATAATATCCCGTAAAAGTATCCCCGGCCGCCGTCGTATCCACCGTTTTCACGCTGTAGCACGGCTGCCTGCGCATCATATCCCGCTCCCGATAAAGCGCCCCTTCTCCTCCGAGCGTCAGGATGATCTTCATATCCGGATAGCGTCCAAGCAGTGTCTCCGTAATGCGTTCCGGTTCCGTCTCTCCTGTCAGTTCGCAGCCTTCCGTTTCATTCAGCATCAGCCAGGAGACGCCGGACAGATCCATTTGTTTGAGCGTCTCATCCATAGGCGATGGGTTCAGCAGGATCTGAAGCCCCTTCTCCTTCCCACGGGCGAGCAGGTATTCCAGTCCGTTTATCTCATTCTGCAGCATCAGAATATCCTGCGCCTCATAATTCTGCAGAACCGCATCCATGAATTCCTTTTCATTCTCATAATTGCTTCCGTTAAACAAAATGATGCAGTTCTCTCCAGCATCGGATACCTGTATCAGCGCATGGCCGGTGATGGTTCCGCTTTCCCGCACATAACGCGTATCCACCCCCGCTTCCTGAAGAATCTCCGCCAAAAAATGCCCGTCCTCTCCTACCGTGCCCGCATGGCAGATCTTCTGCCCCGCCCGGGCCACAGCGATGGACTGATTCAGGCCCTTTCCTCCGGGAAAACACTGATATCCCTGCGAAGAAATCGTTTCCCCCGGCCTGACAAAATGCGAAACCCGATATACTTTGTCAATATTGAGGGAACCAAAATTCAATATTTTCATCCCCGGTTCTCTCCTTTCCCCATCCTCTTTCCGTTTCAAACAGATCTGTCCTTTCCCCCCTTTTGCCCCTTACTCGGCCAGCTTTCGGAACAGGTCTTCAAAAAGGTTGTCCCTTTCGATATGGTAGACATAACGGATCAGGTGCCTGCGCGGATCAAAGCTGTAATGGTGGTCGTACTGCGGAACCGGGCTCGGAGCCAGCCGATCCTGCATGAAGCTTTCGTCCAGCAGCCAGCCGACTGCGGTCACATCCCAGATCGCCCTGCTCCAGCAGCGGTTTTTGCTTCCAGCAGCCCCCTCAATTTCCGCCAGATCCACCAGATAATCACAGAGCCTGTTCCTCCCCCGCAGGAACATCTCCAGTTCTCCGGCACAGGTGGTAAACGCCGACACCACGCCCATGCAGGGAAGCTGTACCATGGCCGCACCGCAGCTGAACACCACCCTGCCCGCAGCCACATCCTGCATCAGATTGAATTCATAATTATCCGGCCATTCATAAGAATTTCCCCCAAGCCAGATCAGAACAATCCGATCCACGATCTCCGGCTGCATCAGAATGGCGGACGCCACATTTGTGATCGCCCCCAGCGCCACCACATACAGCGGCTTATCCGGCGTATACTGCATGGCAAGCCCGGCGAGATGCTCAGAGGCGTCTGAACGGACGGGCTCAGTCTCGCTTGACAGATAAGATGTCGAACCTCTGTAGACCACTTTTCCATACTCTTCTTCTTTTCCCATGAGACTCAGAATATGGTGAATCTCCTGAAAGCTCTTCTCCATGCCGTCCGCCGGCCCTTCCGATTTCTCATTGAAGAAGGGCGCCGCATAGATAGCCTTCAGATTCAGCTTATCCGCCGACTTGATCAGATACGCCAGGGCAAACTGATCGTCAATCTCGTTGTAGGTGTCCGTATCCAGCACCACGTCCACCCTGCCTTCCGGCCTGCGCAGCCGTTCCAGCAGCTGCAGCTGTTTTTCTTCATTCATTTTTGATTCCCCCTTTCTCTTTCCCTTTCATGATGAAAGCATATTTATTATATACCCTTTCCGCCTTTTCCGCCATCCTTTTCCGCCGTCGCTGCATGGAACCTCGCTGCATGGAAAGGCGGCGTTACTGCTCATCCCTCTGTATATGCTGTTTCGCCCTTCCGCGCCAGCCCCATCCGTGCCTCCCTCTGTCCCCGCGGTGGGTATGGGGGTGCTGGTACTGTCTAAAAACGTCGGCAGTTACGAACCGTCTTTTGGTTCGTTATGTACCGCTACGTTTTTGGCCAAGCGAGAGCGTGTACCAGCAAACACCATACCCACCGCAGGGACAGATGAAGGCCCAGATGGTAGCTGGCACCGGAGGACGAAGCATATGCGCAGGGCTGACCCCCCCCATCTGTTGCCAACTTTTTCTGACAAGCTTTTCTTTCCGTATGGACAATGCTATAATCAGAATCAGTGGTTTGATGCACGGCTCGGCAGCCTGCTGTGCATATCCTGTGATTACATAAAGCCGGAGCCAGAGGCCCCGGTAGGAGGACAAAATGAAATACGATTTTACTTCAATCATTGACAGACGCGGAAAGGATTCCATCGCGGTGGATGTAATCCCTTTTCCGGAGGCTTCCGTTCAGGAAGGCTTCTCCAGAATCCCCATGTGGGTAGCGGATATGAATTATGCCACCGCGCCTTCTATTCAGGAAGCCATCATCGAACGGACAAAGCATCCCGCCTTCGGATATTTTGATCCCAGTGATGAATATTATGGAAAAATCATAGAATGGCAGCGTGTCAGAAATGGCGTGGAAGGGCTGGCAAAGGATGATATCGGATATGAAAACGGCGTTCTGGGCTGTGTTTCCTCCGCCCTGCAGGCCTTTACCGCACCCGGGGAGGCCGTTCTGCTGCATGCGCCCACCTATGTGGGATTCACAGGTACAGTAGAAAACAATGGCCGGAAAATCATCCACAGCGACTTATACCTGGATGAAAACGGCGTATGGCGGATGGACTATGAAGATATGGATCGGAAACTGAAGGAGCATCATATCCATTTCGCGATCTTCTGTTCTCCCCACAATCCATGCGGCCGCGTCTGGGAAAGGGAAGAGATCGAAGCCGCCATGGAAGTCTACGCGCGCAATGACTGTGTGGTGATATCGGACGAAATCTGGTCGGACTTGATCCTGGAAGGCCATAAACATATCCCTACGCAGTCCGTGAGCGAGGATGCCAAAAACAGGACCATCGCAATCTATGCGCCTTCCAAGACGTTTAACCTGGCCGGCCTGATCGGTTCCTATCACATTATTTACAATCCCTATCTTCGTGACAGGGTGAGAAAACAATCCGGCCTCTCCCATTACAACAGCATGAACGTACTCTCCATGCACGCGCTGATCGGCGCCTATGGCGCAGAGGGGCAGGAATGGGTGGACGAACTGCGTCAGGTGCTTTCCGGAAATGTAGACTATGCTTACCGCTATATCTGCGATCATTTTGAGGGAGTAACCTTATCCAAGCCGCAGGGAACCTATATGCTGTATCTGGACTGCGAAGAATGGTGCCGAACGCATCATATGGACATGGACGAATTGATCCGCGCCGGCATCCGCGTGGGCGTGATCTGGCAGGACGGACGTCCTTTCAACCGCCCCTGGGCCATCCGCATGAATCTGGCCCTGCCGCTCTCTCTGGTACAGGAAGCGATGGGACGTCTGGATCGCTATGTTTTCAACTGCAAAGAGGAGAAGTGACGCTGACACTTTCCGATCTGAAGGGATGTGAATTAAAAAAATCCGTTTCGTCTGCCTGGTTAGGCAGCGGAACGGATTTTTGTATGATAAGAGCCTTTCAACACCAAAGGAAAGGCGCAGAGCAGCTTCTTCTCTACGCCTTCACGTTTCATCAAAATACGGCGGCCTGCAGCGATACGGGTCATCCCCTTATCGCGCCAATCACACCGTTTACCAATTCCATATCACATTCATAAGTGGAGCCTCCCAGATGCGGAGACAGCACCACGTTTTCACATGCAGTAAGCTCCTTCCTCTGCGGACATCCTTCTTCCCAAAAGACGTCCAGCGCTGCTCCCGCAAGATCTCCCTCGCACAGCGCTTCGAGAAACGCCTCTTCTTCTATGATTCCCGCCCTGGCCGTATTCACCAGGATACAGCCCTTTTTCATCCGCAAAAAAGCTTCTTTTCCGAGCATTCCTCTCGTATCCTCCTGCAGGGGAAGAAGCACGCACAGGAAATCCGCTGCGGCCAGAACCTCATCCAGGCTTGCCGCCGAAGCCTTCAGCCTCTGCTCTTCTTGCTCCGGAAGCCTTCGGATGTCGTAGTAGAGCACGTTCATCCGGAAACCGGATACCAGCTCCGCCAGCTGGGTGCCTATTTGCCCCATTCCCAGGATGCCCAGGGTTTTGCCCTCCAGCCCCACTCCGGAGAACTGTTCCTTGATCCGTACATGCTCGGTCCATTTTCCTTCCCGTATTCTCCGGTCTGCCGGAATCAGATTCCTCGCCGCTGCCAGCATCAGCGCCAATGTGTGCTCCGCCACGGTTCTCCACAATCCGTCAGCCAACGTCATCCGGATCCCTCTCTCCTTGGCCCAGCGCGCTTCCGCTTCCCCGCAGGAATGGCAGCCGATCGCTTTCAGGCAGGCCGCGTTTCCTTCCGTCCAGGAAGACGGCACGCCATAACAGATCGCCGCTTCCGCTTCATCCATGCGCCCCTCGTCCTGCGTTACTTCAAACACCTCTTCCAGTTCTCTCCTCGCCTGCGGATGCATGGCGATCCCCACATAGCACAAAGGTTTCCTGTCCGCTTCCATAGCCATCGTCCTCCTTATCCTCACCGTCCCTGCATGGCAAGGCGCAATACCTTCCCCGCATCATACGGCCCATCCGCAGGGCCCACTGAAGATCCTTTCTTAAATCGTGGACATAATATCCTCTCCCAGCAGCTTCAGCGCTTTATCCAGATCCCTTTCCTGCAGCGCTTTATAGATTCCCATATGCGGCTGCTTGTCAATGGAGTCATCCAGGCTTCTCCTGCGGTTCCACGAAAATTGTGCATAGACCCTTTTCTGAATCCCAAGACACTCTTTCAGGAAACGGAGGATCAGCTGATTGCCGGCATAGGAAGCCAACAACAAGTGGAATTCTTCATTATCCTCCCATACCTGCCACACATCCATATGCTCTCCGCCTGCATTCTCCCGCTCTTCTTTCTGCCGTTCTGTCTCTTCCAGCTTCTTTTGGATCTCGGGAAGATGATATTGCACCACCTGCTCAAACCCTTCCCGCAGCGCCTCCTGCTCCAGGAGCTGACGCATCCGCATCACTTCTCTGGCATCCTTTTCCCGAAGCCTGACCACCACATACCCATATCGCGGGATATTGCGCAGCACCCCCTCGCTGCACAACTTGATCAGCGCCTCCCTGATAGGCGCCTTGCTCACACCGAACAGTTCCATCAGCCGCTTTTCGTTCAGGACCATTTCCTCATCTGCCGCATTCTTGATAATCAGCTCCAGAATCTCATCATGGATCCGCTCCGACAGCAGCTCCTTCTTCTCCGATGCCAGGCTTATCTTCTCTTCCTCCAACATGCCCTGCTCCCTTCCTCAGCCCGTACTGGGCTGACATTTTCTTGAATCATATTACTGATATGCTCAACATAAGCATACCTTTTTTATGCAGGGATTGCAAGCAATATTTCAGGAAATATTGCACGAAAATTACTACTCAGCCCTCACGCTGTCATTTGCCAAGGGAATGTTTCAGGTACAGATACCTCAGGAACAAAAGAAGATCCGCTCCCATCCAGGCCAGAACCTCGCCATAGAACACGCCGCTTTCTCCGATGCGCGCCGTCAGCAGCAGCGCGCACCCCACACGCATAATCAACTGGGCGAAGCTGCTGAGCATCGGAAAAACTGCGTCTCCCATACCCTGAATGCAGGAACGGGTAACGTACAGAACATATAGAAGAGGGAAAAAGACCGCCAACACGCTAAGAAACCGATAACCAACAGCCATGGATGCCGCAACGGAAGCTGCGTCGCCGGTCAGGAAGCAGCCCAATATCGGCCTTCCGAACAGCAGCATCACGGCAGACATGATACAGGCTGTACTACCAATCCGCCTGCTGCCGTAATGGCGTTCTGAAAGCACATGGGAAGGCCAAGCCGCAGTTCCTTCCACAGCTGCTGTCCGTCAAGCCTGCATTCCCGTCTGCGAAGCCGCAGCAGAGGGTTTTCCGAAAGCTTCCTGATACAGAAAATCCCTGCAAACAGCTGGGCGATCACGGTGGCTGCCGCAGCGCCCCCTATCCCCCATCCGAAGCCGAACACAAAAAGCAGATCCAGAATGATGTTGCCCACAGAAGCAATGGTCATCGCATGCAGAGGCGTCTTGCTGTTGCCCACAGCGCGCAGAACGGCCGCAGAAGCATTATACAGAAAAGAAGCCGGTATTCCGGCGAACAAAATCCGCAGATAGGTCATGGAAAGGCCTCTGATCTCCACCGGCGTGCCAAGCAGCCCAAGCGCAGTCTGGGCCAGTCCCTCCGCCAGCGCGGTAAACAGGCAGGCTGCCGCAGCGGACAGCACAGCCGCATGGAAAATCGCTTCCCTCACCTTTCCCTCTTCGCCAGCGCCGAACTGTTGGGAAATCACCACGGAAAATCCCTGCGTCAGTCCCTGTATGGAGCCGAACATCAGAAACGTCAGCCATTCCACAGCGCCCAATGCCGCCAGCGCTTCCACGCCAAGCGCCTGGCCAGCCACCAACGTGTCCACAAAGGTATACAGCTGCTGAAACACATTGCCCAGCATCAGCGGCAGCGCAAATCCCAGGATCAGCTTTGCAGGAGCGCCATGTGTCATATCCTGTGTCTGCGAAAAACGATTCTTTTTATGCCTCTCGCAGGCACACTCTCTTTCTTCCCCGCTGGCTTCCTTATCCTTACCAGATTTTGACGATCTCATCCTTCTTTACCCCATACAGTTCACAGAAGCTGTCCAAATCCGCTTCCTTACTTATCAACATCACATCCTCAAACCGCCCCGACTTATCCACAAATCCCGCTACCTTTTCCCCTGTGCAGATACTGCTTTTCACTGCAGGGCTCATCCCCTCATAGGCCTTCAGCAAAACAGCGGATTCCTTTTTCTTTTTCCAAAACATTTCTTCTTCTCCCCAAACACGCAATGCAAAAGCGATACGGCCGGCCGCCGGCATAAACAGTTCCTTTTTCCAGCCTGCATCTCTTTCCATTCTTTCGTATCTTGCCTTCCAGCACCATTATAGCCTATACGAATGGATATTCCCAGCCTTTCACCGAAAACGGTAGCTCAGGAAGCCGCATCCGCCCGTATTATTTTCCCCCATCCCCGTTCCCAGCGCCATATAAAGCAGTTCCTGCGCGCTTTCATTCTGAGATGCCGTAAGGCTCAGCTTATCTCCCAAAAGGGCCTTATCCTGATAAGGCACCCGCACCGGCTTCCGGTTCGTAAAAGAAAGATCGCAGGAGAGGGGGAAATCAGCGGACAGCGTTCTTTCTCCAAAAAGACGGTACTTCCTGATCAGGTTCCTTTTCAAGCGTTCTTCATATTCCGGAACTTTCATCCGGTTTCTCCAGTATCCGCATTTCATTTTCATCACAACAGGGGTCAGAGTATATACCTTTTCCAGCGCAAAACGGGGTATAATCTTCAGTTCTCCGCTCAACCCCTGCATTTCTTCGCTTTGATGAACCGGAAGCCTTCTGACAAAAAATTCTGCCAGTTCCTGACGGATCGTCCGGATCCGCACCGTATATATTTTTCCTGTCTGGTAGATGAGCCCTGATTCAATGGGAAACGGGAGATCAAACGTATAGGGCCAGCCCGCATAGGACGCCTCATCATCAGGCGGGTACAGTCCGACTTCCCACAGCGCGCTTTCTATAAAGCGCCCTATTTTTTCCGCCGCCTGCAGAAACGGTAGAGGAGACAAGATGCATATCTTCAGGGGTAATTCAAAAACCAGCATATATTTCCTTCCTCCTATATATTTTTATCCGTTCAGAATCATCTGACCTGTAACCAGTCCTCGAAAGAAATACCTGTCGTACACATACAATGCAAACTTATCCTTGTATCTGTACGACAGGCTGCGGTTTATCCATGTTCACTTTAATGTAAATAAGAGGGGAAATCTTATCACCAAAGTTAAACAGAAATGCTGTAACCAGAATAACCAGATATGGAATAATAAGATGTGTATTTACATAGATTGTATCTTATGAACGGCTCACTGTCTATAATAAAATACACTTTCGTATACATGCCGGAGAAAGAAAATGCCTTGTTTTCCCCAAAATCCTTTGTTATTCGTGATTTTCACTAAATTTTCACACTTTTTTCACATTTTTCGCTCCTATCTCATTTCTCTGTACGCAAGAATCTTAAAGGCTGAGGCAGATTGCCGGATAAATAAAGGTCACAGGTGGCAAAATGATAAACAATAACAGTTTCTTCATTATAATGGAAAATTTCATTGCCCTAGAGGGAAAAATTCGTTAAAATAAAGTTAACCGGCATGTTGTATTCCAAACCAAACGCAGCATTCTTGCCGGAAATGCGGTACTTCAAGCGGGCCGGAGCAGCTATTTTGTCTCTGCCTGCATGTTGCCTATAATCACACCATCTTATTTCTAAGGAGGAAAAGACATGGAAGTTGTTGAAAAGCAGCCTCTGACAGAAGAGTATCTGAAGAAAATGGATGCTTACTGGCGCGCTGCCAACTATCTCGGCGCTGCCCAGCTCTATCTGTTGGACAACCCGCTTCTTCGGGAACCCCTCACCATGGAGCATGTCAAGAAAAAAATTGTCGGCCACTGGGGAACTGTTCCCGGACAGAATTTTGTTTATGTTCATCTCAACCGCGTCATTAAGAAATACGATCAGGATATGATCCTCATCTCCGGCCCGGGGCACGGCGGCAATTTCTTTGTGGCCAATACTTATCTGGAGGGCACTTACAGCGAGGTATATCCCAACATCGGAGAGGATATGGACGGCCTGCAGAAGCTCTGCAAGCAGTTCTCTTTCCCCGGAGGAATTTCCAGCCATGTGGCGCCTGAAACGCCCGGTTCCATCAATGAAGGCGGAGAGCTGGGATATTCTCTGGCACACTCATTCGGTGCCGTATTCGATAACCCGGATCTTGTATGCGCCTGTATCGTAGGCGACGGCGAAGCGGAAACCGGCCCTCTCGCCACCTCCTGGCAGTGCAATAAGTTCCTGAATCCCGTCACAGACGGCGCTGTTCTTCCCATCCTTCATCTGAACGGATACAAGATCAGCAATCCCACGATCTTCGCCCGCAATACGCATGAAGAACTGGAGCATTTCTTTGACGGCTGCGGCTGGAAGCCTTATTTCGTAGAGGGCGAAGAGCCCATGGACATGCACCGCAAGATGGCGGAAGCCCTGGACAAAGCCATGGACGATATCAAGGCTATCCAGAAGAACGCGAGAGAGAATCATGATGCTACCCGTCCGAAGTGGCCCATGATTATCCTGCGCACGCCAAAGGGCTGGACCGGTCCCAAGATGGTGGACGGCAACCAGATCGAAGGTTCCTTCCGCGCCCATCAGGTTCCGATCATGATGGACAAGCCCGAACATCTCGACATGCTCAGGGACTGGCTGATGAGCTATCATCCCGAAGAGCTCTTCGACGAGAACGGAAAGCTGATCCCCGAACTGAAGGCCCTGGCTCCTACTGGGGACAGAAGAATCGGCTCCAACCCGCATGCCAACGGCGGAAAGCTGCTGCGTGACCTGCGCATGCCTGATTTCCGTGATTATGCCATCGATGTTCCCGCTCCCGGCGCTGTGGAAGCCCAGGATATGGTGGAATTGGGCGGTTTCGTGAGAGATATCTTCAAGCTGAACCGTGAAGCGAGAAACTTCCGCATTTTCGGGCCGGACGAGACCATGTCCAACCGTCTCGGCAAGGTATTTGAAGAGACCAACCGTGACTGGAACAATGGCATCTATGATACGGATGAATTCCTTGCACAGGATGGCCGCGTAATGGATTCCATGCTCAGCGAGCATATGTGCGAAGGCTGGCTGGAAGGCTACCTGCTGACCGGACGCCATGGTTTCTTTGCAAGCTATGAAGCGTTCATCCGCGTGGTGGATTCCATGTGCGCACAGCACGCGAAATGGCTCAAGGTCTGCAACCAGCTCCCTTGGAGGCAGTCCATCGCATCCCTGAACCTGATCCTTTCTTCCAACGTATGGCAGCAGGATCACAACGGATTTACGCATCAGGATCCCGGTTTCCTGGATCACATCGCCAACAAGAAAGCGGACGTGGTTCGGCTCTATCTGCCGCCGGATACCAACTGCCTGCTGTCCTGCTTTGACCACTGCATCAGAAGCAGGAACTATGTAAATGTACTGGTAACTTCCAAGCATCCCAGACAGCAGTGGCTGACCATGGAACAGGCTGTGAAGCACTGCACCCAGGGTATCGGCATCTGGGAGTGGGCGAGCACGGATGCAGGCGAAGAACCTGACATCGTTATGGCTTGCTGCGGCGATACGCCTACCTTAGAGACACTGGCTGCTGTGACCATTCTGAGAGATGCTCTGCCTGAACTTAAGATCCGCGTAATCAACGTGGTTGACCTTATGAAGCTGCAGCCCAATTTCATGCATCCTCATGGTCTGCCGGATCCGGAATACAATGCGCTGTTTACCAAGGATAAGCCCATCATCTTCGCTTTCCATGGCTATCATACGCTGATCCACGAGCTGACCTACCGGCGTTATAACCGCAACATTCATGTATATGGCTACAAAGAAGAAGGCACGATCACCACGCCGTTCGATATGCGCGTGCAGAACGAGATCGACCGCTTCAGCCTGGTGAAGAATGCGCTTTATTATCTGCCTCAGCTCGGCAACCGCGGTTCCTACCTGATCCAGCAGATGAACGACAAGCTGGTTGAGCATAAGCAGTATATCCACAAGTATGGTATCGATATGCCCGAAATCAGGGATTGGAAATGGCAGTCTTAATGGACAAATCCTTTTAAGCAAAGCAGGGCTGTAAAAGAGCAGTCTAAAAAAGGGCGTGTGGAAAACGGAAATCCGTTTTTCGCACGTCCCTTTTTTCTGATCTATACTATCCCCACTTCTACCTTGATCACAGAAGGAATATCTCCAAGCCGACACTGCGCATGCAGTTCATCACCATTCAGCTTTCTTCCTTCCACAAAATGTCCTCCTTTGAATTCACCTTCCCATACCCCGAGCAATTCTGCCGTTTCTTCTTCCCCTATCTTGGCACATACAGATATGTCTGCATTACAGCCGATCAGATAGAAGCCGTCCTCTCCCTCCGGAATCAATATTCCTGCGCTTCCTGCTTTTGTTTCTTCTTTCTCCGGATACTTTAAAAGAACATCGAAACGCTTTAATGGAATAACGGCTCCTCTCTCATATCCATTGCGCCTTGCAAATCCGATACATTCCTGTTGTTTTTCCAGGTAAACATCCCATATTTCCGCTATGATCTGGTATGCCTTTCCTATATAAGTAATCGTTCCTTCGTCACAGTGATCCCATTCCCAGTCAATCCGCAGGGCATCTTTTTCCTCAAACCGCATAGAATCATATCGCCGCGCATTCCATAGATCCTCAATACCGAACAGAGAATAGCCGATTGTATTGTGCAGGCCAAGCAAACCCAGTACATTGGAAGCCGCAACAGGCTGCCTCAGTGTCTCAGGGATGAACAGCGCATTGGCGCTGGCATAAGGGACACAGGAACCGAAAAAGTCTGGATCATAGATATCAGGGGCCAGCAGATCAATGGAAGGAGCAACCAATTTCCATACCGGAATCATACGGGCAATCGGCCCTCCGGAAGGATAGCTGCCAGGACGGAAGGGAAAGGCTTCCAACCATACATTCACATACATGGGTAGGGGATATTCCCGTTTCCCTGCAGCGGCAATCTGCTCTACCGCTCTGGCGAAATGCCAGGCCATGAAGATATCGCAGGCGTTCTCTCCAAATGCCTGCTTCCAGCTTCCTTCCGTAGCATACAGGCGCTGCAAATGTTCAGGTATCTCCTTTTCATATTCCATGTTGGCAACTGCGCTGTAATCCCGCTCTTCTCCCAGGAATCCCACTTCATTCTCAACCTGGATCATAATTACAGTACGTTCTCTTTCATCATACGCCCTGAGGAAGGCCATGAAAGCAGCAAACGCACGCTCATCCGCTTCCACCGCCTCCCGGCAGAACGCCGACATGGTTGCGGACGGCAGTCCGCCTTTCCTGCAGGCGCGAAAGTACTTCCTGCTGTCTCTGTGTACCCACGACGGGGCGTAATTGCTCGCACCATTCTTCCACAAGCCAAACCACAAGAAAATAATGCGTATTCCCATTTCACGGGCGCGGTCAATAACCCCTTGCGGAATGCTGAAATCAAACTCTCCCTCATGCCTCTCCACCAGATCCCAGCAGACAGGAACCAGAAGCGTATTCAAATATTTCCCCTGGATCTGCTTCCATACATATTCTTCCATATATCCCGGATCCGATGCCGTCGAATTATGGATTTCCCCTCCCCTTACGAAAAAAGGGGCTCCGTCCACCACTAGCCTCTGCTTCCCGTCTTTCCCTTTCTCCAGGCATGGAATCGGCCTCTCCATCCTCCCTTTTTCCAAATCCGTCCCTCCTTTCCGCCCTTATCGCGCCTCCAATAAAATCCTCTGCAGTACAGCATTCTCTTCCAGCGCTTCCGCCAGAACAAAAACCTTTTCATCCATCTTCAAAAATCTGTCCGGCAGCCACACTCTATCTGGATTTCCGCTGCAGACGGAGATTCCGTTTAACTCACATCCTGCAAAAATCCGCCCCAAGACGACTCCGGCGCAGATCACGGTCAGTTTTATCCCTTTCCCGTCAAATCCCAGCCAAAGCTGTTCTTTTTCACAAGTGGATACCCGGATGTTCATCCCCAGCATCTCTCCGTTTGGAATAGAATACGGCAAGCGTATCTCTTCCTTTCCCTGCAAACGAAGCTTCTTTATATCTTCCACTCTCTCAAAGCCGATCTTGGCGGTTCGGATTTCTTGAGCTGCCACGAGATATACATGTCCCGGAACAGGATTCAGACCGGTCCTGTCATACGCCAGAATCACATTTTCCTTTCTGCCGGCACGCGTATATTCCGTGATATCCAGCCAACTTTTTTCTTTCGTCAATTCTCCGGCCAGTTTCCCATTGATATAAACTCGTACGCAAAGTTCTCCCTCGTCAACATGCAGGAAGCGGTGGCTGCCTTTCTCAGGCATACACAGTTCTTTCTGCCACACATACATCTCATCCGCTGCAA
>OGPH01001122.1_pt1 | contig 22482 bp, 25 predicted proteins | sample 1552891 | NCBI WGS metagenome assembly OGPH01 (sample SAMEA2580272, study PRJEB22360) | human gut metagenome | biome: human gut; feature: human-associated habitat; material: faeces | place: Denmark | collected 2008/2010 | reverse complement strand
TTTTAGAAAGGGAAAGTATGATTTTATACCATGGAAGTAAAGAAATTGTAGAATTTCCAGAAATAAGAAGAGCAAAATTTAATAAAGATTTTTACTTCGGATTTTATTGTACAAAGTATCAAGAACAAGCGGTAAGATGGGCGTCCCGTTATGGAAGAATGGGCTATGTGAATAAGTATGAATATGAACCAAAAGATGGATTGAATTATCTATTATTCGACAAGATGACAGAAGAATGGCTGGATTTTATTATTGCCTGCCGCAGCGGAAAGGCACATAGGTACGATATTGTGGAAGGGCCTATGGCGGATGACACCATTTATAATTATATACAGAACTATATGGATGGAAAGATATCAAGAGCGGCTTTTTGGGAACTGGCAAAGTTCAGGTATCCTACCAATCAAATCAGTTTTCATACAATTTCCGCTCTTGACACATTAACTTTTGTCGGAAGTGAGGCAGTCTATGGGAAGTAAAAATAATAACGCTCTTTTTTATACATGCAGTTTAATTGAATATATTGGAAGGAAGATGAAGAGAACGAGAAAAGAAATAACCGACTATTTAGGGAAAAAAGAGATTGAGAGGATTTATCAATATGCGGATGTGTTTCACTGCGAACCGATTGAGAAGGTGGCGGCGGAATTCATTGAAGAAAATGGGATAAAAGAGGGGGAATTCGATAACGAAAAAGAATGTAAGTATAGGGTGCCGGACTATTGGGATATAGGGGAGGTTTATGAACGGCTGATAGAGGATTCTTATGAAGATGAGAAAATATTGGAAGGACTCTGGAAAGTGTATCATTCCTGGATAGACGCGCACCTTTCAGATTACAATACCGATTTTTATTATCAACCTCGCGATTATATTGCAGCCTGTTATAAGGAAGGAGAAATAGTGTAAAAAATAAACTTAGTGAATTATTTTTTACACCGCAATTTGTGTTGGGGCGTCACAAATTATTTTGATGGCAGATGAGAATCCGCATTCGCGATTTTCTGTCGCCCCGTCACATGCTCCGGAAGGGGGATTCTATGGTAAAACACAGCAGAAAGGAGAGAAAACGATGGGAATGGGGGTGAAAGTGAGGGTATGGGGAGATTATGCGCTTTTTTCCCGGCCCGAGATGAAAGTGGAACGGTGCTCCTATGACGTGATAACGCCGTCAGCGGCCAGAGGGATCTTGGAAGCGATCTATTGGCATCCGGGACTGAGATGGGTGATTGACAGGATCTATGTGAAGAAACCCATTCAATTCACCAGCGTGCGGAGAAACGAAGTGAAGAGCAAAATTCTGGCGAGCAGTGTGCTGCAGGCCTATAACGGGTCGAAAAAGCCGCTTTACATCAGCAGCAAAGCGGAGATTGTGCAGAGGGCTTCTCTTCTTTTGCGCGATGTGGAATATGTGATTGAGGCGCATTTTGAAATGACGGATGCGGCGAATGAGACGGACAATCCAGGGAAGTTCAAAGACATTATCATGAGGAGATTGAAAAAAGGGGAGTGCTTTCACATGCCATATTTTGGGTGCAGGGAATTCCCGGCACATTTTTGCCTGTGTGAAGAGGAAACGATCCAAACAGCCTATGATGATGTGGAAGAAAAAGACCTGGGATTTATGCTTTTTGATATGGATTATACGGATCCGGAAAATCTGCAGCCCATGTTTTTCAGGGCTGTTATGAAAAGGGGAATTCTGGAACTGAGGGATTGCGAGGTGATCCGATGATATTGCAGGCGCTGGTAACGCATTATGAGAATCTGGCGAAGGAAGAAAAGGTATCAAAGCTGGGGTGGTGCCAGGCGAAAGTTTCCTATGCGGTTAATTTATCACCGGACGGGCATATTACGGGAATTATCACCTTAAAGGAAGAGAAGGAAAGCGGGAAGAAAAAGGTATGGCTTCCCAAGCAGCTGCGGGTTCCTGAAATGGTGACGCGTTCTTCCGGCGTAAATCCTAATTTTTTATGTGATAATGCCAAGTATCTGCTCGGTATTGATGCGGATGAACAAAATAAAAGGGTGCTGGACTGTTTTCAGGCTGCAAAAAAAAGGCATCTGGATATTCTGCAGGGCGTGGAAGGGGAAATGGCCCAGGCGATCCGCCTTTATTTTGAAAATTGGGATCCCCCAAAAGCGGTGGAATGTGAAGCGGTTCAAGAAAAGTGGGAAGATCTTACCGACGGAGGCAATCTGGTTTTCTGTATGGGAGAAGCCTATGCGCAGAATGATCCCTTCATCACGGAGGCCTGGGAACAGGTATGTAATGTGCCCGGTGGCGAAGAGGAAGGCATCTGCCTTGTGACGGGAAAACGAACAGAGATTTCCAGAATCCACAAGATGATCAAGGGAGTTCCGGGCGCGCAGTCCAGCGGGGCCGCACTGGTTTCTTTTAATGCGCCTGCCTTTGAATCCTATGGAAAGGAGCAGAGCTATAACGCGCCGGTAGGAAGGTATGCGGAATTTGCCTATACAACTGCTTTAAACTATCTTTTGGCACAGAGGGACTATACGTTTCAGCTGGGAGATTCCATGATCGTATTCTGGGCGGAGAGCGGGGAAGAGAGCTATCAGGACTCGTTCTTTATGACGGTTGAACCAAAACCGGATAATCAGGAAGAAATCAAGGGGATTTTTGAGAATCTGAAGAAATATAAGGCTATCCGGGTAGGGGATATGGAATTGGATCCGGAGCAGAGATTTTACATATTAAGCCTGGCGCCGAATGCGGCCAGACTGTCGGTACGCTTCTTTTATCAGGATTCCTTTGGAAATATCCTGGACAACCTCTCCAGACATTATCATAGGATGGAGCTCGTGAAGCCGTCCTGGGAGAAGCGGGAATATTTGGGCATCAGGCAGATGCTTTTTGAAACGGTGAATCAGAAGGCAAAAGAGAAAACGCCGGTCTCCAATATGGCAGCCTCGGTATTGAAGGCGATTCTGTCGGGAAGCAGGTATCCGGCGAGCCTTTACACGGATACGCTGATCCGGATCAAGGCGGAGCAGGGTGAGGTTACCTGGGGAAGGGCAGGGATCATCAAGGCATATCTGATACAGAATTACGGGTGGAAGAAGGGAGAAGATTATATGGGACTCAATGAAGAAAGCAGGGAGACGGCATATGTATTGGGAAGGCTGTTTTCTGTGCTGGAATCCATTCAGATGGATGCAAATCCTGGAATCAAAGCGACGATTCGGGACCGGTATTTTAATTCAGCTGCTGCAGCGCCGGCCTCAACCTTTCCGGTATTGATTAAACTGAAAAACAGCCATATGAAAAAGCTGGAGAGAGATAAGGCGAGTTCTAAGATATATTATGAAAAGCTGCTGACTGAAATCATGGGAAAACTGGATGAATTTCCCAGACGCCTGTCATTGGAAGAGCAGGGAAAATTCATCCTGGGTTACTACCATCAGGTACAGAAAAAGTACGAAAAAAGGGAGGATAATTAAATGGGCGAGGCGATTAAAAACAGATATGAGTTTGTGATTTTATTTGATGTGGAAAATGGCAATCCCAATGGCGATCCGGATGCGGGGAATATGCCCAGAATCGATCCTGAAAGCGGACTGGGATTGGTGACGGATGTATGCTTAAAAAGGAAAATCCGGAATTATGTGGAAACTGTAAAGGAAGATGCGGCTGGCTTTAAGATCTATATTAAAGAAGATGTACCCCTTAACAGGAGCGACAGAGAAGCCTGCGAAGAATTGGGGATCCAGGAAACAGATGAAAAGAAGGTGACGGAAGCGCTGAAACAGCTGAAGAAAAGCGATCCGGACGCGGACGTGAAGCTCAGGGATTATATGTGCCAGAATTTTTATGATATCCGTACCTTCGGAGCGGTGATGACCACGTTTGTAAAGGCATCCCTGAACTGCGGCCAGGTGAGGGGGCCGGTACAGATCGGATTTGCCAGAAGCATTGACCCGATTGTAAGCCAGGAAGTAACCATTACGCGTGTCGCTATTACCACAGAAAAAGATGCAGAAAACAAAAGTACAGAGATGGGAAGGAAAAATATTGTACCCTATGGCCTGTATCGGGCGGAAGGATATGTGTCAGCGAACCTTGCCCGGAAAGTGACCGGTTTTTCTGAAGAAGATCTGGAACTTCTGTGGGAAGCGATCATCAATATGTTCGAGAACGACCATTCTGCAGCAAGGGGAAAAATGGCGGTTCGTGAATTGATCGTCTTTAAGCACAGCAAAGAGTTGGGGGATTGCCCGGCATATAAGCTGTTTGATGCGGTAAAGGTATGCAAGAAGGAGGATGTAGTATACCCCAGAAGTTATCAGGACTATGTTGTTGAGGTGGGAAAAGATATCCCTGAGTCGGTCGAGGTAAAGCGGATGATATGATGGAATATGCGGAAGATGATTATCTGATGATTTCCGGCATACAGCATTTTAAGTTCTGCCGAAGGCAGTGGGCTCTGATTCATATTGAGCAGCAGTGGGCGGAAAATGAGCACACTGTCACCGGCGAGCTGATGCATAAAAAGGTGCATGATCCTTACCTGACAGAAAAGAGAAAGGATGTCATCATAGCCAGGGCTCTTCCGGTTTCATCCAGGGAACTTGGCGTCAGCGGCGAATGCGATGTGGTTGAATTCCGAAAATGTGAGGATGGGATAAAACTTCATGGCCATCGGGGTCTATACTCCATTTACCCGATAGAGTATAAGAAGGGAAAACCCAAAATGACTGAAGAAGACCAGCTGCAGCTTGCCGCCCAGGTTCTTTGCCTGGAGGAAATGTTCTGCACAAAGATAGAAGAAGGGGCTATCTTCTACGGGGAAACCAGGCGGCGGGAAGCGGTGAAGATTACAGAAGAACAGCGTCAGGAAGTAAAGCGCATGTTTGGAGAGATGCACGCCTATTATGACAGGCAATATACGCCCAGAGTGAAGTACAGCAAGGCATGCAGTGCCTGCTCACTGAAGGACATCTGCCTGCCAAAGCTGGGGAGGGCGCTTTCTGTAGAGAATTATATCAGTCAGATGCTGGAGGGAGGGGAAGAATAAAAGGTTTTCATGAAAAAATTGTTGAATACGCTGTATGTTACCTCGGAAAACAGCTATCTGGCCCTGGATGGAGAGAACGTGGTGGTCTTTGAAGAAAAGACAGAAAAGGGGAGAATACCCCTGCACAATCTGGAAGGCATCGTTTCTTTCGGATATCGGGGAACCAGCCCGGCATTGATGGGAGCCTGTGCGGAGCATAATATTTCGCTGTGTTTCCTGACCCCTCAGGGAAAATTCCTGGCGAGGGTTTCGGGGCGTACAAAAGGAAATGTGATTTTAAGGCAGCAGCAGTATGTCAGCAGCAAAGATGAAAATAAGAGCTTGGAAATCGCAAAAAACTGCATTCTAGGGAAAGTGTTTAATGCCAGATGGGTGCTGGAGCGGGCGATAAGAGATCATGGCATGCAGATCGATGCAAAACAGGTAAAGGATGCATCAGACTCTTTGAATCAGTTTCTGAAACGGATTCAAAACAGCCAATCCAAGGAGCAGCTCAGAGGTTATGAAGGAGAGGCAGCCAGCGTTTATTTTGGCGTATTTGATCAGCTGATCCTGCAGCAAAAAAAGGATTTTTCTTTTCAAGGACGCAACAGGCGTCCGCCTTTAGACAGGGTAAACGCACTTCTGTCCTTTGTATACACGCTGCTGACAAATAACATTACTTCAGCCTTGGAAAGCGTAGGGCTTGATCCTTATGTGGGATATCTGCATACGGAACGGCCGGGGAGGGCTTCCCTGTCGTTGGATATGATAGAAGAACTCAGGGCTGTTTTGGCGGATCGTTTTGTCCTGTCTCTGATTAACAAGAAAATGGTCAGCGGGAAAAACTTTTCCCAAAAAGAAAATGGAGCTATCCTGATGGATGATGAACTGAGAAAAAAAGTACTGATAGAATGGCAGAATAAGAAAAAAGAAGTCATCACTCATCCATATTTGCAGGAGAAGTTGGAGTGGGGAATGGTTCCGTATGCACAGGCAATGCTGCTTGCGAGATATTTGCGGGGAGATTTGGATGGCTATCCGGTATTTTTGTGGAAATAAAGAGGCTGCTGTGTTTATGTGCAGGACGAAAGAAACGGGAAGTCATGGACAGTATGCTTCCGCATGGCCGGAACAAAGGACATTCCTGCATGGAGGGAATCATGCTGGTATTAATAACGTATGATGTGAATACAGAAACGGCTGCAGGAAAAGCGAGATTGAGAAAAGTGGCCAAGCAATGCGTGAATTATGGGAGGCGTGTGCAGAATTCTGTTTTTGAATGTATTCTGGATAACGCGCAGTGCATTGCATTAAAATCAATGCTTACGGATATCATTGATGAGAAAACCGACAGTCTGCGATTTTATTACCTTGGAAACAAATATCAGACCAAGGTAGAACATGTAGGAGTGGACAGAGGAATTCCAGCAGACCAGACATTGATTCTGTAAGAGAAGCTCGGGTGCGAACCGTAAGTGAACATAAAAATACTGTAAGATTCGCACCTTGAAAGTTGCACAAAAAAGAGTGCATAAAGAGAAAATAGGAGAAATCTATGTCAGAAAGGATGTGAAAGGGAGAGGAACTGTGAGTTTTTTATAAAAGTTTGCCTTGATATTTGGTAATAATTGCTGTCGCTCCCCTCGCGGGAGCGTGGGTTGAAATTTCACGAACTGCCACAGCCTGATCGACGCGCAGCGTCGCTCCCCTCGCGGGAGCGTGGGTTGAAATCTGGATATGGGACTTGGCAAGACGGCCATCACCCGTCGCTCCCCTCGCGGGAGCGTGGGTTGAAATCAGTCTTAAACCGTGTAATTTCTGACGCAGGACATTGTCGCTCCCCTCGCGGGAGCGTGGGTTGAAATTTTTTCAGATCGGCTTTCTTGTCTTCGGGAACCTGTCGCTCCCCTCGCGGGAGCGTGGGTTGAAATTCCCAAGGAATATTTTTCTTCTTCATGCGCTTAGGTCGCTCCCCTCGCGGGAGCGTGGGTTGAAATTTCTGCCCGTTTCTTGAATATCATGCCTATCCAGTCGCTCCCCTCGCGGGAGCGTGGGTTGAAATCACGATAACCTAACGCCTTTGCGATGTCGGCCCATTGTCGCCCCCCTCGCGGGAGCGTGGGTTGAAATTAGCTCAAAGCTGGGATGGATCCGGGGAGGCTTCCGTCGCTCCCCTCGCGGGAGCGTGGGTTGAAATAGATAACTATAACCGGTATAAAATAACCCGGTACGGTCGCTCCCCTCGCGGGAGCGTGGGTTGAAATTGCATCATACTCAGCCTGCAAAGCATCGCGATATGTCGCTCCCCTCGCGGGAGCGTGGGTTGAAATATCCCGGGAACGGGAAATAAAAGAAAAGAGAGGAGTCGCTCCCCTCGCGGGAGCGTGGATTGAAATGTCTGCTCCCATATCTCCGCCAGACACTTCACCGTCGCTCCCCTCGCGGGAGCGTGGATTGAAATCCCCAGCCGCCGCGTTGCATGATATATGCATCTGGGGTCGCTCCCCTCGCGGGAGCGTGGATTGAAATATAATATCGACAGATCTTCCCCATGCTCCTAACGGTCGCTCCCCTCGCGGGAGCGTGGATTGAAATCGGTTATCTTTGTGCCGTTATACCACTTGCTCCCTGTCGCTCCCCTCGCGGGAGCGTGGATTGAAATTCGCATACCGCCAAGGCATCCTCGTACTGCCTGCGTCGCTCCCCTCGCGGGAGCGTGGGTTGAAATTCCTCGTCTCCATGTATCTATTGTGTCACTGCTTGTCGCTCCCCTCGCGGGAGCGTGGATTGAAATTTCGTAAGACTCAGCATCTATATCAACGATAACTTGTCGCTCCCCTCGCGGGAGCGTGGATTGAAATTGCCACACCATCAGTAGCCCCTTTTTGTGAAGCAGGTCGCTCCCCTCGCGGGAGCGTGGATTGAAATGCTAATTATATTAGCCTCTCCCTGACGCCCTAAGCGTCGCTCCCCTCGCGGGAGCGTGGATTGAAATTTTTATAAACTCATAGTTATCGTATTCATTATGGTCGCTCCCCTCGCGGGAGCGTGGATTGAAATCCGTGACATTGCGAACAAAGCAGTTGATGCTATGTCGCTCCCCTCGCGGGAGCGTGGATTGAAATTTTACCGTGATCCCATATGTCAGCACCGTGCCGGGGTCGCTCCCCTCGCGGGGGCATGGATTGAAATGGTGGAGAAGTGTCAAGATCGCCATCGGCTATGCCGTTCCCCTCGCGGAAGCATGTATTGAAATCAGAATACTGAGGGCAGCCCGTGGACGCCGTCCTTGTCGTTCCCTCCACGAAAACGAGGTATGAAATTATAAGATGCATCAGAATTTGTATCCCAAGAGACATCATTTGCTTAGCGGAAGCAAACATTAAGAAAATACGCACAGTCTGTCCGCTCTCCCAGTGGAGGTATAAATTGAACGATGCAAATAAGATGGAATAAAGCAGCAGGATGTACAGAAAGTCACGGTTACTCAAGATACTTATGCTGATTTAAGATGCTTGGACAAATGCATAATTTGAAGAATGCTTTGTAAGTGGAATTTCTATCGGGCTGTGGATAACGTTAGTAAAATGGCTATAAGTCTTTCCTATTTTGCTTTTTAGTATATTATGCGAAGAGACACCTCTTTGGGTGTATGAGTTGCTGAAATAAAGTTTCTTTTAGACTGGCTGGATCCCTGGAGCGAATTTTAGCGGGATTCTGTAATCAGCTGCCGCTGGATGAATACCAGACAGTTGCAGGTGCTCTGAGTGCGGCTCTGTGCGGGAGTGTGAGAAACGCTCGGCAGCAGGAAGGGGCGGGACGTATCAGGGGATTGCGTTGGAGAAACAGAGGATTCAAAGAAACTTAAGATTCTTATTGATAGAGGGATGATAGAGCCCGATAGGACTACTGCAGGGAAGATGTGGCGAAAAGAAAGCTTTGGCGAATTGGGTTCACAGCCCTGCTTTTAATGGGAGATGAGAAAAGGATGGCATTGTATGCATTGGGCGATCTGCACCTTAGCTTTCAGGTGAATAAGCCGATGGACGCATTCGGAAGAGTGTGGAAACATCATGAAGAAAAAATCAGGAAATATGCGAATCGGATTGTAAAGCCGGAGGATACGTTTGTGCTTACCGGGGATCATTCCTGGGGAAGAAAACTGCCGGAATGCAGAGAAGACCTGGCATTTATTGAGCGCTTGCCGGGCTGTAAAATACTGCTGCGGGGAAATCATGATATGTTCTGGGATGCAAAAAAGACGGAACGTCTGAATGAGGAATTTAAGGGAAAGCTGTTCTTTTTGCAGAATAATTATGCGGTATACAGGGATTATGCTCTGGTTGGAACGAAAGGATATACTTTTGAAGGACCGTTTTATCTGGATCGTGGCGGCAACATCCTGGGATGGGATGAGGAACGGGAAGCACAGGCAAAGAAGCTGGTAGCCAGAGAAATGGAACGTCTGGAAGAATCGTTTCGCCAGGCGACAGATGCTGGATATCGCAAATTTATCATGTTCCTGCACTATCCGCCGACGAACATATTGGAGAGAACTTCTCCATTTACACGGATTGCGGAAGCATATGGAGTGGAGACGGTCGTCTATTCTCACTGCCATGGGGAAAGCAGGTTCGGCGATAGCATCCGGGGAAAATTCCATGGTATCAACTATATACTGGTATCCGGGGATTATCTGGGATTTCGCCCGGCGTTGGTGTTGCCCTGAAGCAGGATTGAAAGAGCTGGATGGCAGGTGTCCCTATGTTTTAAATGGTAAAACGTCCCTGTGTTTGCCCTTGAAATGGATTTTGGAAAAGCGTTATAATATGTCTCTGTGTGAAGAGATAGGCTCGGACTTAAACAGGGTAAATAAGCGGCAGATGCAGAGGAACAATCATGCTGAGAATTTCTATTTGTGATGATGAACAGGATATAGTATCAAAAGTGCAGGAAGTGACGGAACGATTTTTCAGAACGCATTGCATAGACTGTGATATACACGCTTATCAGCAAGGAGATAATTTGCAGTATGATTTGCAGGACGGGATTTCTTACGATTTATTTCTGCTTGATATTGAAATGCCCCAAATGGGCGGGATGGATTTAGCGCAGGAGATTTCTGCATCGTTCCCGGCCTCTAAAATTATTTTTATCACGTCTCACCTGGAATATGCTGTTAAAGCTTATGAATATTCGGTATTCCGCTATATTCCTAAAAATATGCTTGAAGAAAAACTGCCGGCTGCATTGGAGGATTTTTATAAACTGTATGGTTTGGAACGCAGCAGTTACTATATGGTAAAAGTGAAAAACCATGTAGAACAGCTTTCTTATCGGGAGATTCTTTATATTTTAAAAGAGGGAAAGTATGCGGTTTTCCATTTGAGAAACGGACAGGAAGTTTCCGTGCGCAGAACCCTGTCACAGGTTTATACAGAGATAGGGCAGGAATATTTTTATTTGGCGGATCGTGGCTGCATTATAAATCTGGCAAACGTAACCGGGATGGATGGGGAAAATATCATTATGCCGGATGGACAACGAATAACCATAAGCAAATCAGGAGTGACCGAATTTAAGTCGATATTACTTCGCTTCTGGGAGAAACTGATATGAAAGTATTAGGAATTTGTGTGGAATGGCTTATTACATTCATCGAGATTGCAATGTGCCATTATTTTATGCGCATTTTTTTCACAGACCAATTCCAGAAGAAGAAACAGCGGCTGATCTATTTCGCCGTAGTTTCTGTGACGGCAACGGGGGTTGTTTTGCTGAATCTGGTGGATATTTCGTTCAGCGTAGCGACAGTTTTGTACACTGTGATTATCACCGCAATAGGAAGCTGTGTTTTATATAAAGGGCATTTTGCTGATTTCCTTGTTGTATCCCTCAGCTTTGTGACAAGCCTCAACGTTTTGGAATGGGCCTATTTGAATATTCTTTCATTCCTCTGGTCTCCGGAAGTGATTTTGAAGATGGAAGCAGGATTCAGCCTGCTTAGAATTTTGATTATTACGCTTGCCAAGGGGATCGAGATTGTCGTTTGTCTGCTGATAAGCCCTTTTCTGAAAAAGATGGTAATAAAACTTGAAAAGGCAAAATCATCCCTGATGTCCGCCAATAGCAAACCGAATGGACAAGCCGGCGGGGAGTTTTGGCGCCTGCCGGGAGGGGCAGCGTCCTCTCTTCTTGCCGTATGGGCGCTGCCTGTTGCCGGGATGGCATTTTTGTTGTCCTTTTACTTATTTCATATTTTGGGAACAGGGTTTGAATTGAATTTGAATCCTGCCCAGCTGGTCTTAATGATAGGAATCGTGTTTCTGCTGTGTTTTGTGTATCTATGCTATCGACTGAAACGGATACAGAATGAGCAGATATTTATTGCCCGCCAGAACCGCCTTTTGCAGAAAAATTATGAAATGGCCCGAAATGCATATCAAGCGAATGCAGAATTATACCATGATATGAGGAATCATTTTCTCCTGTTACAGAATTACCTTTCGGATGGGAAAATCGAAGAAGCGCAAAGATATTTGGAAAAGTTAAGCGGAAGCAAAGCAATTCAAAACGCAGACCGCTGGACCGGAATAGAAGCGATTGATTACATTTTAGCACAAAAAGCGGGAGAAGCAGGCCGACGGCAGATTGATGTAACGATCAATGCGGAATACCTCGGGGATTGCACGATAGAACCGGTGGATTTATGCACAATCATCACAAATCTTTTGGACAACGCAATGGAGGGAGCAGAAAAGTGCCCTGCGCGTACGGACAAGAAGATAGATATTACAATCCGGCGTATTCATCAGTTTATCCTGATAAACATAAAAAACAGCGCGGCTGTCCCGCCGGTGCAGCGTAGCGGACGCATCATCACAACAAAGAAAAATAAAATGCGGCATGGATGGGGAATGAGAAGTATTCTGTCAGCAGTGGAAAAATATAATGGAACAGTTGAATATCAGTATGCGGATTCTATATTCTCAACCAGTGTCATACTTTTCTACCCATAAGATCTAAGGACAGTTACCCGATGTTTTGAGGACAGTTGCGGCAGCTGTCTTTTTTTATGATATTTTATAGGAAACTTGCCTGAAAAGGAGTCTGAACCCTTCTGAAGGGCAGGATAGATGAAACGTGGGAGGAATTTCAGATGAAACACAAAAGAAGAAACAGGATGATTTCTGCTGCTATTGCGGCTGTGCTCTGCCTTTTTCTGGCTGGCTGCGGGAGGGGTTCAGGGACCGTGCCGCAGACGGATACATCGGGAAAAATCGAAGTGGACGGGAGCGGTTCGGAGGAAAAGCTTCAGGATACTTCTGAAGATGTGTCCATGGATGCTTCCATAGATGTCTCTGAGGAATCTGCCTCTCTGGGGATGGAGGCTGAAATTCCGGATTTCTATGAGAAAGAAGCGGGAGCCGTTTCTTTTCAGACGGATGTGGTGGTTTCGGAAGAAGTGCGGAAGAACGGACTGCAGAAAATATCCGTATCTCTACAAAAGCCTGATCCGGCGAAGGTATTGGAATGCCTTATGGGAGATACGGAAATCACAGAGAAAAATGAAGAAGAGGGCAATAATTGGTATGTTGGGGCGGACGGTGAGAATCTAACGATTCATCATACATCGATTGGGTTTGCTACCAAATTTTATGTCTATGTGAGCAATGCATTTCGGCTGCAGCAGGAATATTCCGATTATAATGCGGATAAATATGAAACAGATAAGGATTTGGAATTTGCATCAAGGCAGGAAGCATTTGAGGACATTCGTCAGATGCTGGAAACGATGGGCATTCAGATCGGAGAACAGTATAAATGCTATGTGCTGGAACACTCTGTACTGCAGAGGGAAGAATATGCAATGGATATAAACGGGAATATAGATCAGGCAAATTATAAAGGCTCGTGGACAGGGGAGGACGATTCGTATTATTTTGCCATCAGCCAGAAATACGGGGATACGCCTGCCTATCATGTTTTTTACGATCATTCTCCGCTGGCCGCAGATGAAAATGCTCCGATTCAGGTTTTATATAATAAAGATGGCATTCAATTTCTGCAGCTTGAAAAGGTATTTACCTTTACAGAACAGGAAGGCAATTATGACTTAATGCCGTTTGAAGAGATTGCAGAGGTGATTGAAACCAAATATGAAGCACAGGCAGACGGAAACACATATTCTGTCAGACAGGCAACGCTGTATTACATGGAAAATAGAGTGAACGAGCAGGAATATGAAGTGGTTCCGGTCTGGATTTTTAACACTGTGCAAAACGAAACCGGAAAGAATTTACAGGATATCGTCAATGCTCAGACGGGAGAGGAAATAATATGGGAAGACTGCTGAATCTGTGTAAAATGAATTTTCCTATTTAAAAAACTTATTGAAAATCATTTTAATTGGGTTACGATTTGGGTGGATATCGATGTACTTTATAAGATTGGAGAAAACAATTTTGAAATTTTATATTAGTGCGATTCAGGAAAGAATACCACCTTTTAAGATTATTTATATGAGAAGAACCGGTGAGTATGGAGCTGAAAATTATAAATGGATGGATGTTTAAAGCGCCTTGATGTGATGCGCTTTTATGGACGATACAACAATCGGCAGTATTCCTAAAAGGGAGTACTGCCGATTGTTGTATGTGGGTAAATCTATGCCTCAGGAAGCACTTATATTAAAATAACACACAGGGATTGATAGATAAGCAGGAAACAATTATTAAGACGCAATAAAGAAATCATTGACTTATGTACGAAATCGGATATAATAATGCATGTACGAAACCGGACATATAAAAGGGAGGGAAAAATTTGCACTATTTAGAAACGGGGCAATATACCTATTTAGCAGGGGAAATCAATGCGTTATACCACGAAGCGGCTGTAAAAATGGGCATTTCGGATAGCGTTCAAAATATTTTATATGTACTCTGCGAGAGGGATGGCAAATGCCTGCAGAGTGAAATAAGCAAACTTACAGGTATCAGCCGCCAGACAATCAATTCTGCCATTCGCAAATTGGAAAAAGAGGAAATCGTATATTTGGAACAAGGGAAAGGCAGAAATACAATTCTCTGCCTGACTGAAAAGGGAAAGAAATTTTCATTAGAAAAAATAATGCCTCTGCACGAGATTGAAAACAAAATCTGGAGTGAGTGGACAGCGGAGGAACAGCAGCAATATCTGACGCTTACGAAAAAATATCGTGACGGATTAAAAAAATACCTGGAAGCCATGTTATAAAAGCAGAAAACAAAAACGTTTGAAGGGAGGTGGCTTGATGTCGGCAGCAGCACAGTAAGGGGATTATCACATTTGATATTGTCCCCTGTTTGAAAAACTATTTTGAAAATAAGAGGACAATTTGATATGGAAAAAACACAAAAATGGAAATTACAGTTTATGACGGTTGCATTGGGACAGGCGGTTTCAATGTTGGGAAGTCACGGTGTTCAGTTTGCGCTCATTTGGTGGCTTGCTGAAAAAACATCTTCGCCGTTAATGTTAGGAATATCAGGGCTTGTTGCCTATCTGCCAATGACCTTATTCAGTCCGCTGGCGGGAATTGCGGCTGACCGTTATAACCGAAAATTTATCTCTATTTTTTCGGATATGGCAATGGGGACGGTTGCGCTGATTTATGCAGTATTGCTTTTCTTTTTTGACCTGCCTGTGTGGACGGTATTTGTTATGTTATGTGCCCGGGGAATTGGAAGTACATTCCAGCAACCAGCAATACAGTCAATTATTCCGCAGCTTGTGCCAAAAGACCAGTTAGTAAAAACAAATGGGTGGATGCAGCTTCTGAATGCGGGCTCTTTTTTGCTGGGACCGGTAATTGGCGCCTCTTTATATGCGATTTTCCCGATGTCAATCGTTTTAATGAGTGATGTGGCGGGGGCAATTTTAGCGAGTATTGCGTTAGCAGTCGTTAAAATCCCCAAACTTGAAAAAGCAGAACAGGAAGAACAGCATTTCATAGCAGAAATAAAAGAGGGATTGCAGGTATTCAAAGAAGATAAAAAGTTATTTTATATCGTGATTGCAGAGGCGCTCTGTATGTTCTTTTATGCGCCGTTATCCTCCTTTTATCCGCTTATGACAAGCGATTATTTTAACTTATCGGCGATGTATGGCAGTGCTGTGGAGTTATCTTTTGCAGCCGGCATGATGGCATCATCCCTTTTATTTTCCAGTGTTCTGAAGATAAACCAAAAAATCAGAGTTTCTTTTATCGGTTTGTTTGGAATGGGAGTTATGTCGCTGATCTGCGGCATCATACCGCCTACTTATGTTGGGTGGTTTTTCTTTGCGGGAAGTTGTATCTGCTTAGGTGCTTCTGGAAATGTCCATACAATTCCGTTGACTGCATATATGCAGGAAACCATATCCCCGGACAAGATGGGACGGGCATTTTCGGTTCTCACGCTGATTTCATCTGTTACAATGCCAATCGGTTTACTGTTCAGCAGCCCAATAGCAGAAAGCGTAGGGGTAAATGTCTGGTTCTTCATTTCTGGCCTGTGTATGATTATGATTACTGCTGGCGTTTCAATCCGATATGCGGCCGGATGCAGGAGCGAAAAAAGATGATTCCGAAATTTCAGATGTTAGATACGGAGTAAGTTATGAGGCTATGGCTTTTTGCTTGCTGCATCGCTACTACAGCATTTTTCAAAGTGCTTTGATGTGACAAGGTTTTAAAAATTAATAACCAAAAGCAATCAGAAATTCAGTTGTCGCAAAATTTGCGACAACTGCTTCTGACAATAAAACATATATGGTTGAACATTATAATTTGGATGTTATTATTTCAGTTGGGTATCGGGTAAAATCAAAACGGGGTGTTGAATTTAGACGATGGGCAAATTCTGTATTAAAAGAATACATACTTAAAGGTTACGCCGTAAATCATATATGAAGAATGCAGAAAAGTGATTGACAGCATGAAATACGGAAACAGCAGCATGTTATTTGGAAATGAAAAAGATGATTCTTTTAAAGGCAGCATTGGAGCAATTTACCAGAGCTTTGGCGGAGAAGACCTATATCCTACATTGGAGGAGAAAGCTGCAAATTTATTGTATTTTATAACTAAGAATCATAGTTTTTCGGACGGAAACAAAAGGATAGCCGCTGCCATATTTTTATATTTTCTGGATAAAAATAATGCTTTGTTTAAAAATGAAGAAAAATTGATTGATGATCATATAATTGTGGCTCTTACGATTATGATTGCGGAAACAAATCCAGAAGAAAAAGAGATGGTGGTAAGTGCTGTCATGAACTGATATAAAATAATATTTTTCAGACACTACTTACTACACCATTTGCCCGTGAATCTGCGTAGATTTACGATGAATAGCGTAGGTTTGGGGCAAAACATAAAAATTGAAAAACGCCGGGAATCCCGTAATATCAAGGTTTGAAGGCTTATGAAAGGATATAAGAGATATGATAAAAATACTATTTATTTGCCACGGCAGTATCTTGAAAATTCCCGGAAAAGCCAGTAGAATCAATGGTTTTGCGAAGCAGAAAGGCGCTTACTACACCATTTTTGAAAGAGCCTTGATACGACAGGAAAAGCAAGCTAATATATAATTATTATGGGAAATCGAGGTGATATGATGGAAAATCATTTGACTCCATACCAATCAGTTATTACAGAAATTAAAAGCATTATTTCCTCTGGACAAGAGGCTGCTTATAGTGCTTCCAGTAAGGCAATGCTGCTTACCTATTGGAATATAGGCAAACGCATTGTAGAGCAGGAACTGGGCGGCAGTGAACGTGCAGAGTACGGTAGAGGTTTGATTTCTGCCTTGGCAGAGGATTTGACAAAGGAGTTTGGTAAAAATTATTCCAAAAGAAACTTGCATTATTACATCAAATTTTATCAGTGTTTTCCCGATGAGCAGATTGTGAACGCATGCGTTCACAATCTTAATTGGACGCATATTAGGAGTCTTCTTCGTGTTGCAGATGAAAATGCACGTTATTGGTATATGAAAGAGGCGGTTGACGAGAACTGGAGTTCAAGAACGTTAGACCGTAATATTAGTACACAATATTATTACAGACTTCTTCAGACACCGGAAAAAGAGGCTGTAATTGAAGAAATGAAACAGAAAACTGCAGAATATCAAAAAAACCAATTTGAATTGATTAAAAGTCCGGTGATTGCTGAATTTCTTGGCTTCAAAAATGAGGATACTTACTTAGAAGGAGATTTGGAATCTGCAATACTTTCACATATTAGAGATTTTTTGATGGAATTAGGCAGAGGATTTGCATTTGTGGCTCGTCAACAGCATATTGTAACGGAAACTTCAGACTATTATTTAGATCTCGTCTTTTACAATATCGAACTTAAGTGCTATGTCCTAATCGATTTGAAGATGGGCAGAATTACTCATCAAGACGTGGGACAGATTGATATGTATGTGCGTATGTATGATGATTTAAAACGAGGGCAGGGAGATAATCCTACCATTGGGATTCTGCTGTGTTCAGAAACAGATGAGGATATTGCCAGATATCCGGTACTTCATGATAATGATCGATTATTCATGTCAAAATATTTGACTTATTTGCCTACGAAAGAACAGTTGAAAGCAGAGATTGAGAGGCAGAAAGAAATATTTTCTATGCAGCATCCGGATCTGTATGTAGATGAATTGAAAAAGGATATGTAGATGCAAATAAAGGTGGAAAGTGATTCGTGAGTCTATATACGAAAGAAGAATTTAATAAATTATCAGTCATGTATGATGGTGATAAGGATAGAGATGCAACGAGTAAGATTAGAGGATTTTTATTTCGGGATTATATTACAATTATGTGTCTCTCAGAAGCAAGTAAAGTATGTCTGTTCAGAATATCTAGAAGAGAGCAAGAGATATCAAAGAAGTTGTGGAGAAACTTGAGAAAGACGAGTACGAAAAGGCAGGTTCGACTCTTGGGAAGTTTTATAATAAACTGATAAGATTGAATTCCAGTAGCGGAATTAACATTATTCAGGAGAATGAGGGAATCTCGTTAATTGATGATAAAGGTAAGAGTATCGTTAACGTTTTAAGTAATGGGCAGATCAGCGTCTTTATGTTGGCTCATTTTTAGCGGATATTAATGCAAGAAATGACTATGAAAAGATAAAAGTATATTTTATTGCTGACCTGACAGCATGTATGGATGATGTTAATATGCTTGCGTTCATGGTTAAGTATCAAATGTCATCAAAAGCAACCATGGAACAGTTATTTTTCATCACCTGTGATGACCGTATTAGTAAATTGCTAAAGTATAAGTTGAGTGGACGTGGGATTGGACTTTGTGAGCTTTTAGAAGCGGATTTCATGTAAGAGGAGAGTTTAGGAAAAGGATTTTCTGTGGAGAATCATCTTTTGAAGGTTTATTAAGTACCCTCCGGGTATCTCTGATGCGCCGAAAAACAACGCAAAAATGAGGAAAGGATATAAAAGATATGATTAAAATACTATTTATTTGCCACGGCAATATCTTGAAAAGTCCTGAAAGAGCCAGTAAAATCAATGCTTTTATGAAGCGGAAAGGCGCTTACTACACCACTACTACACCATTTTTGAAAGAGCCTTGATGTGACAAACTTTATAGACGATACAATAAAGAGATGATATTCTTAAAAAAGAGTATCATCTCTTGTTGCTAAATCTGATGTGTAAGTATCCAGTCTAGTAAATCAGAAGATTGAATGGTGCCTGCCGCTAATTGCAGGATGACATCGGACAATTCTGTTTGCGTATACTGTAATTCGATCCCATTTAAGGCGAGGAACACCAGCATGACGTGTGCGCCGATGCGTTTGTTCCCGTCTACAAATGGGTGATCTTTCACCAGGCAAAAACAAAGACGGGCTGCTTTTTGTTGGAGAGATGGATAGGCATCTTTCCCGTCAAAAGTTTGGAAAGGAGCATTCAGTGCAGAGTCCAGCATCCCTTCATCGCGTAGGCCAGATGATCCTCCTGTCTTTGCAATGAGCTGTTCGTGCAGTAGAAGTATCTGCATTTTGGATAATCGAATCATTTGGCTAGTACCTCATAAGCTTGCCGGTTCTTTTCAATGAGACGTTTGGAAATAGCCATTATATCTTCGTCGGCAGCAAGCTGCTCCTGCTCAGCGGCGCTGAATTCTATGACCAAATATCGGGGAACGTTGTTTTTTAATATGATAACAGAGCCGTTTTCATCTACGAGGCGGGCTACTTTAGAGAAGTTCTGATTGGCGTCGGTGATAGAAACCAGGTTTTTTGTGTTGATATTCATAACGAGACCTCCTTTGCTTTTTACTTTTATTATATCCCAAAATAGGAGAAATTCAACCTATTTTCAAAAATTACAGGCAGGGACGGTCAAAATTTTTATGGCGGAGCGGCCAAGGAACGAGCGTGGTAGCAAGTGAACAAAAATAGAAAATAAATGGGGGATTCACACTTTCTGTGAAATGAAGTGAGAAAACCGTGGTAAAAGGTGATATGAACGGAACCGTATGCGTTTAAGGGCGCAGATATACATGAAAGTGAGAAAAAAAGGTAAGGGCATTTGCAATGAGACATATGAAGAAGCATAGAAATGGCTAACGGCTATAACCTAGATTCCCTATCCAACCAACTGGAAAGAACATGACGGCAGAAAGTACAGCACGATCAAGACGGTCCGGGGCGTACTACGGCCCGTTTTTCTGATGGCGGTGGATGATGATGTTCTCCGCAAAACCCCATTTGGCTTTGAACTTGCCACGGTGGTAGTCAACGATAGCGTGACCAGGGAGGCGATTATCAGAAAGCAGATGCGGCAGTTCTTGAAATTCCTCCATGACGATAATGTATACTGTAAGTATTACGAAATAGTTTATATCCTATTTCATATAGGAATACGCATCTCGGAATTTTGGGGACTGACATTGAAGGATCTGGATATGAAAAATCGAATCATAAACATTGACCACCAGCTACAATGAACTTCTGATATGCGGCTGGTTATCGAATTAACGAAAACCAATGCAGGAATCAGGAAGCTGCCCATGCCCAAAGACGTATTCCGGTATTTTCAGGTTATCATCGAGGACCGGGAAGCACCAAGGTATGAGAGAGTTGTGGACGGACACACAGGATTTCTGTTTACGGATAAAGAGGGCCTTCCGTTGGTGGAGATGCATTGGGAGCATTGGTTTAACCATATGGTAAAATGATAGGTAAAACGATACAACAACATTTACCAGGTCCAGATGCTGAATATCACCCCGCATGTCTGCCGCCACATTTACTGCAGCAAAATGGCGAAGTCGGACATAAATCCTCCAAAGACGCTCCAGTATCTGATGGGGCATAGCAATATCGGAGTAGCGCTGAACACCTATACCTATCTGGGCCTGGAGGACGCTGTGGATGAGTTAAAGCGGGTGGAAGAACTGGAGAATACCAGGAAGGAAATGGAAAAGATAAACGGAGAAGGGACAGTTTCACAGAAAATGTTCAGGGCTTTTTGAAAAATGGGCCACAAAGCACAGCTCATTTTTCATAAGCAAGTAGAGAAGCGGATTGCAAGTATCCGCTAATGTATGAAAGAGCAATATTGCGCTCTGCCTTGGCAGGGCGTCTTTTTTTGCTTTACTTGAGACTCCTCAAATCCTACAATTTATGCTAAAATAATCACATATACCTAGGCTATGACTGATGATTAAAGAGAAGAGGAGCAAAATTAATGCATAAATTGACAAAACCTCAGATATATGTTTTTGATAATGAGGCTGTTGCAAATAAATTAAAAGATATTTATTTTGTTTCTGAAGGACCATTGGAATAGTTACAGAGGCAGTATTAGAGGGGAGGGAGCAAAATAGATATTTTAATGTAAAATATGAGTGGGATAACAATATTCATGAATATGATATTTTTATTATAGATTTGCAAGAACAGCGAAAAAAAGAATATCTTTCGAACAACGAAGAACCATATGAAGAACCGTATTTGTTTATGGTTTCATATCCTAAAATCAAATGCGATCCGGCTCCGTTTGCTTTAAATATTTTGAAAAATTATTTGAATAACAAAAAGCTCAGAATAATTTTTGCGGGAACTGAAATAAAAGAGGAATATAATATAGTTAAGGTTCAAGGAAAATATAAATATTCATACCCGAAAATATATTCATTTGGAATTTATGATAGAGAATGTGCATATACACATAATCGGCATGGAAGAGTTGTTCAGGCTGAAGAAACTATTTTTAAACTATTATTAGAAAAGTATGCAATGGGTTATGATGTGACGTTTGATTTGCCAACTAAAAGAAATCCTGATACGAAAGAATATGATACAGACCATAATTATTTCCCATTGGCCTTTTCTGGAGATAAACAAGTTGTATCCTATTTTTCTTTTAATGAGGATTTAGGATATACTTTAGTTTTGCCAATATGTAAGGACAAGGCCGAATTAGTAAAAAATTTGATTGATGATATTTTGCCGGTTATAATACCAGAAATAGTGCCTGAATCCCAGCAATTTGCTTGGCTAAAAGATGTTAGTTTTAAGAACGAAGATCAAATACTTTTAGAACAAAAGAAAGCTGATTTAGAAAAAGAGTATAAAGAGAAGATAGCTGAAATAGATAATTTAATTGAAAAAAATAGAGAAAAAACTAAGTTTTTAAGGGACCTATTGACTGAATCAGGTGATAAGTTAGTTTCAGCTATGAAGCTCTATTTTGAGTGGCTAGGTTTTAAAGACGTTAGAATTATAGAGGGTTTAGAAGAAAAACTACGTGAAGATATTCAAATTATAGATGGGGATGATTTATACATTATTGAAATTAAGGGGATAGGTGGTACTTCTACAGATGCAGAATGTGCTCAGATAGGAAAACATCGCAGAAAGCGCGAAAAGGAACATCGAGGTAAAAATATTTATCCGTTTTATGTTGTTAATCATCAGAGATATAGAAATCCAAAAGAAAGAGAAAATCCTCCGTTTTCAGTTGATCAGATTAGTTACGCAGAAAGTGATGAAAGAGGCTTATTAACAACTTGGGAATTATATAAGAGATATTGGATGATACAAAAAGGTTTTTTTACAAAAGAAGAAACACGTGCTACTTTAAAAGAAGTTGGGTTAATGACATTACTCCCAAATACAATAAAAAAAGTCGGAACTTTTAAAGAGTATTAGTAGTTCTTATGTTTCATTCTCAATTTTACCAATGATTTACCAATATTTCTGGAGAGTCAGACTTGCAAAAAATAAGCCAGAATGAGGAGATTAAAAATATGAGCGAATTGAAACCAAGAATAACAGAAAACGGAATTGATTATATCCTTGTCGGAGATTACTACATCCCAGATTTGAAACTGCCAGAAGAACACCGCCCCATCGGAAAGTATGGACGGATGCACCGGGAATATTTGAGAGAAG
>OGPH01001111.1_pt1 | contig 22808 bp, 14 predicted proteins | sample 1552891 | NCBI WGS metagenome assembly OGPH01 (sample SAMEA2580272, study PRJEB22360) | human gut metagenome | biome: human gut; feature: human-associated habitat; material: faeces | place: Denmark | collected 2008/2010 | reverse complement strand
CACTTTGTTAAAAATAAACTGGGATTGAATTTACCAAGCGTGATTTTATGCAAAGTTGATATAAAAATTTAAAGCTTGGTAAGTAGAAAGGTGGAGGAAAGGCTCAAAAAAAATAGGTTTAATGCGGCTTTCAGAGCTTCGCAATCACCTGAAAAGAAAAGCGTGGTACAGGAGGGACATATGGGGAGATTTTTGAAAAAGATGCGTCAAAGAAGGGCGATGCTTCGTCTGGTTGGATTTGTTCTGCTTTTAAATACGGTTCTGGCTTTTTTTCTTACCATATTATTCAGCGCAAAATATCAAAAGGAGATGAGGCGTAGTTTTATTGAAAACAGCGAAAGCCTTGTGGCCGGAGTGGAAACGTCGATCAATCTCATGCTGGATGATATTTTGGATGTGGGCAGGCTGATTTATAATGACAGAATCATTGATCGTTTTGTCCAGACGGCTTCCATGCAAAGATACGATGAAATAAAGGCAATGATAGATAAGATGGCTTCTCTGAAAACATCCAGCCGTTTTGTGGATTCCGTATACGTTTATTCCGCTGTTCATGGGAGAATCTATTCTTCCATATATGGGTTGACGGATATTGAAGATACGCCGGATCAGGAATTCCTAGGCTGGATGGGGAAAAAAGGCGCGGCTGTCCAGATTATTGATACGCATCCTGTGTACTCATCACGATACAGTAAGCAGCAGTATATGGACGCTATTTCCGTGTTAGTGAAGATTCCGTTCGCAGCAGGTAAAAGAGGAGACGGCGCTGTCATCTTCAACATCAACCAGAGGGAGATTTACAGCCAAGTATTGGAAAGAATGGAAGAAGGGACGCAGAAGCCCTTTCTGATCCTGGATCAGGAAAACAGGGTCATTGTATCCGGAAAGGAAGGGTTACTATATCAGAACAGCAGCAATGTGTCAGAACTTTCCGGGATGAAGATGGAAGAGAAAGGAAGTTATGTGACCGAGATTGATGGGGAGCGCTATCTGGCTGTGTACGCGACGTTGTCTGAGGTGCCGTGGAAGGTGGTTTCTTTTTATTCCATGGAAGATATGGATCGCATCATTTCCGAAATGAGGGAAATCATTTTCCTGTTCGCCCTTGCAGGCATAGCCGTCACAATTGCAGTTGGCACGGTATGGGGAAACAGGGAAACCAGGGAATTGGATGAACTTTTGTATTTTGTGCATAAAAAGACGGGGACATCGAATAAGAACAGGAGCCTTTCCCTGTCCTTTGCGGAACTGAGGGATGAGATAAAGTCCTGCGAAGAGATGAAAAGGCAGTTGGATAAAAGCAGGATCCTTTTGAAGGAAAGGTTCTTGGTCAGCCTGATTCATGGGACACAGAAAGACGATGAAATTCAGAAGAATTTGGAAACCTTTCATGTCAGGCTGAGGCCGGATCGTATTATCGTTGGAGTGATGCAGCTGGAAAATTATGACGAGAAACTTAAAGGAGTGGCTCTGGAAGCAGAACTGACTGACCTGAGCATACGGCGCATTCTCAGCCGGTTTCCAAAGGATGCGGTAGAGGTTTTCCATACGGATATTGCAGAAATTGTCTTTCTGATGGACGGCGGCAGCCTGCATTTGTCTGAGATCAGCAGCATCTTTCATAGGATTGAGGAAGAGATAGAAAACGTTCTGGATATGAAGGCCAGGATAGGAATCTGCGGAGAAACTGCGGATATTTGTCATATCCGTAGCGCATTCAGAAATGCGAAGGAGGCTTTGAGGTACAGCAGATTTTGGAAGAGGGGGCTGATCTACTATAACGATATCAAAACGGACGGAGATAACAGGCTGTCCTACCCATTTGAAAGGCAGCAAAGGATTGGGAAGGCGATACGGCTGTGCGACCGCAGTATGGCAAAAGAAGCCCTTAGAGAATTTCTGGAGGCCGTATATGCGGATAGCAGCCTGGCTGAACACAGGAATTCCAGCATGATCCTGCTACTCCAGTTCAACAGCTACTTGATTAATCAGCTTAATGATCTGAATCTTTCGTTTGAAGAAATATACCGTTCCGAGAACATTATGCGCAATCTGGCGGGAATTCAGTCTTTTTCTGAAGCAGAGTTTTTTTTTGGGGCTTTATTGGATAAGATCATTTCTGTTTATGAGAAGGGAAGGATGGACAAACAGAGCAGATATTATTATAGCATCATGAACTGCCTGTCGGAATGTTATATGGATCCGGGACTGTCCTTGGAAGTCCTCAGCGATAGGGTTCAGATCAGTTCTTCCTATATCAACCAGATTTTGAAAGAAAGGGAGGGAAAAACCTTTACACAGGCGCTCAACGAAAAGAGGATAGAGAAGGCATGTGAACTTTTAGACCAGGGAGGCCTGCAAATTCAGGAGATTGCTGAGAGGGTAGGGTATACCAGCTCCAAATATTTTATCAGCGTGTTCAAAAAGATGATGGGCAGGACGCCTGGAAGTTTTCAGTAAGGCGTGGCCCATCTGGGCAGAATATAGGGAAAAAGGCAGCGGACATCGCAAAGTTGCGTGTACGCTGCCTTTTTTTGTATGGATTTTTATTTTGTGGTATCACGCATACAGAATTTGGTATGCATTGCGGATATGTGGAATTTACAGGGGACAGAAAGCGGGCTTAAGGTGGAAATATCCAAGGCGGCCGGACGAACGGCCGGACATTGAAAAGATGGGGAGGGAAGCAATGAGAAAAATTTTCAACAAAAAATGCTTGTTTTTGAATCTGATGGTTTTGCCCGGGCTGCTCTTTTTTTTGGTTTTTAAATATCTTCCAATGTATGGACTGATCATCGCATTCAAAAACTATAAGGGATCTACAGGAGGATTTTTTGGAATTATGAATGCGGAATGGGTGGGGCTGCAGAATTTCATCACCTTTTTTGAATCCGTTTATTTTCTGCGGGTACTGAAGAATACGCTGCTGATTAGCTGTTACCGCATTATTTTCAGCTTTCCGGCCCCAATTATCCTTGCGCTGATGATCAATGAAATACGCGGGAGGCGTGTGAAAAAAGCAGTGCAGACCATAACTTACATGCCGTATTTCCTGTCGTGGGTTGTGGTGGCTGGACTGATGAATATCTTGTTGTCGCCGACCAGCGGGCCAGTGAACGCAGTATTAAATGGGTTTGGGATAGAATCGGTTTATTTTATGGGGGACAGCAGATATTTTCGAAGTATGCTGGTCATCAGCGAGATCTGGAAGAATGTAGGCTATGGCTCTATCGTTTATCTGGCGGCGATTTCCAATGTGGATCAGGAACAGTTTGAAGCGGCGAGGGTGGATGGAGCTAATAAACTGCAGCAGATCTGGTACATTACCCTGCCGTCCATCAAGGGAATCATTGCGATTATGCTGATTCTTTCCGTAGGACGCATCCTGGACGATAATTTCGAACAGATTTTCAATATGTATAGTCCAGCGGTTTATGATGTGGCGGATGTATTTGAAACGTATATTTACCGGTCGGGAATTGTGGATGGGAAATTCTCTTATACAGCAGCGGTGGGATTGTTTAAATCGCTGATTTCCCTGCTTCTGATTATGACAACGAATAAGATAACGAAAAAAATGGGGGAAGAAGGTTTGTTTTAAAGGAAAAGGCGAAAGAAAACACTTTCGTCCTCCCCGGATTCTGATGCGCGCCATAACGCGTAGATGGGAGTAAGTATGAAAAATAAAAGAAAGCTGAGCATCGATAAGGTATTCGGAAGTTTGAACATGCTGTTCATTATTTTGGTATGTTTTATCATGCTTTATCCCTTGGTATATGTTCTGAGCCATTCGCTGATGTCTGACACGGAAAGAGCCCTGTATCCGCTGCGGCTGATACCGGAGAAACTGGATCTGTCCGGATACCGCTTTATCCTGTTTTCGGGAACCAACCTGGGAAACGCTTATCGGATTACCATTATGAGGACGCTGATAGGAACGATACTGAACGTGGCGGCAACGGCGTTATGCGCTTATCCGCTTTCCCGGCTGTATTATCCCGCAAGGAAAGCGCTGACTATGATTATCGTTTTTACTATGTGGTTCAATGGAGGGATGATCCCTAATTTCCTATTAATTAAGTCGTTGGGACTGACGAATTCTTTTTGGGTCTATATTCTTCCAGGACTGGTGAATCCGTTTAATTTGATCATCTTGAGAAACTTTTTTTCACAGATGCCGGTTGCTCTGGAAGAATCAGCTAAGCTGGACGGGGCGAATGACCTGCAGGTGTTTGTCAAAATCGCGCTCCCGCTGTCCAAGGCTTCCATTGCGACGATTGCCCTGTTTTACGCGGTGATTCACTGGAATACTTGGTATGATGCGATGCTGTATGTAGGAGATAAGAATCTATGGACGGTGCAGTATATGCTGAAGCAAATTATCGCCAGCGCGAGCGTTACGGATATGACGACGGCGGGGACCGTCCTGGAAAGCCTCCCTCCGGCAGAAACCGTGAAGATGGCGTCTATCGTGGTGGCAACTGTACCGATCCTATGCGTGTATCCGTTTTTGCAGAAATATTTTGTAAAGGGCGTGTTGGTAGGATCTATCAAATAAAAAGGGTGCCGAAAGACAAGAAAAACAAAAAAGAAAGGGGAAACAGGATGAAAAAAGGACGAAAAAAATGGCTGGCAATAGCAATAGCTGTAACATGCGCCGCAGGAAGCATCGGATGCGGAGGAATAAAGGGAGAAGAGCCACGAGAGGAACAAGCGGTGCAGACCGCAGAGGATGGCGGCGGGAAAACAGAACAGACAGAGCCGGTAAAGATTGTTGTCAGAGGGTATAACAATGTGGAGAATAAGGCAGATAACGAAAAGATTCGTCAAAAGATCATTGAAGAATCGGGAATTAATTTTGAATATGTAGTGGTACCTATTGAAAACTGGAACGATATGGTGAATATGAAGATTGCCACGTCAGAAGAATTCGATATGCTCAATATCGTCCAGGATAACGGCAACTGGTCCACATATAAGCAGAAAGATGCTCTCAGTCCCATGAACGGCCTTCTGGAGCAGTATGGACAGAACATATTGGCAGTGGTTCCGGAAGAGGCGTGGAAATGCTGTATGGATAGCGAAGGCAATATCTATGCGTTGCCAAGGCAGGAACTTTTTACCAAAGGAGGAGTTCCCTGTATCAGGCAGGATTGGCTGGATGCGCTGGGAATGCAGATGCCGCAGACGCTAGAGGAACTGGAAGAATATTTCTCGGCGGTTCTTTCTACAGATTTGAACGGCAACGGAGCACAGGATGAGATTCCCTTTATCCCTTATGCGAACAATCTGCTTAATACCTTCCGCCCCTATTTCATGGGATTTACCGGGGACAGATATCTGGAAGCGGATGGGACGGTAAAGCCCTGGTATGCTCATGAAAATGCATATCAGATGTTAGAAACCATGCAGAAATGGTATGCAAATAACTGGCTGTATCAGGAATATCTGACGGTTACGACGGAGCAGATTCAGGATCTGGTAAGGGCAGACAGGCTTGCTTTCGCGTCCGGATGGTATAACGCTCCCGTGGCCCCATCCGTAGATGTGGTAAACGCCAATCCGGACGCTACGATACAGTGGGCGAGCGTTCCGGCTTTTACAGACGTGCCGGAGGGAGGGATCGCGGCATGGAGCAGCAATCCGGCGAACGCGGCATGCGTTGTACTTTCCTCTACCAGCAAAAATGCAGAATGGGCAATCAAACTGATCGACTGGATGTTTGCGTCTACAGAAAACTATATGCTATGTACTTATGGGATCGAGGGAGAACATTGGGAGTATACAGATGATTCCAAAACCACTTTCCGCCTGATGGACGGCTATGGGGACAAATATAACAAAGGATATTTTCAGATTATGGAATGGTTTGACACCAGTAAATATCCGGTGGAGTTTGTGGATGAAGACAATTATTCGGCATATACGATCGATCAGATGCAGAAAACGATCAACGATGGGATCGCTACAGTAGAAGCATTCGATTATTTCGTTCCATATGATCTGACGGGAACGGAAGCGGAAATGCTCAACAGCGATGCGGATACCATGATCGAAGAAGCGGCCGCCAAGGTAATCAACGGCGAATACGGGCAAGAGGATTGGGATGCGGCCGTAAATACAGCTATGGAAATCGACGGAGATATCCGATCCAAGGTATGGACCGAACAGTATCATGCGTTTATAGGAGATTGAGAGTGGCGGATATTTTTGAACTAACCAGTGAAGAAGGAATGCGGGTGAAAATGACAAATATCGGCGCCGCCGTGCTGGCAATATACCTGCCGGATAAGAAAGGAGAATTGGACATCCTGCTGGGAACAAAGCGGCCGGAGGACCGGCTGCTTCCCGGCCCTATGTTCGGGACGACACTCGGACGGGTGGCCGGAAGGATAAAAGACGGAAGCTATGAATGGAAAGACAGTCGGGTGGAACTTTCCAAAAACAGGGGAAGCTATCACTGTCATGGGGGCGTTAGAGGTTTTGACAAAAGAAGCTTTAGGGTGGAAGAAGCGACAGGAAACCGTCTGGTACTAAGTGATGTGAGTCCGGATGGAGAAGAAGGATATCCGGGGAACCTGAAAGTAAGGCTTTCTTTTCAAGTGGAAGGAAAGCGGTTAATTACGCAGCAGGAAGCCGTTTCTGACAGGGATACGATTGTAAGTATGAGCAATCATATGTATTTTAATCTGAATGGCCAGGGGAGAGATGAAGTAACGAATCATTGGGTGCGGATTCGCTCCGATGTTATGACACAGGTAGACCGGGACTGCTTTGATACGGGAGCCGAGAGAAGCGTGGAAGGCACGGCGTTTGATTTCAGAAGTCCCCGAAAGATCGGGGAAGGGATTCTTAGGACGGAAGAACAGCTTATGCGGATGGGCGGATACGATCACAATTTCCTGCTTTCCAAGGCTGCGTTCTGTGTTCCGGTCGCATATGCGGCTTCCACGCTTACGGGGCATACGCTTACCTTGTATACGGATATGCCGGCGATGCAGTTTTATGTAGCTGACTTTACAGGAAAGCAAATCCGGGGAAAGGATGGGAAAGCTTATGAGGGATGGGCAGGCTTCTGCATGGAGCCGCAGTATCCGCCCAATGCGATGAATACACCTGTCCATGACAAGCCTGTCCTGAGAGCGGGAGAGCGGTATTGCCACAGAAGTATTTTTTCATTTGACGAGGTGAAGCGGTAGATGAGAGAACAGTTATCCATGGATTTCGGATGGAGATTCCATTTTGGAGAAATCGAACAGCCGGAGATTACGGAATTCAACTATTACTACAATCATACAAAGGCGGAATCCGCGAGAGGGCCGGCCGCGCCCAGCTATTATGATATGGATTGGGAATGGGTGGATCTTCCTCATGATTACGGGCTGTATGAACTGCCGGATCAGACATATACCAGTGCGTTCGGGTTTTATCGGAGAAAAAATGCATGGTACAGGAAACTGTTTTCCCTTTCCAGGGAAGATATGGGGAAACGGCTTGTCATTCAGTTTGACGGGGTAGCGACTTGGTGTACCGTTTGGGTGAACGGGCATCTGCTGAAACGGAATTTTTGCGGATATACTTCTTTCCTAGTGGATATTACGGATGTAGCAGAGTATGGGGACATGCTGAATTTGATTGCCGTACATGTGGATACTTCTCAATTTGAGGGGTGGTGGTATGAGGGAGCCGGAATTTACAGGCATGTGTCTCTGATTAAGACGGCGCAGACAGCAGTGGAGCCATGGGGGGTTTTCGTCCGTCCGCTCCTGGGAGAAAACGGATGGACGGTAAAGACGGAAACCAGGATACATAACGGCAAAGAACATGGCACAGAACTTGCTGTCAGATCCACGGTGGAAAAGGAGGGGGAAAAGAAAGGGACACAGGAGAATATCCTGATGATAGAAAGCAGGAGCAGTGATGTGCTTAATCAGGAGATTGCTGTAGAAAGACCGCTCTTATGGGATGTGGAGCATCCGCATTTGTATCAGCTGAAAACAGAAATTTTGGAGAATGGAAAGACGGTGGATTGCTGTATAACGGAATTTGGCTTCCGAAGCATAGAATTTCACCCGCAGAAGGGATTTCTGCTTAACGGCAGGGCTGTGAAGCTGAAAGGAGTCTGCGCCCATGAAGATCAAGCCAATCTGGGAGTCGCCCTGCCAGACGGGATACGCGAAGAGCGGATGAAAAGGCTGAAGGAACTTGGATGCAATGCCTATCGCTGTTCCCATAATCCTCCGGCCCCGGAGACGCTTTCCTTGTGCGACCGGCTGGGTCTGTTGGTTATAGATGAAAACAGATGGTTTGACAGTTCTGAGGAAGGGATCAGGCAGCTGGAGAGTATGATTCGAAGAGACAGGAACCATCCATCCATCATTCTATGGTCCATGGCGAATGAGGAACCTCTGCAGGGCTGTGAGAAGGGCAGAAGAATCATGAATACGCTCCGCGCTGCTGCCAGGAAGCTGGACGAGAGCCGTCCGGTCATGATGGCGATGCATAATGGTTTGCAAAGCAGCGGAGCAGCGGCATCCTCGGACGTGATAGGGATTAACTATAATGAAGATTTGTATGACGAAGTACACGCACGGTTTCCGAATACGGCGCTTGTGGCTTCAGAAATCGGAGGAAAACTCAGCGAAACAGGGATTATGGGGGATGCGAGCGGAGAAGACTGGGAAGCGGTTAATACAAGGCCCTATATGGCGGGGATGTTCAAATGGGCGGCCTATGGGTATCGGGGAGAAGCGAGGGCATGGCCGCGTGTGTTTTCAAGGAGCGGTATCATAGAAGCAAACGGGGACTGGAAAGAAAATAGCTGGTTCTACCGTTCTATGTGGAGGAAAGACAGGTTTACAAAGATCTATCCGGAACACTGGAACCTGAAGGGAAAGGAGCAGGAATATACGGAAGTTCGGGTCTATACCTCGGCGGATGAGGTGGAGATGTGGCTGAACGGAAGGCTGATCGGTATGCGGAAGGTAAATCCGTACAGACGGACGATCTTTTTTGTACCTTATGAACCTGGGGAATTGCGGGCGATAGCGAAAAAGGATGGGAAAATACACAGCGAGGACGCGATATTCACTACACAGGCTGCATATAGGCTGAGGTTGAAAGCGAATAAGGACGAGATAAAGGCGAATAGAAGGGATGTCGTCACCGTCACTGCGACGGCAGAGGACGAAAAGGGACGGCAGGTTCTTTGGGAAGAAAGACAGATCCGCTTCCTGGTGGACGGTGATGTGACTGTGCTTGCGGTACAAAACAGCGATCCTTATGAGCATAGAGCTCCTAAGGATTTGTCCAGAAAGCTTTATCATGGAAGCTGCCAATTGGTCATAAGAGCGAATGGGGTTCCGGGGAACTGTCTGATAAGCGCGGTATCAGAAGGACTGGAGAGCGCATCTCTTACGCTGGAAGTTGTTCGGGCTCAGATTGAGCCTCATGTGGATACGGAACTGTTTACGGACAGCCTTGTTTATTTTGCGAAGATGTCAGGACAGAACTGAGAAGAGATGCCTATTGGAAATAGGCCTGGGTGTCTGATGGGACAAAAGGCCGGAAAGAGAGGGAACAGGATGGAAGTTCGGTTGTTAGGAAAGGATGGGCCGAAGGTATCCGCAGTGGCGCTGGGAACCTGGGCAATGGCAGGAAACTCTTATGGGGAGGTGGATGACAGGGATTCCATATATACAGTACATGCGGCACTGGATTGCGGCATCACATTGATTGATACAGCGGCAAGCTACGGAGGAGGAAATTCAGAAAGAGTGCTGGGAAGGGCGTTGGAAGGGAAACGGGATCGGGCTTTTGTATGTACCAAATGCGGAATTCATCCTAATAAAGAGAGAACGGCATTGGAATATGACTTAAAACCGTCCAGTATACGGAAGGAGCTGGAAGCCTCTTTGAGGAATCTGAGAACGGATTGGATCGATTTGTATCAGTTTCATTATCCCGACCCGGATACGCCTTTGGAAGAAAGTCTGGGGGAAATGGAACGGCTGAGGGAAGAAGGGAAGATTCGCTATATTGGGGTATCGAATTTTGATCTGGTCGGACTGAAGAGGGCAGCCGGGATGTGCCGGATCAGCAGTCTTCAGATCAAATATTCCCTGCTGGATCGGGAAGAAGAGGCGCTGATAGATTACTGCGGCCAGAATGGGATAGGGGTTCTGACCTATGGTTCTATTGCGGGAGGGATGCTCAGCGGCAAATTCAAGACTCCTCCTGATTTCGAGCCAAAGGATACCAGGGAACGCTTTTATCCGTATTTCCGAGAACCTGCCTTCTCCAGATGTCGTATGCTGGTGGATGTTTTGGAGAAAATCGCGCAGGAAAAAGGATGCAAAACTGTTCAGATTGCCGTGGCATGGGTTCTTGCACAAAAGGGAGTGACCTGTGCGCTGGTGGGAGCCAAGCGTCCGAAACAGGCTGAAGAGAATGCGGCCGCCGCAAGGATAAATCTGACCGGAGAGGAACTAAAACGGATAGAAGAGGCCTTTCGGCGCTATTGTACAAGGGACGGAGCGGAAGGAACGCATGAGTGAGATAACAGTTCAGCAAGAAGGCCGAATTGTTACCTGAATGGAGGCAGAGATGAAAAAAGACAAATGGATTCTTGGGGTAGCCCCGACCAGGAGGGATACGAGGGACTTTGATCTGAAGTATGCCTGGGAAAATAAAAGAAAGATTCTGGAGATAGTAAAAGAGACGGCGTCAGAATACGAACGGATTGAGGTTGTGGATCTGGAATGGCTGAATGAAGAAGGGCTGCTGATCCATCCCTGGGAGTCTCAGAGAGTAGCGGAGGTGTTCACGGAAAAGGGGGTGGATGCGCTGTTTCTTCCACACTGCAATTTCGGTGCGGAAGAAGCGGTGGCATTGCTTGGCAAAAAGGTGGGAAAGCCGCTTCTGCTCTGGGGGCCGAGAGATCAGATGCCGCCTCCGGACGGGCCGAGACAGACGGATACCCAGTGCGGCTTGTTTGCGTCCGGACTGATGCTTCGGCGGTACGGAGTGCCGTTTACCTATCTGGAGAACTGTGCTATGGATTCTCCCCTGCTGAAGGAAGGGATTCGTTCTTTTATCCAAACATCGAATGTGGTGAAAGCATTTAGAGAATTGAGAATCCTTCAAATCAGTGTACGGCCGCGGACTTTTCTTTCCGTGAAGGTGAATGAGAATGAACTTTTGGAACGTTTCGGAATTGGTGTGGTCACTGTGGATTTTACAGAGATGCAGGCGGAAATAGAAAATGTGCTAGAACGAAAAGGCACAGAGATGCAAATGCGGGTGGAAAGGCTGAGGGAACATTTTTGTACACAACAGACGGACGAGGAAGATATCATAAAGCTGGCGGGAGTAGAGCAGGGAATCCGAAACCTTGCAGAACGGTATCACTGCAGCGCGGTGGCGAGCGAATGCTGGAGGACGTTTAGCGTTCCGTTCGGTATTATGCCCTGCGCCGGGTTTGGGGAATTAATTGAAGAAGGGCTTCCGGTGGCGTGTGAGTGCGATATCCATGGAGCGGTATCATCTGTCCTTCTTTCTGCGGCGGCCATGGATCAGAAGCCGCATTTCCTTGCGGACGTTACCATGCGTCATCCCCAAAACGACAATGGGGAACTTTTGTGGCACTGCGGACCGTTTCCGGCATCACTGGCCAGGGCCGGATGCCGACCAGTGCTGAAACAGTGCCTCGGGCAGTTTGAACTGGAAGAGGGCGAGCTTACGCTTTGCCGCTTTGGCGGGATAAGAGGAAGATACAGTCTGTTTGCAGAGAAATGCCATACGACCCAGGGACCGCCCACGAACGGAAGTTATGTGTGGATCGAGACGCCGGACTGGCCGGCGTGGGAGCGAAAGCTGGTGACGGGACCGTATATTCATCATATTTCTGGGATTTATGGAGATTACACGAAGATTCTCCATGAGGCTTGCCGTTATCTTGGCATCGAATCGGACAGAGTTTAGGAAAAGGATAAAAATGTTTCGGAATGGAGGGCAAAATGGCGTTAGCAAAGGTTAGTGATATTTTAAAAACAGCGGATCAGGGAAAATATGCAGTGATTGGTTTTGACGCTTTTAATCTGGAAAGTATCCGGCTGATCATCGATACGGCTGAAGAAATGAAGACTCCTGTAATTTTGATGATTTATCCAGCCATGAAAACCATTATGCCGTATAGCACGTTCGCAGCAGTCACCAGAGATCTTGCCAGTAAGGTAGACGTAAAGGTGGGGCTGATGCTGGATCACGGACCGAGTTTCGAAGATGCGATGGAAGCGGTAGCCGGAGGCTTTTCCAGCATTATGATTGATTATTCCCATTTAGAATTTGAAGAGAACATAAGACTTACAAAGGAGGTTGTGAGGGCCTGCCACGGGCTTGGAATTGATGTGGAGGGAGAACTTGGCAGGGTAGGCGTTGCAGCGAATGAAGAAGATTATACAAATACGGATTATTATACTCGTGCAGATAAGGCTGCAGAATATGTGGAGAGAACCGGGGTGGATGCACTTGCTGTTGCCATTGGGACGGCACATGGCAATTATATATCGGAGCCGAAGTTAGATCTTGACAGGCTGATGGAAATCAATCGGGCGGTAGATATCCCTTTGGTGCTCCATGGAGGTACCGGTGTTCCGGAAGAGCAGATACGTCAGGCTGTATTGCTGGGGATTAACAAGCTGAATCTCGCTACAGGATATAATCTGAAGATGTATGATGTATATAAGCGGATCATAGAAGAGCAAAAGAGCAGGCCGCGCATGACGGATCTGATTCTGGCTGCGGAGGAGGACATAAAGGTTTATCTGAGGAAAGCTATGCGGATGGTGCATCCGGAGGCGGGGAGGGAATATGCCTAAAGTAGTGGGAATAGGAGATCTTTCATTGGATCTGATCTTGGAAATAGATAAAATACCCGGTACGAACTGCTTTGAGCCGCTCAGTGAGGGCAGTATGCAGGGCGGAGGAAAGGTTCCGACCGCCCTGGTGGCCCTGGCCAGGCTGGGAATGGATGCCGGGCTTGCCGCTCCCGTAGGAGACGACCGATTCGGCAGTTTTTGCATGGAAGAACTGAAGCTTGCTGGAGTGGATACCAGCCGTATGGTAATCCGGAAAAATACAAGAACAAACTTTTGCGTTTGCCTTGCGGAGCAGAGTACGAAGGGAAGAAGTTTTATTGGAAAACTTGGCGATGTGGAATCACTGAAGCCGGAGGAACTGGATCGGGAATATATCGCCGGGGCGGAGTGGCTGTATCTGTGGAAGATGGACGAGACGGCAAAATGTGCTGCCTCATGGATACATGAAGCCGGCGGCCGGGTGGCGATCGATGCGGATAGGTATCATGAAGAGATTGAGAGGGGCTTCGACAGGATTGACCTGTTCATTGGATCGGAATATTTCTGGCATGGGATGAAGCCTGGCGGAAGGAGGAATGTGGAAGGCATAAAGGAGACGCTTGTGGACATTGTCTGCGCAGGACCATCCATTGCGGTGATCACGTTGGGAGAAAAGGGGTTATGTGGAATGGATGAAAATGGCTTCTTTTATGTGCCCGCATATCAGGTGGGCGTAAAGGATACGACAGGGGCGGGAGATGTGTTCCACGGCGCATATCTGTGCGGGCTGATGAAGGGAATGGATGCAAGAGGAGCGGGCACATTTGCTGCAGCCGTGTCGGCGATCAAATGCACTGCGCTAGGCGGGCGGGCCGGGATTCCTGATTACAATACAGCGATAAGATTTATGGAAACAGGGGAACTGGAGAGCGGATGTCTGGAACCTTGGATTGCATATTACAGGAGTGCGTTCTATGAGAAGCTATGAGCAAAAGGGAGCTATAAAGCAGATGGCATTGGTATACGTCGCGGTTTTCTTCTTTTCTGCGGCCTACTCTATCTACGGCCTGATCATGCCTCAGATGAAAGAAGCGTTTGGCATTACTGTATCCCAGTCCGGATGGATCGGCCAGTTTCAGTATATCGGAGAATTGACCGCACTTCTCGTAGCTGGACTCTGTATTAGCAGAATAAACAGAGGAGCGCTGCTGAACGTGTGCCTGGTTGTCTTTTCTTTCCTGCTGCTGGGCTTTGGGGCGGCGGGACATTTTGCGACAGTATTGGTGTTGTTTGCGCTTATGGGGGTTTGTTCAAGCCTGATCAATCTGTCCGCAAGTTCCATGATAGCTGATAATTATCCGGAAGGAAGGGGAAAGTATCTGAATCTAATGCATGGAATCTTTGGGGCGGGCAGCGTAATTGGTCCCTTTCTTCCCTCGCTTTTCGGAGGCTTGGAATGGTATGCGACTTACCGGATGCTTGCCCTTCTGTTGCTGCTCTTTGCTGTAGTTTATGCATTGGTGATCTTGCCTGTATATAATAGAGGAAAGGATGGGCAGGATCGTGAAAGGGGAAAGAAACGGGAGAAAAAAGCCGCTTACTTTATGTTGCTGCGGGATCGGCGTATACTTTTGCTGTTTTTTCTGCTTGTCCTGTGTAACGGACAGCAGTGTGGCTATACCATGTGGATTCCGACCTTCATGCAGGAGAGTACGGAGTCAGCGAGTCTGGCGGCAGGTTCTGTGATTGCTGTATACAATGTCGGAAATGCAGCCAGCAGGTTATGCTATCCTTTGGCAAGACGAAGATGGAATGAAAGACGTCTTCTCTTTGTCGGGGCTGCTGCGGGGGCTGCCCTTTTTGTAATGGGGACAATGGGGGCAGGCAGGAACGGATTGCTGATTACAGGGATCGGATGTGGGCTTTTGACCGGGATGATCATGCCGACGTTGCTTGGACGGGCCTGTGATTTGTGTCCGGAGCAAAGCGGGGAGGCGACAGCGCTCATGTGTATGGCGTGCTCTTTAGGGGCGGTGGTCATTCCCTGGATCTGCGGCCGGCTGATGGAAACGGCGGGAGGAAAAATCGGAATACAGACCCTGCCTGTCTGTCTTCTCCTGATAGCGGCACTTTCGCAGCGGCATTGGATGAGCGGGAAAGAGGAAGAAGGAAGCTGAAAAAAGACGAAGGAAGGGGAAAAGGATGACAAAGGAAGAATGCATGAGGAAAGTATGCGGAGAAATAGAAAGGAACAAAGAGACGTTGGCAGAATGGGCCGATACCTTGCTTCACATGCCGGAACAAGGATTTCGGGAATACCGGAGCGCGGAATTTGTCAGAAAATGCATGGAGCAAATCGGATGTGAGGATATCCGTACCGGTATGGCGGAAACAGGAGTCAGCGGCTATCTTCCCGGAAAAGGCAGGAAGGGAAATGTAGTACTCATGGGAGAATTGGATGCGATCCATTGCCCCGAACATCCATTTGCAGATCCTGTTACGCATGTCGCCCATGCATGCGGCCACCATGTGCAGCTGATTGCCATATTGGGAGCTGCCTTGGGAATGAAATCATATATGAATGAGCTTGCCGGAAGGGTGACGTTCATGGCTGTGCCCTGTGAAGAAGGGATCGGGCCAGAGTATAAGGACTACCTGATGCAGGAAAAGGGCTTTTCATTCTGCGGGGGCAAGCAGGAATTTATAAAGAGAGGTTATCTAGAGGATGTAGATGCCGTTTTAATGATGCATACGGCGCCGGTGGAAGAAGTAAGCGTGGGGATTCCGGTGACCAGTCGTTCCTTTGTACAGCTTGAGATTGTACTGTCAGGAAGGGAAGCACATACAGGGGGAGAGACACATCTTGGGGTCAATGCCATGCAGTGCGCGAATCTCATCATAAATGCGGTTAACGCGTCCAGAGAGGCGTTTCCGCCAAAGGACATGGCGTCAGTGAATGTGATCGTTACGGAAGGCGGAGAGAATGCAGGGAACGTTCCGGAGAAGGCGGCGCTTTCCGTCTGCGTCCGTGCAGTGAATAATGAGGCCTGTGAACGCATGATAAACAAGCTGGCAAGAATCGTACATGGCTGTTCCTATGCCATGGGAGTGGAGGCGAAGATTCAGCTTTCTCCGGGATACCTGTCGCTCTATGATCCGGGCTATCTGACGAAGGTGATGAAGAGAAATGCGGAGGAGCTGGTGGGAAAGGAACGTGTGACAATCATGGATCAGGCTCCGAATATTATGACGGATAGCGGAGATATGAGCAGAGTGGTGCCGACGCTTCAGATCTGCATCGGGGGAGGGTTTTGTGGAATGCACCACAGGAGAGATTTTCTGGTGAAGGATGAAGAGACCGCATATGTGCTTCCGGCTAAGATACTCGCCCGGACAGCCGTCGACCTGCTCTGGGGTGAAGGAGAAGAACTGCAGGAGGTGAAGCGATCATATCGGCCTTTCTTTACCCGAAGTACCTATCTGGAATATTGGGAAAAAAAGAAAGAGGAAATGAACGGCGCTGCCGACGCAATGTGTTTACCCTAAGGAGATATTATGTAACAATGCAGATACTCCCTCCGGGAGGAACCCGAAGCGCATGCGCGTCTGATTCCTCCTGGGGGGATTTGAACTGTTACGATATTATCACGAGCTAATAACATCTAAAATATCCATCCCTTGCGATCCACCCATCCGCATGGTAAAATATCTCCCTGTGTGAACTGAGAAAGAAAAACATCAAAGGGGGAATTGCACGCATGCAGGAACCAAAGCTGAAAACCAATCTGGATACCAATTTTATCAAGGTGATCGCCATCCTTGCTATGACGGTTGACCATATCGGCGGGGCGTTTTTTCCGGAATATCCAGCGTTCAGGTGGATAGGAAGGATCGCGTTTCCTCTGTTTTGCTATTGTATGACGGTGGGGATGCTCTATACCCATGACATCAAAAAATATGCGCTTCGTCTCGCGGCATTCGCGCTGATTTCCCAGCCATTCTGGATTCTGGCATTCAATGCGGATGACTTTGTGGGAAACATTTTCAACCTGAATATCTTCTTCACCCTGCTCGTGAGCCTATTGGCAGCCTGGGGTTTTAAGGAGAAGAAATGGTGGCTGTTCCTTCTGGGCCTTGTTCTTCTGAACCTGGTGAACTTTGATTATGCGATGACGGGCCTCATCCTGATGCTGATTTTTTATCTCTGCAGAAATAAACCCTGGCTGGGCGCTCTGATCTATACCATCACCTATCTGCCTGCGCTGAATGGATATATGGAAGACCCGCTGGCGCTGAAAATCGGCGGACACGCGATCGGATTTGAAATTTTTGCCCTGCTGGCTCTGCCATTCATTTACATCCATACTAATGTGAACCCGAAAATCTCCAAATGGTTTTTCTACATCTATTATCCGGCACATCTGCTGGCTATTTTCTTGATTCAGCTGGTGCTTTTTTGAATAAAGCCCAGACAGATAATACTTATTTTATTCCAGACATAGAAAAGATAGTCCTGTAAGACGCAGACATTGTAAGACTCAAAGCGAAACAGGGCTGTCTTTTTCTATAGAATGTGCAAATCCAATATAGGTGTTTAAACAGAGCATGGATGAATGGGGGACGTTACAGCTCATCCTAAACGCTTTTGTCTCCGGTTGCCAAACGGAAAGCCGCGGGGTATAATGGACGCAGAAAAGGCGGCCCGGCAGCGGCAGGGATGTGTCGGGGCTGACAGCATGAATTTGAAAAAAGGAAGCGGGCTGTCAGAGAAGCTGTGAGAAATCATGCGGGGAAAGGAAGCGGATTATGTACAGGGATCATACGAAGACGGTCAGGATCAAAGATAGGGTCATCGGCGGGGGCAATCCCATACTGATACAGTCCATGACCAATACGAGGACGGAGGATGTGGAAGGCACGGTGGCGCAGATCCTGCGGCTGGAGGCAGCCGGCTGTGAGATCGTGCGGTGCACGGTGCCCACAATGGAGGCGGCGAAGGCGCTGGCGGAGATTAAGAAGCAGATCCATATCCCCCTTGTGGCGGATATTCACTTTGACTATAAAATGGCGATTGCGGCCATGGAGAATGGGGCGGATAAGATCCGCATCAACCCGGGCAATATCGGTTCCAGGGAGAATGTGGCGGCCGGGGGGGAGGGGGCGAAGGGACGGGACATCCCGATCCGTGTGGGCGTCAACAGCGGTTCCCTGGAAAAGCAGCTTGTGGAGAAGTACGGGGGAGTGACCGCAGAGGGAATTGTGGAAAGCGCGCTGGATAAAGTGAGGATGATAGAAGACCTGGATTATACGAACCTGGTGATCAGCATTAAATCCTCCGATGTGCTCATGTGCATAAAGGCGCATGAACTCCTGGCGAAAGAAACTTCCTATCCGCTCCATGTGGGGATCACAGAGGCGGGTACGCTCTGGAGCGGAAACATCAAGTCCTCCATTGGAATGGGCATCATTCTGTACGAAGGGATCGGGGATACTATCCGCGTATCTCTGACCGGGGATCCAGTGGAAGAGGTGAAAACGGCGAAGCTGCTGCTTCGTACGCTTGGATTGCGTAAAGGCGGGATCGAGGTGGTCAGCTGCCCGACCTGCGGAAGGACGAAGATCGATCTGATCGGACTTGACAATCAGGTGGAGGCTATGGTGGCGGATATCCCTCTGGACGGCGTGAAGGTGGCTGTGATGGGCTGCGCGGTGAACGGGCCGGGAGAGGCAAAGGAAGCGGACATCGGCATTGCGGGCGGCGTGGGTGAAGGCCTCCTGATCAAAAAGGGAGAGATCATCCGTAAAGTGCCGGAAGAGGAACTTCTGAACGTGCTGCGGGAAGAACTTCTGCATTGGGAAGCGTAAGAACGAATGGGAGGATGGAATGGCTAAAGCCTTTTTTGACGTATTTCCTGCATTGAAACTGGAGGGAAAGAGAAAAGATCTGTTCGCCCAGGCGAGGGTGGAACGGGTGACGGCCACGCGGATGAAGGATTTTATCCGCGTGTATATCAGCAGCGACAGGCTGATCCAGAAGGCGGATGTGTTCGCCGTGGAGAAGGAGATCAAGAAGCAGCTTTTCGCGGGCTGCAATGTGACCATCAAGATCCATGAGAAGTTCAGCCTGTCTTCCCAGTACAATCAGGAAACGTTGCTGGAACTGTATAAGGACAGCATCCTTCTGGAACTGTCGCGCTACAGCCATTTGCTCTACAGCATGTTCAAAAATGCTGAGATCACCTTTCCGGAGGAGGGAAGGATGCATCTTCTTTTGGAAGATACGTCCCTGATCCGGGGAAAGAGTGAGGAACTGGCGGATATTCTGGAAAAGGTGTTCCATGAGCGCTGCGGCCTTCCCATGATCGTATATTTTGATTATAAAGAGGCGAAGACGGGGCGGTTTAAGGAAGAAGATGAACGCCTGATCGCAAGACGGGTGGCGGAAATCGCGTCGCGCATCCGCGGTGGCGCATCCGGAGCGGAGTATGCGGCGGGAGCGGATATCCCGGCAGCAGGCGCGGCAGCGCAGTCCGCTTTGGGAGCAGGCGCGGCGGATGCGTTTGCAGGAGAAAGGCCCAGCAGCCCGCAGGCGGATACAGCTTATGAGGCCTATCTTGCAGGAATGGGGGCCCAGGCGGCGCGCGCCGGCGCGCCGGGCATTGACGGGATGCAGGATGAGGCTGCGGCGGGAGTTGGAACCGGAGGAAGTGGCCGGAACGGGGCGGGTGCCCCAGCGCCCGGCCAGGGGAACGCTGCACCCAGGGAGGGGGCAGGAGAGAGACGGTTTCCCGGAAAGAAGACGGGATCCTTTGGGCGCTTTAAGGGAAAAGGACGCCAGGATGGAGATTCTTTCCGCCCTGTGAAACGTTCGGATAATCCGGATGTGATCTATGGAAGGGATTTTGAAGATGAAGCGATTCCCATGGAGGATATCGTTGGCGAGATGGGCGAGGTGACCCTCCGGGGCAAGATCCTGAACCTGGACAAGAGAGAAATCAAGAATGAACGTACCATTCTGATCTTTGATGTGACGGATTTTACCGACACGTTTACGATCAAGATGTTCGCCAAAAACGACCAGGTGGCGGAGATCTGCGAGGGCATCAAGCCGGGCGTGTTCGTGAAACTCAAGGGTATCACGATGATCGACAAATTTGACAGTGAACTGACTATCGGATCCATCGTGGGCGTGAAGAAAATCAGTGATTTTACCACCAAGCGCCAGGATCACAGCCTGCGCAAGCGGGTGGAGCTGCACTGCCATACCAAGATGAGCGATATGGACGGCGTCTCTGAAGTGAAGGATATCGTAAAGCGCGCCTATCAGTGGGGGCATCCGGCGATCGCGATCACAGATCACGGCGTGGTGCAGTCTTTCCCGGATGCGAACCATCTGGTGGACGATCTGTGGAAGGCGGAAAAGAAAAAGCGTCAGGAAGCCGGGGACGAGAACCCGGACAGGAATGATTTCTTCAAGGTGATCTATGGAGTGGAAGCCTACCTGGTGGACGACCTGAGGGAAATCGTGACCAATGCAAAAGGGCAGTCCCTGAAAGGCAGCTATGTGGTATTCGATATCGAAACCACAGGTTTTTCCCCGGTGAAGAACCGGATCATAGAAATCGGCGCCGTGAAAGTGGAAGAAGGGCAGATTGTGGATCGGTTTTCCACGTTTGTGAATCCCCAGACGCCGATCCCTTTTGAAATCGAGAAGCTCACCAGCATCAATGACGAGATGGTGATGGACGCCCCGCTCATTGAAGAGGTGCTTCCGAAGTTTTTTGCTTTCTGCGAAGGCATGGTGCTGGTGGCGCACAACGCGGGATTTGACACCAGTTTTATCCGGGAAAATGCGAAAAGGCAGTCACTTCCCTTTGATTATACCTATGTGGATACGGTGGGGCTTGCCCGCGTGCTGCTGCCCCATCAGGCGAAGCATACGCTGGATGCGGTGGCAAAAACCCTGGGTGTTTCTCTGGAAAATCACCACAGGGCTGTGGATGATGCAGAAGCGACGGCAGAGATTTTCTTACGTTTCCTAAAAAGGCTGGAGGAGGATGGAAAGGATACCCTGGATGCAGTCAATGCGTTGGGGGATTCCAATCCGGATATCGTCAAACGCCTCCCCACCTATCATGCCATCATCCTGGCGAAGAACAATACGGGGCGTGTAAACCTTTACCGGCTGATCTCAGAGTCCCATCTGACCTTTTATGCCAAAAGGCCGCGGATTCCGAAGAGCCTGCTTATGCAGTGCCGGGAAGGGCTGATCCTGGGGAGCGCCTGTGAGGCGGGAGAACTGTACCGCGCCCTTTTGGACGAGAAATCTGACGCGGACATTGCCCGGATCGTTTCGTTCTACGATTACCTGGAAATCCAGCCCCTTGGGAACAATGCGTTCATGGTGGAGGATGAGAAAATCCGCGCCGTGCAGTCCATGGAAGATATCAGGAATATCAACCGCCGGATCGTGGCGCTGGGAGAACAACACAACAAACCTGTAGTAGCGACCTGCGACGTCCATTTCCTGGATCCGGAGGATGAGGTATACCGGCGGATCATCATGGCTGGAAAAGGATTCAAGGATTCCGATAATCAGGCTCCATTATACCTTCGGACTACGGAAGAGATGCTTGAGGAATTTCAGTATCTCGGAAGCGACAAGGCGGAGGAGGTGGTCATCACCAATACCAACCTGATCGCGGATCAGATTGAGACGATCTCGCCGGTCCGGCCGGATAAATGTCCGCCTGTCATTCCGGACAGTGATAAGACGCTGACGGATATCTGTTATAATAAGGCGCATGAACTGTACGGGGAGAATCTGCCTTCCATCGTGGAAGAGCGTCTGCAGAAGGAACTGAATTCCATTATCAAGAACGGATTCGCGGTGATGTACATCATCGCCCAGAAGCTGGTGTGGAAATCCAACGAGGACGGCTATCTGGTGGGATCCCGTGGATCGGTTGGGTCTTCCTTTGTGGCCACCATGGCGGGGATCACGGAGGTGAATCCTTTAAGCCCCCACTACTACTGCCGGAACTGCCATTACAGTGATTTTGAGTCAGAGGAAGTGAAAGCATACGCCGGCGGCTGCGGCTGGGATATGCCGGGCCAAAAGAGCCCGGTGTGCGGGGGAATGCTGGCAAAAGACGGATTTGACATTCCCTTCGAGACCTTCCTGGGATTTAAAGGGAACAAGGAGCCGGATATCGACCTGAATTTCTCCGGGGATTACCAGAGCAGCGCCCACAAATATACGGAAGTGATCTTCGGCACCGGACAGACCTTCCGGGCGGGGACCATTGCCACTCTGGCGGACAAGACCGCGTTTGGCTATGTGAAAAACTATTACGAGGAGCGGGGGCAGCGCAAACGGAACTGCGAGATCGATCGGATCGTGCAGGGATGTACCGGCATCCGCCGCAGTACCGGCCAGCACCCGGGAGGAATCATCGTCCTGCCCCACGGGGAGGACATCAACTCCTTTACGCCGGTGCAGCATCCGGCAAATGATACCAGTACGGATATCATCACCACCCATTTTGACTATCATTCCATCGACCACAACCTGCTGAAGCTGGACATCCTGGGCCATGATGATCCTACCATGATCAAGGCCCTGGAGAGCTATATCAGTTCGCCGGCCATGGACAATGAATACAATGAGACGGATCACCGGTTTGACGCCACCAAGATCCCTCTGGACGATCCAGGGGTGATGGAACTGTTCCACGGCACGGAAGTGCTGGGGATCCGGCCGGAGGATATCGGGGGCTGCCCGGTGGGCTGCCTTGGGATCCCGGAGTTTGGAACGGATTTCGTTATCCAGATGGTGGTGGATACCAAGCCCCAGACCTTGTCGGACCTGATCCGGATCTCCGGACTGTCTCATGGTACGGACGTATGGCTGAACAATGCCCAGCGCTTCATCAAGGAGGGCAAGGCGAC
>OGPH01001108.1_pt1 | contig 22879 bp, 30 predicted proteins | sample 1552891 | NCBI WGS metagenome assembly OGPH01 (sample SAMEA2580272, study PRJEB22360) | human gut metagenome | biome: human gut; feature: human-associated habitat; material: faeces | place: Denmark | collected 2008/2010 | reverse complement strand
ACTAGAGATAAAAATTATAACATTGATATTAAAAATATAAAATTTACAGATGAACTAATAACAAAAAGCAATAAAGAATATATAAAATATCTTAATAAAATTATGGAAAACAATAATATTGGTATCAAATTTTATAAAGAAATTAACAAAGAAAAATTAAAAAATATAGAATTAGATTATGATATTTTATCTATAAAAAAAATGAAATTAAATAAATATTCAAATGAATTTTTAGAATATTTTATGTCAAAATCAAGAGAACATTTATATGTTGATGGCATTATTAGTTGCCCTTATGTCGAAGAAAACAAATTAAAAGATATTTTAATATTAGTACCTAAAAAAGATATTGCAGTCACAAATTAAATAAAGAAATGGAGAGATGAAAATGAAATTAATTTATACACGAAATGGAGATTATTTATTTCCAAACTTAACTATAAAAAATCAAAGTACTAATGGAATAAACAAATATGGATATTTAAGATTACGCTATTTGAAAGAAAATAAAAAAGCACTTTATACCACACTTTTAATGACTAATGAACTTACTAATCATCTTATTTCAGTCAGTAAAAATAGTGAAGATAGATTACAAATATTAATGGAAAATTACAAAAATTCAGATAAAAAACTATCTGAAAAAAATAAAGAGATTAATCATATAAAATGGTCAAAACTTATGAACAATTACAAAAATAAGGCTGAAGAAATTATATTAAATGATCTTGTTTTTATATAAACAGAGGTTAAAAAAGAGGATCAAATTATAAAAATAATTTGATCCTCTTTTTATATTTTATTTAATGTGGGAGTAATTTTATTGTCTAGCCAGCACTGAATTTATACTCCCGTATAAATTCTACTATGGGAAATCCCAAACCCTTATATTAAAAAATAAAATTAATTATAAAAAAAGAGCCTATCATTTCTGATAAGCCCATAAATTGTCTGCTTAATAAATTGTAATTTTAGTGAATAGTAACTTAATTTTCTTTTTTATTAAACATATGGCGTACTTTATCTATTCGATTATTTGGTCTACGTGATTGAATAACTGGTTCACAAGTAGCAATTTGATAATCTTTTAATTCTGTCAAAAAAACTGCTTGCCCATTTGTATATAGAGTTAAAGTATTACGATATTCATTAATACAACGTACAGGAATATGTCCTGTAAAAATAACTTCATCATTTTTTGATTGACTTGTTTCAATTATTGCACAATGTTTTTGTGCATCTTTATATGCACGAGAAAAGTATCCCTCTGGTGTAAAAAGTATAAACGAAAGATATGGCTCTAATAATTGCGTTCCCGCTTTTTTCAATGTTTGTTCAAGTACAATTGGGGCAAGAAAGCGAAAATCCGAGGGAGTACTAACAGGGCTATAATAAACACCATATTCAAAACATATTTTACAATCTGTCACTTTCCAACCATACAATCCTTGCTCCAGTCCATAATTAATACCTTCTCTTACTGCATTTTGAAAACTTTGATTTAAATAACCGAGTGAAACTTTGCTTTCGTACTGTATTCCAGTGCCAATTGGAAGTGGAGTTATTGATAATCCAATTGATGCCCAAAATGGATTTGGTGGTACTTCAATATGAATAGTATAATCTGCCTTTTGTAATGGCTTTTCCAAATAAATTACGGTTGGATCTTCGATTCTTATGTTTATGTGATATTTTTCAATCAACAGAGAACAGATAACTTCTAACTGCACTGTTCCTAAAAAAGAAATGATGATTTCATGTGTTATCGTATCAACATAATAACGTAAAAGAGGATCAGTATCTGCAATTTCTGTAAGAGCATCCAATAATTTTTCTCTCTCTTCTATTTTTATCGGTTCAATTCTTGTTCGTAGTATTGGTACAGTCTTGTCATTCCATACATTGCATGGCAAAATCTTTTCATTTCCTATAATATCGTTCAATCTTAATGTATTGTTAGGTATAATAAAAATATCTCCAGAACAAACTATTTTTGTCTGTATCATTTCCCCATTTGAAGGAATATATATTTCTGTAAGTTTCATTTTCTTTTTTTCTGGCAACATAATTGTATCTCGTAAGTGTAATGTTCCACTATAAAGACGCAAATAAACTAATCTTTGCTTATGGTCTGTATATTCAATTTTAAAAACTCTTCCACATAGTTCTGAATCATTCTCATTCATTTCAGAACAAAAAAGATTTGAAATAGCTTCGATAAGTTGTTGAGTCCCTATATTATTTCTAGCACTTCCATGGTATATAGGAAACAACGAACCTTTTTTAACACACCTATATTCTTCATACATTAATTCTTGTATAGTCAATTTTTCTCCTACAATATATTTTTCTAAAAGTTTATCATTTTTGGAAATTACAGGATCCCAATCATCTAAATCAATGATATTTTTAATTGATATTTCTGGAGTTAATGTTACATTTTGCATAACAATAATATCATTTGAAAGTTTTTCTTTGATATTTTGATAAATATTATTTAAGTTAATTCCATCCTGATCTATTTTATTTATAAAAATAATTGTTGGTATATTCATTTTTTGAAGTGCATGGAATAGTATTCGGGTTTGTGCTTGTACACCATCTTTAGCAGAAATTACTAAAATTGCTCCATCAAGAACAGATAAGGAACGATACACTTCTGTTATAAAATCTGTATGTCCAGGAGTATCTACAATATTGATTTTGTAGTCATTCCAATTAAAAGAAGTAACTGCTGCCTGAATTGTGATTCCACGCTGACGTTCTAAAAACATAGTATCTGTCCTTGTTGTTCCCTTATCTACACTGCCTAATTCTAAAATTGCTCCACTTGTATAAAGCAGACTTTCCGTTAAGGTCGTCTTTCCTGCATCTACATGAGCAAGAATACCAATGTTGATTATTTTCATGGAATTTCCCTCCCTACAAATTTATCTTTTAACTTAAAATCAATATTTGCTAATTTTGTTCTTTTAAACTATTCTCAAAATCAATTATCCACTTTTCTAATGTTTCTACTAATGCTAATTGTTGTTTGAACATTTGTTTTCCAACATTAGGAATATGTTGTCTATGAGAACGTCTTTCATTTAGTAATTCTTTTAATTCTAATATCTTTGATTTTATATTAGAAACAAGAATCTGTTTTTGTTCATCATCTACTAAATCTAAATTCGTGATAATAACATTAAAATCCAAATATAGACTAACATCAGAATTTGAAATATCATTCATAAGTTTATTAAAATAATCATTACCTTTGTTAGTAATAGTATATATTGCTTTATCTGGCATATTTCCCTCTTTCTCTTTATGGCTAACAATATATTCTTTTGATTCTAATTGTAATACTTTCTTATAAATAGACTGTTCACTAATTTTTACCCATCTTGGTATATTACGATATTTTATATTTTTTTTAATATCATAAGCACTTTGTGATTTTTGTTTAATAAGTCCTAATAATACCAAATCTATATTTGACATAATCTCTACTCCTTACTTAATATAATCTGTAACGCCAAGTCTATTTCCAAATGGATCTTCAAACTCGACTGCATTACCAGTTCCAATTTTAAAAGGCTCACTCAAAAATTTTATATCATTATTCAACATTTCTTTATAGAAGATTGCAACATCTTCTACTTCAAACCATATTGTAGGCTTTAAATTCTCAAATTTATTTTTGTCTTTTAAAATTATTGCAGGTTCTTCATTTCCAATATTATAAGCAACCATTCCCTTATCAGAGAAATCAAATTTCTTTTTTAACCCCAATATTTCCTCATAGTATCTTTTTGCTTCTTCCATATTATCTACAGGAAGAAAATAATTGTCATAATTTTTCATATATTTAATGTCCTCCTTTCTACTATAAACTACACTACTATATTTTATAGTAGTTATCGTTAAAAGTCAATATATAATAAAAAAATAGATTAGTTGCACTGAACTAATTTATTTGTATAACTGCCTGTCGTACAAAAAAGACTGTCATTACTGACAATCTTTTTGGTAAATTACTATTTATCATCTTAATTTCACCAGTAATTTTATAATAATATTATATCATTTTATTTTATTTTTTTATATAGTTCTACAAAAATTATTTTTATTTATCTGGACGGAGATATTTGTTTTTCATATCAACTATTAGTTCATCTAATTTATCCATATTTCCATTGAAATTTAATAATAATTCATATATAATATTCTTAGAAAGAGAACATAGTTCGTAACTTGTATGCTATTCGCTCCATTTTATTAATAGAGTAAAAAAATGTAGAGTATATCAACTAAATATCTATTTTGGCAAACTCAATAACAGTGGTTCGGCTATAAGCTATGTTGTAATCAACATAGTTTTTTTGTGCCTAAATTCAAAAGGAGGATTGATATATGGATGTTTCAGTAAAAAATTTGAAGTTAAAAAGAAGCGATACTATTGAAATGTTAAAAAAGAATCTGAAAAGGTATATGTTATTAAAACAATTTCCATTAAATTATTTGGATAGACTCCAGTCTTATAGTAGTTCACTTATAAAAGTTTCTGATAATTCGTCTTATCATTCTAATTAAAACAACTTAAGATGTTAAGAGAACTCAAAAATGATGAAGAAGACAATCTGTTTATAGAAAAGTATGAAAATGATAATTTGAAACCATGAAACATTATTTTTCTCGCATATGAAATATTTATAGACAGTCGTTAAAAAAAACTATAAAATAAAAAGTGTTCAAGGAGAATAAAATCTTGTAAATATGAAAAAATATCATTTATGTATAGATTTAAAACAAAATAGATTTTTAATCAAGAGAAGGTGTAAGAAAAGATGATTACATTTAAATTACTTTTACAATTGATCAGTAATTTTCCTTTATATGTTACTTATGGTTTTAAAAAATATCCGCTGGGGTTAATATGTTTGATTGTAATCAGTCTGGGTATACCTATTCTAAGTTATTGGGATATGAATATTGATTTAAAAAGCCTAAAAAGTGCTTCAAAAAAATATATTTTCTTATTGGTACTATTATTCTTAGGACAATTTTTTGTTGTTTTATTACTAGTATTAACCGTTTTAGCAGGAGAATTTCTCGTTATTTCAAATTCCGATTTAACGAGTCCTTATTTTTATATTGAAATATGTATAATTGCTGTAGTTTATGAATTTCTTCAGTGGAGAAGAATAAAAAATGGTGATTTTTTGCCAGATGACAGTGATACAGATGAATACATATCTGAATTTACATTGCCTTTTAAAATGATTTTGTTAATCATTGTATCATTTATATTTTTAGTTACTGATTTAGAAAATGTTTTACCTCATTGGGGAATGACTCTATTTGGAAATACAATTGGGCAATGGATATATAATGTATTCTTTTCACTTGCGATAAGTTATATGGTTGAAGTGGTTGTAAGTATTGTTCAATATGTCATTGTGAAAACTTTTAAACTTCCGTTTAAAATGATTCGTTCAAAACACTAGTGAAAATTTGAAGATTTAGCTTTAGTATTTTTCAATTATAAAAGAAGAGTGTAAGGAGAATATGTATATGAAAAAGATGATTTTATTAGTTATAATGTCAATGTGTATCTTAACAGGATGTAATAGTAGTGATAATAATGGAAGTGATGATATTATTGGTAAATGGCAAGGAAGCGATATAGAAAGTATTGAATTCAAAGAAGATGGAACTTTTACTATGAGTGATAAAGGTACTGATACGAAAGGTACATATAAAATTGAAGAAAATCAAGTTTCTTTATCTTCTTCAGAAAATGGTGTTATATTTAATCCATCTTATTATTTTGAAGTTGAAAATGATAAACTCTTGTTAAAGCGAACAGATCATGATTTTGAGTATCATTTCGCAAGAGAGAAGTAAATATAAAAAAGCGCAATGCTTATGAAAACAGTCCTCATATGGAAATTTTTAATAATGTGATAGATGGCAAATGACTGGCTGTTCAGTAACACATAATATGGACGAAACTCCTAATGAATTTATTGGGGGATAAAAGATAAAAATAGAACGAGAAAATTGGGTAAGTCTAATGCTTGGAGACAGCTATAGTTTTGTATTGGCTTATATTTTGGCTATGCAAATTCTTATTATTTTTTTAATTATACTTTTTGATTTTATCACGATTAAAATAAATATGAATGAAATCATTAATGCATCTAAATAATACGAAAAAATGATACAAAATATTTTGTTCATTAAGTTTTATTCATTAAAATGGGTATTTAAATAAAATAGAATGCAAAATATATATTGGAATCTTTTTATAATGGATCTTATTTTGCTTATAATGCTATTGGATAAAAAGATTGTTTGGAAAAGGGCGTAAAAATGATTCACTGATTAGTAGCACATTTATGAAAAGACGTTTCTTATTTTTGAACGATTCATAGTATTCAGCAATAAAGAAGTCAAGATATTAACAAGTCTCTATCTTTGACTTCTTTTATGTTTCATATTTATAGTTTTTTGAAAAATGAGATTCTTTATGAAGAATGGGAAACGAAATGAAGAAATAACATGATTTGTGTTATTGTTTGCTTTCTTTAGGGTAATTGATAATGATGATAAATATGAAAATGATACTAATGAGTTTTAAACCAACTGATAGACCTAATAGAAAACCATGAATAAAAGATGGTAAAGTAACAAAAGAAACAATCCAAGATATGATTTCTCCTATTATTAAACATATGAGCCCAGTTTTTAATTTTTTTAGCATAAAACTTCACTCCATTCTTAATATTTTATCTACTATGATACTAACAGAAAGAGAAGAATCAAATCTATCAAATTTATGTAAAGTTTTTATTGACAAAGAAGAATAATAGTAATATATTTATATATGAAGAAGTGTTCATATGTTCATTGAAAGGATGATGTTATGGGATTGAATCAAGAAAATTTAGAAGTTCATGAAGATATTGTCAAGCGAGTTCAAGATAAACAGCCAGATGATGAATATTTATATGAATTAGCTGATTTATTTAAAGTTTTTGGGGATACAACACGTATCAAGATTCTCTATGCATTGTTTGAAAGTGAATTATGTGTAGGAGATATCGCATTAGTTTTAGGAATGAGTCAATCAGCAGTGAGTCATCAGTTGAGAGTTCTCAAAGATAGTAAATTGATTAAATTCAGACGTGAAGGAAAGGTTATTTTTTACTCATTAGATGATGATCATGTTAGAACAATCATGTCTATGGGTATGGAACATGTAGAAGAATAAGAAAGGGGAAAAAGAAGATGAAAAAGACATATAAAGTTGATGTAGATTGTGCAAACTGTGCAGCTAAAATGGAAGAAGCTGTTAAAAAAACAGAAGGTGTGAAAGATGCGACTTTAAGCTTTATGACATTAAAGTTAAAAGTTGAATTTGAAGATGGAGTTAATGTTGATGAAGTCATGCAAAAAGCTTATAAGAATTGTAAAGTTGTAGAAGATGACTGTGAAATTTATTTATAGAATAAATTCCCTTGAAAAGGGATATTTATTTGATTGATATATGAATAAATGAACATATATTAAAATGAATGGGAGTGTTATGATGAATAAAAAACAAAAGAAAGTTCTTTATAGAATTCTGTTATCTTTAGTATTCATGATTGGAATCATGATTTTAACTTCATATGTTTCTTTAAACTTGTATATTGAAGTGATTTTTTATTTGATACCTTATTTCATTATTGGGTATGATATTTTAAGAAAAGCGATAAAAGGTATATTAAAAAGACAGGTTTTTGATGAAAACTTTTTGATGGCAGTAGCGACTGTCGGAGCCATGTGTTTAGGTGAATTCCGAGAAGGTGTCGCTGTCATGCTGTTTTATCAGATTGGGGAATTGTTCCAAAGTGTTGCAGTCGGTAAAAGTCGTCGTAATATTGCCGCATTAATGGATATTCGTCCCGATTATGCTAATATGATGATAGATGGTAAGCTTCAAAAAGTTGATCCTGATGATGTTGAAATAGGTAGTGAAATCATTGTCAATCCTGGTGAAAAAGTACCTATTGATGGTATTATTGTTGAAGGGAATACAACATTTAATACGAGTGCTTTGACAGGGGAAAGTGTGCCAAGAGATGCACATTGCGGCGATGAAGTCATCAGTGGTTTTATTAATATGACTGGTGAAATTAAAGTGAAAACAACAAAGGAATTTGGTGAATCAACAGTTTCTAAAATTCTTGATTTGGTTGAAAATTCAAGTATGAAAAAATCTCGTTCAGAAAACTTTATTACTAAGTTTGCCAGATACTATACACCAGCAGTTTGTTATAGTGCATTGGCATTAGCGATAATTCCACCTGTTGTTTTGATGTTGATGGGGAAAGATGCCTCATGGGGTGATTGGATTATTCGTGCGTTAACATTCCTCGTTATCAGTTGTCCATGTGCTTTGGTTATTTCTATACCACTCAGTTTCTTTGGTGGCATTGGTTGTGCTTCAACAAAAGGAATTTTGGTGAAGGGTTCTAATTATCTCGAAGCTCTTGCCAGTGCCAAATATATTGTTTTTGATAAAACGGGAACACTGACAAAAGGGGTTTTTGAAGTAACGCATATTGATCCAACTGATAATTATGATCAACAACAGTTATTGTATTATGCAGCTCATGTGGAAATGGCTTCAAGTCATCCAATCAGTTTAAGTTTACAAAAGGCTTATGGACAATCATTGGATAGAGATGCTGTGCATAATATTGAAGAAATTGCTGGCCATGGTATTCGTGGAACTGTTCATGGACATGATGTTTATGCTGGTAATGAAAAACTGATGAATAAGATAGGTGTAGATATCATGGAAAAACATCCTGAAGGAACAGTTGTGTATATGGCCATAGATAATCAATATGCAGGATGTATTGTGATTTCTGATGTGATTAAAGAAACCTCAAAAGCAGCGATTCAGTCTTTAAAATCACAAGGAATCAAAGAAACGATTATGTTAACGGGAGATACAAAACAGACTGCGACAAAGGTTGCTGAAGAGATTGGTATTGATCGTGTTTATAGTGAACTTTTACCAGCTGATAAGGTTGAAAAAGTTGAAGAAATCCTACAAAACAAAGGTGAAAAAGAAAAAGTGGCTTTTGTTGGTGATGGTATTAATGATGCGCCAGTTTTATCACGTGTCGATATTGGGATTGCGATGGGCGCTTTAGGTAGTGATGCAGCGATTGAAGCAGCTGATATTGTGTTGATGGATGATGATCCGGCTAAGATTTCATTGGCTATGAAAATTTCATTAAAAACATTAAGAATTGTCAAAGAAAATATTGTGTTTGCTTTAGCTGTTAAATTTATCTGTTTAATTTTAGGTGCTTTTGGTATTGCTAATATGTGGCTCGCTATCTTTGCGGATGTTGGTGTGATGGTCATTGCTGTCATTAATGCGACGAGAGCTTTACGAATTCGATAAAAATGGAAGATAACAGAAAGTCCATCTGTTATCTTTTTTTTTAGATTTTGAAGTGATATAATAGTGCCTTGTGAAGAAAGGGTGTATGTGATGAATTATAAATTCATAAGAAATATTATAGGAATTCTTATTGGAAATACGATATATGCTTTAGCTGTTTTATTATTTATTGTTCCTAATGGATTGATTACAGGTGGATCAACAGGATTATCCATTGGTGCACAGCATTTATTAGGAATTCCAATGACTTTATTTTTATCTATTTTTAATATTTTGATGTTTTTACTTGGGTTACTGATTTTAGGTAAAACCTTTGCCTTAACAACATTAATTAGTACTTTTTATTATCCATTGATTTTAAGTATTTTTGAAAAAACAATAGGTTATACCCAAATGACAACTGATCCATTACTCGCTGCATTGCTTGGTGGAGTGATGATTGGTGTAGCGATTGGCCTTGTTATTAAATGTAATGCTTCCACAGGGGGAATGGATATTCCACCATTGATTATTAATAAAAAGACAGGAATACCTGTATCCGTTTCTATGTATGCTTTTGATTTCTTGATTTTATTAATGCAGGTCTTTTATACCAATCGAGAAATGGTTCTTTATGGTATTGTTTTGGTGGCGACATATACCATTGTTTTAGATAAAGTTCTGGTCGTTGGAAAAGCACAGACAGAAGTGATGATTGTGTCTAAGGAATATGAACAAATTAATGATATGATTATTCATGAACTTGATCGTGGAACAACGATGTTAAAATCTATTTCAGGTTATATGAAAAATGAATATCCTGTGATTATGACAGTCATTTCTAACCGTGAATTACCGAAATTAAATTATCTGGTTTTAAATATTGATGAACATGCTTTTATGGTTGTCAGCAAGGTGAACGAGGTGAAAGGAAGAGGATTTACCTTTAAAAAGGAATATATTGAGTCATAATAGTGAAAAAGAAAGACAGATAGGTTATAATAGAAAGGAATGTGGAGGTTATATTATGAGTAGTCAAGACTGTAATCATGATTGTCAATCATGTCAGGAAGATTGTGAAGAAAGAAGTTTTTTAGCTCCAATGAATAAAAATTCAAAAATACATAAAGTGATTGGAGTTGTCAGTGGTAAAGGTGGCGTAGGAAAATCATCTATTACGTCTTTATTGGCTATTTTAAAACAGCGTGAAGGATATCGCTGTGCTGTATTAGACGGTGATATTACAGGACCATCAATTGCGAAAACATTTGGTGTTGAAGGTACACAGATTTATTCTAATGGAGAAGAAATTATTCCAGCCAAATCTTTAGAAGGTATTGAGATCATGTCAACGAATCTTTTATTAGAAAATGCAGAAGAACCTGTTGTATGGCGAGGACCTATTTTAGCAGGTATGATTAAACAATTCTGGAGTGATGTCAGATGGGGCGAAGTGGATTATATGTTCGTAGATATGCCTCCAGGAACTGGAGATGTCCCTTTGACAATTTTCCAATCTTTACCTCTAGATGGTATTGTGATTGTGACAAGTCCACAGGAACTTGTCAGCATGATTGTTTCTAAAGCTGTTAATATGGCAAAGAAAATGAATGTTCCTATTTTAGGTATTGTGGAAAATATGAGTTATGTGCAATGTCCTGATTGTGGAAAGAAGATTTTTGTCTTTGGAAAAAGTCATCTACAAGATGTGGCAGATAAATATGATTTAAAGATATTAGGACAATTACCTTTAGATAGTGAATTAACACAACTTTCTGATATGGGAATGATTGAAAACTATTCATCTGATTGGTTAGATGAATTTGAAGAAAAAGTGAAAAACTTTTAAAAAAGGTCTATAACATGTCATAAACTGATTTTTGATGTTTATTGAGGTTATAGACCTCTTTTTGATAAAAAGAAGATGGGATAAAAGTCAGAGAATATGATGAATCATAGAATTTTAAAAAGGATTTTCAAGGATTCATTTTATTGATATAATAAAATTATCAAAATAAATGGAGATGAATAAGATGATACTTACAAAGAAACCTTTAAAAGTTTTATTAATTGGTGGAACAGGTACAATATCTCTGCCTATATGTGAAGCATTAAGTCAAAATCAGGATATTGAATTATACGTTATGAATCGTGGACATAAGTCTTTACCTGAACACGCTCATCAGATAATCTGTGATTTTCATGATACTGCAAAAATGGAAGAAATTTTAAAAGATTATTCTTTTGATATTGTTTGTAACTTCATTATCTATAAGCCAGAAGAAGCTATTAAACAAATTCAGTTATTTAAAGGAAAGATTCAACAATATATCTTTATATCTACAGTTGTGACTTATAATCATGAAACAGCTGTGATGATTCATGAATCACATGAACAAAATAATATCTATTCTGAATATGGAAGAGAGAAAACAAAATGTGAACAAATCTTTATGAAAGCTTATGAAGAATTTGGTTTTCCTATTACGATTGTGCGTCCTTCACAAACTTATGGATATGATCGTATTCCTTTAAGTGTCAAAGGAAAAAGCTGTTGGAGTGTGGTTGATCGTATTTTAAATGATAAGCCAGTCATTGTTCATGGTGATGGTAAGAGCACATGGCATTGTACTCATAATCAGGATTTTGCCTATAATTTTATTCAACTGATCAATAATGAAAAGACAATTGGTCAGGCTTATCATAATATTAATCCTGTTGTGGTGAACTGGGATATGATTTATCGTGATTTATATGCATTATTAAACAAAGAACCAAAAATCATTCATATTGCCAGTGATACATTAGCACTCTCTCAAACTTATGATATTGAATCATCAATTCTAGGAGATAAGCAATATTCATGTCTGTTTGATATGTCAAAAATTCAAAGAGATATCCCTGATTTTCAAAATCATATTATGATTCAGGAAGGGTTGAAGATGTATCTTGACTATATGGAACAGCATCCAGAAAAGAAAGTTAAAGATGAAACATTTGATCAATGGTGTGATCAGGTGATTGATTCTTATCAGAAATTCATACAACAAATCAAGGGTCATTTTTAGGGATTAACGCAATCCCTTTTTTATTTGGCAACTGAGACATGTTTTTGGCTATGTGAGAGAATATTTAACCTTTTTTTCATGCAATCATGTATAATCATAAGTGAAAGAGGTGAGTAGGATGGGAATCGGTATCATAGCTTTAGGGCTTTGGTTGCTTCTAGGTATTTCGTTTTCAATCAATAGCATAGAACTTTTTCCAGATGCTTTATCAATGATGATTATTATGGTGGGAATTGTCATTGTTTTTAGAAGAGTGAAATCAAGAGAACTGTTGATATCTTTAGGATTATGGATAGTCAGTTTTGTAATGGAACTGTTTCAATTGTATTTTTTCAACCAGTGGATTTGGTTTCTAGCATTGGCATTTGTCTATATAGGGATTGATTATATTGCTGTTGATTATCCTGCTTTAAAAAAATATAGATATAGCTATCGTATATATTTGACAGTTTATGTGATCACTTTATTGTTGGGTGAATTGATTTTGAAAACAAATGAAGAATCGTTTATGCCCATAGTTATCTTTTTCATGGTTGTTTTAGAAATAGTTTTGATTATGGTTTTATATCATATGGTCAAAATCAATCATTTTTTAGAAGAAGATTATATCCAAATCCATGTTCAATCTTTATCCTATTCATTTCATCAAAAAGCGATCATTATTGTTCTTTCTTTAGCGAGTCTTTTAGGTATTGTCTATATGAAAGATGGTTTTTTAAAACAGATCCAACAGGAAGTTTTATATGAAGAATCATACTATTTAAAAGTGAACGAAGAAGATTATAAAATCTTGCCTTTTGGTTATCGAAAAGAACAACAGAGCACACTGTTTTTGGGAAGAGAAAGTGTATCCTATACACCGATTGAAATCTATATTCGTCAGGACTTATTCAAAGACTTAAGTCAAGTTGAATATCAGATTTTGAATTATGATCAGGTCATTGTCTCTTCATCAGGACCGTTTCAGACTGTTGAATATGAAGAAGGAGAAACGACACCATTTCTAGGTTATGTAGGTGTTTATGTTCAAGATGATCGTTATAGTGAGATTCAAAATATTCAAGATTATACAGATGCCTTCAATTTTGTATTAAAACTTTATAATCAAAATGGCGAGTGTTATTATCAGCAGATGTCGACTTTAGAACAAGTTTCATCTCATAGTTATCGTTATGAAGATGAAAATATCTGTATGGAAAACCTGAAATATGATATGAATGTTATCACTGATCCACCACCACAGATAACATTAAAACAAAATCAAGATCAGATAACAGATATCCTGTTTTATACAGTCAATGAAAATCAAGAAGAAAACTTGATTCTGATGTATAATAATGTTCTTGATCAAAATCGTTATGAACTTTTCTTCGATAAACGTTTTATTCATCAGCCGTTAGATCATTTATCAAAACTAAAAATAAAATATCAAGATGAAAATAATCAGGTTATTGATTCTTACATCTGTGAATTGGAGGAAGTCCTATGAAAATCATATGTGCACCCGATCATCTTGATACTTTAAAATCTATGCTAAGAGAATATCAACAGTTAGATATTGTCATTGTAGAAAAAGGTTTTGATTATGAAGGTATGTGTTATTACTTTTCTATGGAACATATAGAAGATTTGATTTTATACTTACAGAGTTTGCATCAAAAATATGTTCTCTGTTATGCTGATGAAAAACAATACAAACTTTTACCTCAACAGATTGATTTTATTGAAGGTTATTCTAAGGAAGCTTTTGTCCATAGTGAACATCTTCAATATCAGATCTATCAGAAGCTTTATGAATTAGAGGAAAAACTGAAACCTTATGGTTTTGTGAGAATTAATAAATCAACTTTGGTCAATATTCATAAGATAGAAAGTATTATACCAGAGGTTCAAAGAAGATATATTCTGACTTTAAAAAGTCAAAAAAAGCTGTTATTGACACGTTATTATGTAAAGGATTTTATGGAAGCGTTAAGGAGGGATACTTTATGAAAGAGAGAATAGGCATTCATTATGGCATCAGCTTTATTTATCTGGTTATTATAAGAAATCTCTTAGGACAGGGATACCTTTATACAAGCTATTCCTCTGCTTTTCAAAAGAGCCTGATTTATTGTCTAATTTTATCAGCCTGCTTAACGATTTTGTTAGAAGCCTGGCAAATGTTTAAAGAAGTTTATATACATCGTTTTAAGATTCAAAAAGTCATGGCTTTTCTATGTCTTGTTGCCATCATGTTAGTGGCTTATTTACAATCTTTATATTATAGTGCTATTATACTGTTTCTTCTCTTTTATATATGTCGAGATGGTTGGCGCTATTATCAAATGAATAAATCATTATAAGCATGTAGAATCTCCTTGAATCAGTTTTATTCTTGTATAAATTATATCCAAAATAGATAGGGAAGGTGTATAATGAATGTATGGAGGTAAGGCTATATGATTCAATGGGGAATATTGGGAATAGGAAATATTGCCAAACGTTTTATAAAAAGTTTAGAAAAGAGTACAAATGGTCAATTATATGCAGCTGCTTCTTATACAGAAAGCAAATGTGAAGAATTTTTAAAAGAACATCCAGATGTTAAGGTTTATCATGATTATGAAGATTTATTAAATGATGAAAATGTAGATGCTGTGTATTTGGCAATGAGGCATATTGATCATTATCGTTGGGCTAAAAGAGCTTTACAACATCATAAAGCTGTTCTTTGTGAAAAACCAGCAACACTTTATAAATGGCAAATGGAAGATTTAAAACAGGAAGCAATCAAGAATCAAACATTTTTTATGGAGGCCATGAAAACACGTTTTATTCCTTTGATTCAAGATATTAAGGATTGTTTAGAGAATAAAGAAATTGGTGAAATCTTAAGTGTTGAAACACGCTTTTGTTATGACAGGGATTATTTAGAAGGACATTATTTGTTTGATCAAGAACAAGGTGGTATTCTCAATGATGTTGGCAGCTATAATGTGGCTAGCACTTTGGATTATATTCACTCTCCTATTGCTAGAATTAATTCTCAGGTGCAATTTCGTTATGGCGTTGATAGTCATGAAAAGGTAACAATCACTTTTGAAAGTGGACAAAAAGCTTTGATGGAAATGGCTTTTGATGAAAAGAAAGATCCTATCTTAGAAATCAGAGGAACCAAAGGAACAATTTTAGCATAGCCTTTTTATCGTCCTATACAGGCTACAATTATTGATGCCACTGGAACAGCGCGTCAGATTGAAAAACCTTATATCAATGATGATTTCTTTGGTGAAATTGAAGAAGTTCATCGTTGTTTACAAGCGAAGCTTACAGAAAGTCCACGTATGAGTTTACAGGATTCTATTGATTGTATTGATATGATTGAAAAAATTCGACAGAGTTTTCAAAAAGATGGTTAAAAAGTATGTTATTTTGATAATGATGTTAGGATATCAAATAAAAGAATCTAAAAGAATGATGTTTATTCTTTTAGATTCTTTGTGTTTTTAAAGATAATGATATTCATGTTCCCATGAACTGTTTATAAAAAAGAGAGCAGCTTGTTTCGCTTTGGTTAAATCCATATAAGTATAATTTCCACATTCTTCTTTTTTGGCACCGGGTATATCTTGATCCCAACTTGCAATCTGTTCAAAAGTTGTTCTGACTAATGTTTTAACTGTTTCAAAATCTAAATCCTTTGTAATGAGATAAAACCCAGTCATACAACCCATAGGACCAAAATAAATAATTTTGTCTTTATAGATACCATTTCTTAAAAGTGTTGCCCCTATATGTTCAATTGTATGAGCAGCTTTAGGATCTAAAGGTTCATCAACATTAGGCTCGCACATTCTGATATCATAAGTTGTCAGATGATCATCCGTTCTTGAAATATAAATCCCCTTTTTTAATTGAGTATGGTCAACACTAAAACTTGTAATTCTTTTCATATATTCATACCTCACTTTTTCATTCCTATTGTATAATAGTTCCTTTCATTTTTTCAAGGATGAAACATTCATTTCATTTGTTTTTTAGAATTTTATTTTCTATAATAAAATAAAGAGAAGGTGATGTGTATGAAAGAAGTTATTGATCATGTTGATGTTGAAGTTTTGAATGGTGAAATGAGTGAAGATGAAATTAAGGAATATATCCAATATGTCAAACAGAAATATCCTCATGAAACTTTAACATCCCTAACATTAACAGTAGATGGAGAATTTGTTGATCTTCACTATTGTTTACAGCCAGAACCTATTCAAAGAATTCGACGTATTACAGGTTATTTGGTAGGAACATTGGATCGCTTTAATGATGCCAAAAGAGCCGAGGAACATGATCGTGTGAAACATCAAGTTTAAAAAATGGAAAATATTGTATAGAGAAGTTGCATAAAATACATTGATTATGCAACTTTTATTTTGTATAATAACTTTGTCAGGTGGTGAGTTGTATATGAGATATTATTTATGCATTGATTTTAAAACCTTTTATGCTTCGGTAGAATGTGTAGAAAGAGGGCTAGATCCTTACAAGGTCAATCTTGTTGTTGCGGATATTTCAAGAGGAAAGAGTACAATCTGTTTAGCTGTTTCTCCACATATGAAGGAGTTAGGAGTGAAAAATAGATGTCGTTTATTTGAAATACCAAAGCATATTCATTATATTGTAGCTAAACCAAGGATGAAACTTTATATGGAATATTCAGCCAATATTTATGGCTTGTATTTAAAATATTTAAGTCAGGAAGATATTTATGTGTATTCTATTGATGAGGCTTTTTTAGATGTCACAGAATATCTGAATTTCTATCATAAAAACGCTCAAGAAATAGCGCAGATGATTATAGATGATGTTTATAGAACAACGGGAATTCCAGCTACATGTGGTATTGGAACGAATCTTTATTTAGCTAAAGTGGCTTTAGATATTACCGCCAAGCATGTCAAAAGTCATATGGCTTATTTGGATGAACAAATATATCAAAAGACATTATGGGAACATACGCCACTCACAGATTTTTGGCGAGTGGGCAGAGGAATCGCCAAGCGTTTATATAAATTAGGCATTGTCAATATGAAAGGAATAGCACATTGTCCTGAAGATATCTTGTATAAAGAGTTTGGTGTGAATGCACGTTTTTTAATTCGTCATGCTTGGGGTAAAGAACCGGTGACTATTCAACAAATTAAAAATTATCAGCCACAGCATCGCTCTATATCCAATGGACAGGTTCTATTTGGAGAATATCGTGATCAGGATGCTTTACTGGTTTTAAAAGAAATGGTGGAGGATAATGTTTTAACACTGGTTGAACAGGGACTTGTGACCAATCATATTTCTTTACATATTAGATATGTTGATGCTTCACTTCCGTCTACGGGTGGTAGTCGTAAAATTTCAGTTGTGACAAATTCTTATCGTCTGTTGGTTAAGGAGTTTATTGACTTATTTGAGTCTACAACATTTAAAAGTCAAAAGATTAGAAAGATTTCTATTGGTTTTGGTCAAGTTATTGATGAAAGGTATGAAGCCTATGACTTGTTTACTGACTATGAAGAAGTACTGAAAGAAAGACAGTTACAACAATCTATTATTCAAATTAAAAATAAGTATGGCAAGAATGCTGTTTTGAAAGCCATGAATGTTTTAGATAAAGCCACTGCAAAACAGCGACATCAGTTAATAGGAGGACATAATGCAGAATAAAAATCATGATGATGCAGTAGAATTTCAACCATTTGATTCTTTACGTGGATTTAGAGAATATCTTCATGAAAAGGAAAGACAACCTGTTTATAAAAAAGAATTAATGGAAGATGAATGTGAAAGATTGAATCGTTTATTTCAACAGCTTCAAAAAGGTATGTCTGTGAAAATTGTTTATTATACACACCAGCAATATCAGACATTACAAGGAATGATTACAAAAATAGATGCAGAATATCATAAAGTCTTATTTATTGATGATCAAAGAATTGAATTTTATGATATTAGAGATATTTCTTTTTAATTTATTGTATAATGATATTAGGGTGATAAAATATGAAAATAATAACATTAAATATGAATATGTTTCGATATCTGATAGATGGAAGTCTCAATGAGTTTTTAAAAGAGTATCAGGCAGATGTTGTGATTTTACAGGAAGTAAGATCGTCTTTGGCTGATGAGGTTACATGTTATACGCATAAGATATCACCTAATTTATATCAGGAAATTGAAAATATTAAAAAAACAATTTATTTAACAGTTGCTCTTTGTAAGGACGATACATGGCAAAAAGTGAATATAGATCATTTTCATTATAATAATCGTTTTGTGAAAATAAAAAATGATGATTGGTCTATATTTGGTCTGCATTTGCCTTTACAAGATGATATAGATTCTTTATTGTCAATCATTCAAGAAAGTGACTGTGATATTATATGTGGTGATTTTAATGCGCATAGAAAATATTCACAGATTAAAAATTGGAAAGTGATAGACAATTTAATAAATGACAAAGGATATTCTGATTTATGGGAAAAAGGTTTAAAAGAAGAAAAAGCTTATTATATTGATTATAAAGGTGAAAAGAAAAAGGCACAGCAAGGTAACTTCTATAGAACATTTGTAGGTAATAGGCATATAGATTATGTATTAGCAAAAGCAGATATTCATTTGATAGATATCATTATTGATATGAGAACATTAGCTTTTACAGATCATTGTGCTATGATTGTCAATTGTAAGAAAGATAAATCTTGAAATAAATAAGAATATGAGAGGATTGATGTGTGAATAGTATTTTTATGTCATAGTTATATGAAATATGTTTTATAATAAATGAAAATAAAGTTATAAATATTTCTGGATATGAAAGCACAATAAAAGTATATCTCTATTTATATAGATAGTCTAAGAAGTCACGGGGTTTTCCAAAACGAATAAGTTTTACGGGAAATCTCTTTTTCTATTTTCTCAATCTATGTTCCAAAATCGCGGGAGATTCAATAGCTTGTTGATCATATGTCTCATATAAAAAAATTTAAAGATTGTTCAAACATTTCTTTGTTTTCTTCTATTTAATGTTATATGATTTAGTTATAAAGGTAATAAGTATATATATTAATGATTACTTTAAATCCATTTATTTGGCAGCTATTATTAATAGCTACGCTTATTATAGACTGTGTATAATATCTCATAAGATCATAAAGTTTGATCTTAATAATTTTATATATTTTATTAGAAATTATATTGCTTATTCTAATTTTTGTTATAATAAAAATACTTTACACTAGAAAAGAAAATAGATTTTTTCTAGTATCATAAATGCACTATTGTCATTGTGGGTTCTTTTGTTGGTTATAGAGTCTTTTGTATGTAATCAAACAGGTTGTCTTGAAAATTGGATAATTTTACATTGATTGCTATATATACTTGTACACAATTGGAGGCTATCATATTATTTGTTATCTATTGGTTTGTAATATGTGTCAAAAGGAAATAAATTGTTAACGTATATTTTAGAACTTATTGAATACCTTTGATCCTTTTGAAGACAAAAATTTCTCATAAATTATATAAAAAATAGTAACAATAGCTCATTGTTGAGTATATGTTACTATTTTTATTTCTTATAAGTAATATAGAATTGATATCATTTGAGAGTCTTGTGATTTCCTGGATATCTGCTATAATAATACCATGTCTGCAATGAATGAGAGGGGATATATTGAAAATTCAAGAAGTATTATTATTTATATTCTATTTAGTGTTAATTTTTTATGTTATTGCTCTTGGTTTGAATTATATAGTGCCAAAAGATGTTATTACGCTTTTACAAATGAATATGGCATTGACAATTACTTCATTTTTAGGTCTTGTTTTTATTCTTTTTACAAAGAAATAAGGATTTTAAATTTACATATGGTGCAAGTGATGAGAATTGAACTCATTCAATCAGTTTGAAAGTTTGAGGTTTTATCATTGAACTACAGCTGCATACTCTATAGCTATTGATAAAAGTATATCAATGTATAAAGGTTAATAAAAATACTGTGTTTAAGCCGTTTTAAAAGTATATCTCGGTATCATTTTTTATACTGAGGTATACTTTTTATATTTTTGGTGTTATTTTGGTGGGAATATCATTTATGCCCATTAAACTATGATAGAGTTATTATCATACATTTTTAATAAACTTATATACAGGATTTGTAACTCTAGTATTATAGTTATGTCCTTGTACTATAACAGTTATTATCAAACCATTACCATTCTTGCTTTATATCACAGGAAATATACCAGCATGTACTTCTATTGACGGGTTTAACTTTATAGGTAATCCATTTTACAAATGTTTCCTTCTTTGTATCTGCATTATAATCGTAAGCGTAAAATGAAAAAGCCATATTATTGATCAACAACATTGATTATAATTGTGGCTATAATAAATATCCCACTCGTATTATGTTTTTGAAATCCAATTTTAATATTGACTTTTATCATCTATATACTGGAAGCTGAAATAACGCAGTGTCATTTGTATATTGTGTATGGAATTTTAAAAAAAGTTCCTTTGTATTTTTATGAATAGAATATGCTAATTGAGCTGAATATGTTTGATTTTTCTTTATTATTCTAGGCTTATTATGAATCAATGAACAATCAATATATTCAATTTGTTGATTTGAATCATCAACCACATCGAAATTCTTTTGATTAATTATAAAATTATCTTCAATATTATTGTTTTTATAAGTGAAATCTATAATAACGATTTCGCAATCAGAATATGTCTGTACTTTTGATATATTATTGATAGTAAAAGTATAAAGCTGTTTATCATTTACTTGGACTCCATACTCGGTTCCAATTGAAAGTGTTTCATTAATTTCTTTATTTTTTTTCATAAAGCTAACAAAAATAATCACTATAGTGAATACCACCAATAGAATTATTGGTATCATTTTCTTTATTTTCACACTTTTACCTCCTCAAAGTATTCTTATATATTATTCAATAAAAATAATTATGATTTTACGCTAATGAATCTATACTTTAATAATAATTTAAAAATAACGATTTTGTACAAAAGAGTCTATTATTTTAGAGCTTTTTTCACCTCTTGTTTATATTCTTCTATTGACTGACTTGCATTAGTCACTTCTTCTTTCACAATTTCATATGCTCCCAAATTTCCACCACAAATCATTTTTACTTGAGAAGCGATAGGTCCTTCATAATCATAGAGATAGAGTATATATTGTTGATTTTTCTCAAGAGGTGTAAACATTTCTTGTTCTCTTAAAATTGTAATGCTATCTTTTAATTCGGATTGAGAGTATAATATATCATTAATATGAAATGTTATTTTAACAAATGGAATGCCTCCATATTCAAAAGATGGACTGATATCAGTTACTGTACCTTCAAGAATATAAGGTGCTTTAATAAGATCATCTTCGTCTAAATAATCTCCTACTATTTTTGCAGTAGAATTATCAGGGATATGTTTTACAACAGTTACTTGCTTATTATGGGAATAAAATATAAATATTATAAAAACAAATATAATAGCTGTAAGACAAACGATTAAAACTTTCCATTTTTTTAGTACTGTTTTCATACAATCTCCTCCTACCATATTTTATGATAACCAGTAATGTCTCCAGCATATAGACTAGCTGAACCTTTTAAACCAGTTGAACGCATCAATTCACTTTGCCAATTTACATGTCCTAACCCTAATGTATGTCCTAATTCATGAGCAACTACTTCTGACCTCTGTGTATCATTTTTAACTGCTGAATCGTTTAAATATATTGTGTATTTTGTAGTGTTTCTGGCCCATGAAGCAGTATCATAAGCTTTACTTTCTATTTTATAAGTAGAAGTCTCTAAACTGATGCTTGCACCTTCGTCATTCCATTGTTTCATACCATTTTTAATAGAAGTAGTCCAATTTGTACTTCCATTTTTAGTATATTGAAGTTTAAAGTTTTTCTTTCCATATTTGACAGAAGAGCTTATTACATAATGGGCTGCATGTTTTTGATATTTTAGGTGTTAAGGCATTAACGATATGATTTGATGAAATGAAAGTTAAAAATGTAATTATAAATGTAAATATAAAGATTTTGCTATATTTTATTATATTCGATAATATATATTGTAACTTCTTGTAAATTTATTTTATAATATTGACTACACTCTAAAATTTATGATTATTCATAAAATACAAAACAGAGATTATAATATGGGTAATTATAAAATATTGTGTTATATATTTAACTCATTTACTTTTATGGTCATACATTTATACATTGGAATCACCTTCTTTTATAACTAACTAATAAAAGTCAATTCTAAATAGACTAACTGTCATAATAATACAAAATAA
>OGPH01001102.1_pt1 | contig 22941 bp, 24 predicted proteins | sample 1552891 | NCBI WGS metagenome assembly OGPH01 (sample SAMEA2580272, study PRJEB22360) | human gut metagenome | biome: human gut; feature: human-associated habitat; material: faeces | place: Denmark | collected 2008/2010 | reverse complement strand
GAAAAACAACCCCTAACATATTATTTTACTTTCGATTTTAATGATGATTTAATAAATACAGCTTCAGTAATTGTTATTAGTTTATTATTATCATCTATAATATACGAAAAAGCTAGTGAACGTATATAAAACGACCTTACAATATCATTGTTATGAATAACTGGATATAATCTAGGATTTTCTTTTAAAACATTTATTTTTTTCCTGTAATTCATCTTTGATTCTCATTCTATTTTCTAATAAAAACATACTGACTTCTGTAGAAACAATAACCTTATACACATTAAAGCTCTGATTCTTCCAAAATAGTAAAAAATTCTTCTTCAGTATGTGTTTTTATTTTCCCTTCTTTGATGAGCTTATATTTTTCTAAAGTTCTATTCTCAAATTCTTCATCAATACTATCATTATAAATTTTTATCATTTTTGTTAATAAATCTGTAGGTATTTTAGAAATACCATTAGAAGTTGGAAAATCATTTACATTCAATTTAGAATCCATGAATATCACCTCTGCTTATAATATACCATAATATCAAAGAAAAATATACTCTTAAATTAGAGATAAAACATATGACATCGAATATCAAGGAAAGATCTTTTTTATCCACATATTTAGAAACTGTATTTATTATAATATCATTAGTATATATCCAATTAAATTAAAAAGAATTGAAAAAATATTTTTAAGTCTATATTAAAAGTAGTTAAAATTAAAAATTTACATATTAATTTACGATACTCATTTAGAAAAAACATAGTTTATGACTTCTTATTTATGATGATTATTTATATAAATATAAAAGCAACTTAATTGACGTTCAAAAATACATTAAAAATATTCCTCCAATCATAATATCGTCTAGGAATAAAATTTCATTTTTCAATTGACGTATTTTATCATTCTTTGTGGCACACTAGAAGTGGGAACTATATGAGTAAATAAAAATACTCAAAGAGAAAGAGAACTGCGCCAATAGGACTTTAAATAATTGAAGGGTCCAGATTTTAATCATTGATCTTTAAAACATCTATAAATACTAAAATGATAATATGTATATTTCATTGCGAAAATAATTTTTTACTCATATAATAAAGAATAGAGATTATAAAATCAATCTATATGAAATGAGATTTGACACTCATATCATTTATAATTAAAAAAAGAATCACGAATGATTCTTTGATAACTTTATGGCTGGGGTACTTGGATTCGAACCAAGGAAATGTCAGATTCAGAGTCTGATGCCTTACCACTTGGCTATACCCCAATCACAAAATCTATTATATATCTTTTTTTTAAAGGAGTAAAGAAAAAAATGAAAATACGCACACGTTTTGCACCTAGCCCTACTGGTTACATGCATATTGGTAATTTAAGAACAGCTTTATATTGTTATTTAATCGCCAAAAAGAATAATGGAGATTTTATTTTAAGAATTGAAGATACTGATCAAAAAAGAGAAGTCAGTAATGCCAGTCAATTAATATATCAGACTTTAGAAGAAACAGGTCTACATTATGATGAAGGTCCTCAAATGGGTGGTCCTTATGGACCTTATATCCAATCACAAAGATTAGATATTTATCATCATTATGCTCAAGAATTAATTCGTAAAGGTGGTGCCCATTATTGTTTTTGTTCAGATGAAATCAAAGAACAAGATCCTTGTATTCATTTAAGTGATGAAGAAATTCAACAAAAGATTCAAAATGGTACTCCTTATGTTATTAGACAAACCATTCCTCAAACAGGTATAACGACTTTTGATGATGAAGTCTATGGACATATTGAAGTCGAAAACAAAACCTTAAATGAAGGTATTCTCATTAAAAGTGATGGCTATCCTACATATAATTTTGCAAATGTTATTGATGATCATCTCATGAACATCACTCATGTTGTACGAGGAAATGAATATCTTTCCAGCACTCCTAAATATAATCTGATTTATCAGACATTAGGTTGGGATATCCCCACTTATATTCACCTTCCTACCGTCAATAAAGATGAAACACATAAATTAAGTAAACGTGATGGAGATGCATCTTATTATGATTTAAAAAATCAGGGTTTTTTAACTGAAGCTATTATGAATTATATTGCACTTTTAGGATGGGCTCCTGAAGGTTGTGAAATCTTATCTTTAAATGAATTGATTGAACAATTTGATATTCATCATATTTCTAAAGCTCCTGCTATTTTTGATATAGAAAAATTAAAATGGATCAATGGTATGTACTTAAGACAAATGTCTTTATCTCAATTTCATCAGTTATTACTACCGCATTATTACTTTATATCTCAACCCGTTGACCTCTTAGAAATTTCACGTATTCTTCAACCTAGACTTCTACAAATTCAAGATGATATTATTCAAGAACTGCTTGATTTTATCAATCAGCCCCTTCCTTTTGATATCACTATTTATACACATAAAAAATTCAAAACCAATCCTGAAAAATCTTTACATGCTTTAACACTTGTAGAAAAGCATTTTCATGAAATCAAAGATTTTCAAAATGATGAAAATATTCTTCAATTCTTTATCAATCTTGCTAAAGAAAATGGTATGAAAAATGGTCAAGTCATGGAACCTGTCAGAGCTGCCTTAACTCATAAACGTTCTAGTGCTGGTGGTGCCGTTGAACTAGTCCACATATTCGGAAAAAAAGAAACATTGAAACGTCTGAATCAGGCTATTCAAAATCTTAAAGATTCTCTATAAATATAGATAATTCATTTACTTCACAGATAATCTTTCAATAATATGAACACTTAATAACTCTGTGGTTGGAATATAATCCTTTCTTTGAATACGATCAACCAGTCTGTGTACAGCCTCTTTTCCCATACTTTCTTTTTGAACTTGTAATGTTGTTAAAGGGGGAATCATTTTTTGTGCTAAAGGTATGTCATCAAATCCTGTTACTCCAATATCATCAGGAACTTTCAAACCTAATTTTGTTAAGGCCTGTATAACTATAAAAGCATTTGAATCATTAGCACAAACAAGTACTTCAGGTAATTCTTTCGATTGTAAAAGAGATACAATACAATCTATCTGATGGTGAAGAATGTACTTTTCAATATTTTCTAAAAAAGAATATTTATGAATATATTGTTCATCACAATACCCATTGATCAAATGATGATGAATAAGCGCTTCCTTATATCCTATAAAGCGATCTTGAAAACTCAAAGAATAGTTCAAATCACCAAAAAAGCCAATCTTTTTGTATCCTTTTTGAATAACATAGTTTGTAATCATATACCCACCTTGCTTATTATGAGTGAGTATACAATCACAAGCATCATACAATGAAGTAAAATCAACTAATACAATTGGTATTCCTGTATTTTTTAATGTTTTTAGATTTCCAGAAGAGATTTTTCCAACAATCAAAATACCTGCTACTTTTCTTTCTAAAATACATTCAGGGATATCCATATTGGCATCTTCAAAATAGTGCATAATGGAAGACTAGCCTAAAATCTTAGCCTCTTCTACAATAGATTTTAAAACAATGGAATAAAAATGGCCTGCATCTGCATAATAACTTTGCATCATAATACATATATTTGATCTAGAAAAAACAGATAAATATTTTCGCTTTTCATTAATATATCCCATTTCATCAGCCGTACGTAAAATAAGCAAACGCATTTGATCACTCACACCTGGTTTATCATTTAAAGCAATGGATACAGCATTAATCGAAATATTCAATTTTTCAGCGATATCTCTCATTGTTACCTTCATCTTTAATTCCTCTTATTCTCATTATTATTTTCATTATATCTTTTTAAAAATATTTTATAATTGTTTTTATCTTTTATAGTATATCATTATCAAATAGAAAAAACCATGTCGTTATGATATGATGTCCGCCCTTAATAAAATACTGTTAAGGGCGGTTACCATATCAGTTATAACATGGCTTTTTTATAATTCTTCTCCATTTGTTTCAATGACATGTTTGTACCAATCAAAAGATTTTTTCTTCATTCTTTTCATATCTTTTAAATCATTATTTTTACGATTGACATAAATCATCCCATATCTTTTATTCATATTAGCACGGCTGCTTAAAATATCAACTGGTCCCCAGACAAGATATCCTCGACAATCCACACCTTCTTCAACTGCTTTTTTCATTTCTTCAATATGCTTACGCATATAATCTATACGATAATCATCAATGATTTCACCATTTTCATTGATTTCATCATCACAACCAAAGCCATTTTCAACTACATAGATAGGCATTTCATAACGATCGTATAATTGACGTAAAGTAATTCTTAATCCAACAGGATCAATTGACCATCCAAAATCAGACATTTCCAAATATGGATTTTTCTTAATTACAACATCATTGACATTTGTTAAACTTTGTTCTCCATAATGAGAAATTGTAGACATATAGTAACTAATAGATAAATAATCAGTTTTTCCTAATTTTAAAATATCTAAATCTCCATCAAGAATTTCAGGCATTGTTCCTTCATTTTTCATATTTGCATAGTAATAAGAATTATAATGTCCTCTTGCAAAAACATCTAAGAAAACATAAGCTTCACTTTGTGCTTTCATACTTTCAAGTGTATCTAAAGGATGACAAGTTTCAGGGTAACTTTGAACAACAGTTGCCATTCCCATGACTTTTCCACCTTTTTGGTGAATATAATCATTAACTAAGCTATGTGCAATCAAAGTATTATGCATAATTTGATTATCAAATGTTTGTGGGTTCATCCCTTCAGGACATACTCCACCAAAAAACATTTTAGGTCCTTTTTGAAGAATACCATTTTGTTCATTAAAAATAATCCAATAATTAACTTTATCATTATATCGATCTACAATTTTTTTGCATAATTCTACAAAAATATCAACAACTTTTCTATTCGCAAAACCATTATATTTTTCTTGTAAATAAACTGGCATTTCAAAATGATATAAAGTTGGAATAGGTTCCATTCCTCTTTCTTTTAAGGCATCAATAAATTCATCATAAAATTGGAAACCTGCTTCATTATAAGTATTTTCATCACTCATCAATCTAGACCAGTCTATAGAAAAACGATAAGCATTAAATCCCATTTCTTGAAATAAATCAAAATCTTCTTTATATCTATGATAACTATCAATACCATCTTTAAAATCTGAGAAATCACCTGTTACAGTTAAATCACAGACAGCTGGAACTTTTCCTCCTTCCTGATAAGCTCCTTCACTTTGATGAGCAGTGACTGCCCCACCCCATAAAAAATCTTTTCTTAACATCGTTCATCCTCCTTTATTTTACTTTTATTTTTTCATCAATTTACTTGAAATTCAATGAAAAATAACTTGAATTTTTAATAAAACTATCTTGTATAATTAAACATTTTCCCATCATATTTTTCATTCAATGTCTGTTGACTGGTAAAAACACACGAAAAATTGTCATGAAAAACATGAAATGAATCCAATGGCTTGACTATGTCTAAGATTTTTTGATTGATTTCTTGAGATATACCAGTTTGCTGGCAAGCTTCACATTGCTCATCTGTTTTATAGAAAACATGAACTTGATCAAAAATAATTTTGATTTTCCATATATATGGTCTATGAATATTTTGTATTTCTTTTTGTACCTGGTTTAAAATTCTTTTTCTTATTTCATCTTCCAATGTATCATAACTGATAATCGAAGGACACTTTGTAGATATATGATGTTTTTGACAAAGTAATAAGAATTGTTCACGAATTTTCTGTTGCTTTGTTTCATCAAAATTTATACCATTCTTCATTTTTTGTTGATCATCATGATTCCATAATATGAGTTTCAATCTGGATTGATTATCATGTGTCTGATCATAAATAAAATCATAAAGTTTTAATTGAAAAACCTGCTCAAACCATTGTTCAAATTCTAATAAAAATAAACTTTTCTGTTCTGGATGACACAGTAAATTGAATGCATGTTGATATTGTTGTTCATTTAAAAGCATAAAAACACCTCTTATCTATTATACAACAAAGAGATGTTTTTATCTCGATTTTATTTATTTTTAGTCTAAACTCTTTGACATAATAACAAACAAATCTCTTAATTTTGAACATGATGATGAAACGTTGGAGAAGTTTCATCCAATACCTGAAAAACATATCCCTGCTCAATGAGATAATCTAAAATATCTGGCAGTGCCTTGACAGTATTTTCTTGTGTTCCACTATCATGCATCAAAAACATAATATCTTCTCGATTCCCAATTTCTTCAATAGCTTTCTTTTTAAGACCGTCTACCGTTTTAATTCCTTCTCCATCACCATTAATAGAAGTCCAATCATAATATTGATATCCTAAATCAATAACCTTTTTTGTTAAACGTGTCATGATACCATCATTATATTTCTTAGAAACAAGATTACTGGAACCACCTGGAAAACGTATAAAATTCACATTCTTCCCAATTTGTTGATAAACAACATCCTTAATTTTATTTAAATCACTTATATAATTTTTTAAAGAACTATAAATATATTCATAATCATGACTATATGTGTGCAATCCTATTGTATGCCCTTTTTGATATGCTTCTTTAATATAATGAAAATCTTTAGGAGAAGTTCCTGTCACAAAAAAAGTTGCTTTAATATGATATTGATCTAGAATTTCTAGAATTTCTTTAGTGTTTGATGATGGACCATCATCAAAGGTTAAATAACACGTTTTCTTCCCATCACTTAAAGCTTCACGATTATCATATTGACTTAAAACTTCAATCTTTCTTATAAATGTATCCTCATTACCCGATTGATCCTTAACATGATAATAAACTTCATATTCTCCAATTTTACGAATATTCAGTTTAGAATCATCAATGGTTAATACTGGTGAATCATCATGATCATCTTTAACAATGACATCTTTTTTTAAATCAATTTCATCTCCAATCAATAATGTAATGGGTGTCAAACCACTCACTACTGGTGGCTGTTCATCTTTTGCCTGAACTTGTACATAGGCACTTTTCTCTGATTTATTTCCATAACTATCTTCCACAACAACTACAACTTTATAAGTTTTCACTTCATGAAAAGTATAATTTTGCTGAAAATAAACTTCTGTTTTAGAATCATCACGAATGTTTTTAACCAATTCTTTTGCAGATATTGTTTCATCTTTCAAAATTGTCTTATTTTGTGTTTCAAATTGTGGAGGTAACATATCATCAACATAAACAATTAAAGTAAAAACTTTTTGATGATAAGAATAGACTATTTTATATTGACCAAGTTGACTATTATCAACTTGATTATCAATCTTGATTTCATCTTCTTCGATATGTGAAAGTTTTTCAATATATTGTAGCGGTTCAACTTCCTGATATAATGCTAAATGAATTTCTTTATCCACAAAAGTTATACGTGGCTGTAAAAACAGATAAACAATTAAGACAATCAAACAAAATACAAAAGTATAAAAAAAGACTTTTTTCATATGTATCACCAAGATACTATATGAATGAAAAGTCTTTTTTAGTCCTCCTGTTGAAAATATTCTTCAATGATTTGTCTTTCACTAAAAGGTAATGGTTCTTCATCCAAAATCTGATAATCTTCATGCCCTTTTCCTAGACACAAAATAATATCATGAGCTTCAGCATGCTCAAGAGCATAATGAATGGCTTGTTGACGATCTTCTATAACAATATATTCCCCATTTTCTTTATTGATCCCCTCAATAATATCCTGACAGATTTTTTGTACTGATTCGCCACGTGGATTATCTGCTGTTAAAATAGAGAAAGCATGATATTTTGCGACAATTTCTCCAGCTCCATAACGTCTATGCACATCTCTATGTCCACCTAATCCATAGACACAATAAATACGGTGAGGATGATATTCACTCATAGTCGATAAGATACTATCAAAAGATAACGCATTATGTGCATAATCAATAAAAACTGTATATGGACGAGGAACTGGTACCATTTCTACACGTCCTTTTACACTGACTTGTTTTAAAGCTTCTTGGATATAAGGAACATCTATATCTAAAAGATGACATATCATAATTGCGACTAATGAATTATAGACACTAAATTTTCCAGGTGTATTCGTTTGAAATGATGCTGAAATGACACCATTTGTATCAAATGTCACACCTAATATATTATCTTGACGATAAAGATTGATGTTGCAAGCCTGTAAATCACTTTCCTGATCTATAGAATAAGTTTGAATCTGACAGTGAGCACGATCTATCATATCTAAATAATGTTCATCATCCTTGTTGAATAAACCAATGCGACACATTTGAAACAATTGTTTTTTACATGACATATAATGTTCAAAAGAGCGGTGCTCATTTTCACCAATATGATCAGGTGATAAATTCGTAAAAACACCTATATCAAAATCAATACCTGTTACACGGTCTAACATAAGTCCCTGTGATGAAACTTCCATAACACAATATTCACAACCAGCTTCTACCATTTCATGCATTAATTTTTGCAGTTCAAAAGATTCAGGTGTGGTATTCTTTGTTTTCCTAAATTCACCATTCACAATAGAACCAATTGTTCCAATGATGCCGACTTTTTTATAAGCTTTTTCTAAAATAGAAGCCACCATATAAGATGTTGTTGTTTTCCCTTTAGTTCCAGTAATCCCGATGACTTTCATTTGACGACTTGGATGATGAAAGAAAGCACAAGAAAGTAACGCTAAAGCCTTTCTTGCATTATCAACTAATAAATAAGTGATTCCTTCCTGATATTCCACTGGATGTTCAATCACAATAACCTTTGCACCTTTTTGAATAACCTGATCAATAAAAGAGTGTCCATCAACCTTTGCGCCAGGAATACAAACAAATAGACTGCCTGATTGAACTGTTCTGGAATCATAATCTATTTGTGAAACTTCTTCATCTAAATGTCCTTGAATGAACTGATAATTCATTTCATCTAGTAATTCATTTAATTTCATTTTCCTCACCATTCCTCATTTGATATCTATCTTTAAATTTGAGATATTTGTAAATCCCCATTTTTTATGTAATTTAATTTTCTAAATGCTTTATACATACTATAACAAACAACCATTGGCAAAACAACATCTATCAAAAACAGTGGTATCCAATAAGTTGTTGCCATGATTGAAAATGAATCCGTTAATCCTAATAATCCTGTTAGTCCCATAGCTGAACCTTGAACATTGCAACGTAAAGAAAAAAGCACTGAAATCATTCCACTTAACATACTGGCAAGTAGTGGTGGTATCCATATAACAGGTCGTTTGACAATATTTTTAAACTGTAAAAGACTTGTCCCTAAACCAATAGCCAAAACTTCACCAAAACGATTATCATTCATTGACATCACAGCAAATCCAATCATTTGACTACATACTCCAGCCAGTACAGCTCCTAAAACAACACCATTAAAATCAACCATTATACTTGTTAAAAGTAAAGATGAAAGTGGTGATGTTGTGATGACACCAGCTAATAAAGCAACTAGCATTCCCATTAAAACAGAAGGCATAGTCGCACATTGTTTCATTACACTATTGAGCCAGAAAGAAATTTGATGCATAAATGGTCCTATAAGCCAGACAACCAAACCAGCACAGCCAATTGACATAACTGGTACCAGCCAAATATCAAAAGGTGTTTTTCCCTGTACCAAACGCCCTACTTCAATTGCTAAAATGACAGCTATATAAGCTAACAATGGATTCCCCGTCGCAAGCGATATCTGACCGCCATCTACAACAATTGTTCCGGCACCGATCGTTCCAGCCAGCAATGCCGTCAACAAATTCATCCCTCTAGCATCAATACATAAGCCCATTGCAATACCAATGGCAGGTCCCATTAAATAACCAAGCATGACTCCCCATTGATAAAGCATATTGATATGAACAGCCGTCCCAATCTGTTTCAAGATGATACCAAAGACCACACTCACAAAATAGCCATATGCCAATCCATTCAATGTTCTTACAATATAATTTTCATGTCTATTTCTTGCCATCCTGTTTTTCCTCTTTTCTTTGATGATTCATTAATGCAGGGAAAGCTTTCATAATACGACGCTCACTCATAGATTTATCATGTATCCATTGACGATAACTTGAGATATCATTTTCTTTCCATAAATCCATTAATTCATTAAAACTGTGTTTACTTTGTTCAACATCATCAATCAATTTTTGCATTGATGATTCTATATCCTTCATAAATTCATCTAAACGTTCATCCAAATGTGTCAATGATACGACTGTAAAAATAAGATCAATGATAAATATTGTCGTTAACATTGTTGCTATCACAACCAATGTAATTAAGCCATGTTGCATGATTTTTTCTAACAAATAAGGTTGAACAAATTTCACTGCAACAACACTAAAAACACCAAAAACTAAAAAACCTTCTAAACAAACTCTTCCATTAACATGAAAAGCTTTATCAGAATAATCCCACCATCTTCTATGATAAAGTTTCTCCATAGCCCATGATGTTATATATTCAATCACACAAGCTACAAATGCTCCTTCAATAAAAACAGATAAATAACTTTCATTAGCAGAAAATAAAAGAGAGACAGTGATGGCTCCAAAACCATATATTGGAACAATAGGTCCATTTAAAAAGCCACTATTTTTAATTCTATGACGCGTCATAATTGGACATATCAAAGATTCCCAGATCCATCCTGCAAAACCATATATATAAAAAGTTACAATATAAGCACTAATATATTTTTCCATAATAAACTCCTTATCTAGAAATATTATACTTCGTTTTTATGATTAAGCAAGAAAAAAACTGCTTACGCAGTTTCATTGATATTGAATATTTTGTTGTCTATTTAATGGATAGATAGATAATTGTGAAGCAGAAACTTTATTTTTCATTTGAATACAATGAATTTGATTATTTTCATATGTCTTGTAATAATAAGCCCCTTCATTCATACTCATACAACAAGAATAAACCGTATAATCATCCTGATTTTGTGCTGTTTTCACTGAACCTTTGACCATTGCTACAGCATCTAAAATATGAAAAATCTGACTGATATTCTCTTCTTCTTTTTCACTCATCACAGCATTTTCCTTTAACCACAATGTTTTCACAAAACGTGAAGCAGGTGAAAAATCACCAGGAATACCGATTGTCCCAAATCCGTTTCCATAAGGCTTCAATGATTGATCCGTTAAATGATCTTGAGGATAAGACGATGTCAAATGCATATAGTTATGGACATTCCATTGATGATAAGGATAAGGTGGATTGTTGGTTAAAATATGAAAAGCATCTTGATAAACCTGCAATCCTGATTCTGTTGATTCCAGAATCAGACTCTCTTTTTGATCGGCAATGATCCAATGTAAAGGTGCTAAAGGTAATTTTTCGTGGAATGGAATATCCAAAAGATGAAAACGATCAATAACCTTTTTGACCTCTTGTACGCTTTGATATTGCCCTAAGATATAGGGAATGAGTTCATAAGGCGTTATATTGGTTTTGTTGGCCTGTTCAGGAAAATAACGAGCATTCCCTGGAAAATATAAGCCAGCCATGCATAATCCCTTTTCATTCATAGCTTCAGCATATAATGGATAATTTTCCACGACTGTTGCCATACCAATCATTGCATATTGATTTTTAAACAATGTTCCATTTTTTAATGGAAAAGAATAATGTCTTGGTGTCAATACAACCTGTTCACCAAATGTTGTTTCCAGATCTAAATTTCTACCAAAATACCCATTTAATTGAAATGCTGTACACATATCAAAATCACCTCATTACCATTATAGACCAATTTCTATCAAATAACAAAAAAACCTATATTGATATATAGGTTACATACATAATGGTGGAGCTTAGCGGGATCGAACCGCTGACCTCCTGCGTGCAAAGCAGGCGCTCTCCCAGCTGAGCTAAAGCCCCATTATTCAATTATACATGGTGGGCCTGAATGGACTTGAACCATCGACCTCACCCTTATCAGGGGTGCGCTCTAACCAGCTGAGCTACAGGCCCATTAACGACTGCCCTAATATATTAGCATAGGCTTCTTTTTTCGTCAATACTTTTTTTATTTTTTAAGATATATTTTTATAATGGAGCAGATAAAGCCTGAAAGTAATCCTGTATTCCATCACTAATCACTGTCGCCAGCTTTTTATGATAACTGCGACTTTTTAACTGTCCTCTTTCATTAGCATTAGATAAAAAGCCACATTCAATCAATACTCCCAGTGATTGTGTTGCACGCAAGATATAAAAACTACTTGATGAAATATTTTTCCTTGTTCCCGTTAAGGTTTTCATTTGATTATGAATACTATCAGCTAATCTTTTCCCATCCTCACTTTTTTTATAATAAAAAACTTGTGATCCCCAGGCACTAGAATTTGAAGAATTCAAATGAATACTTAAAAATAAATCTGGCTGATATTCATCAATCTTTAACGCTCTTAAATACATATCATCCTGTTTAGAATAGTTATAATTTCTTCTTGTCATATCCTGGTCATCTGTTCTTGTCATATAAACCGTTGCTCCACGTGATTCCAATTCTTCTTTCAATGCAAAACTGATTTTCAAATTTAATTCATCTTCATCTACTCCAGCAATACTCGCTCCATTGTCTAAACCCCCGTGACCAGGGTCCAAAACTATCACTCTTTGATTTAACAATTGTGATGATGAAACATGAATAACTGGTTTATATAAACATGTACATAAAGCAAAAAGAATAATAAAAGACATCATTTTTTTCATATGAATCATCACCCGTTTATTTATATGAAAAAAGAAATGTCTTTATGCTTAGAGTCTTTCTCCTTATATTAACCTTTAGCGACAGATAAACGTTTTTTCTTTAAATCTTTTCCAATTGTCAACATCATTGTTAAATAACATGCGCCTCCACCAATAAAGTTACTGATAGCTTCAGCAATAAAAACACCATCAATACCCATATATATAGGCAAAATCAAAGTCAATGGAACAACAATCATCACTTTTCTAAAAAGTGAAAAGAAAACCGCCTGTTTAGACTTTCCTAATCCTACCGCCACAGCTTGCCCCGTCATTTGAAAAGCCATCATAAAAAAGCCAAAAAAGTATAAATGAATAGCTTGCGTTCCATGTGTTATGATTTCTGGATTATGACTAAAGATCTGAATATAAAATTGAGGAAACAAGGTAATACTGAGCCATAAAAGAAAACTCGTTAAAAAGCAAGTGATTGTTGTAAAACGAATAGCTTTTAAAACTCTTTGATATTGTTTAGCTCCATAATTATAGCCAAGCACTGGTTGTGAAGCGTTAGCTAAGCCTTGTCCTGGTAAAGATACAACCTCTCTAATAGAATTAATAATTGTCATAATCGCAATATAGAAATCTCCACCATATGTCTGAAGTGTGGCATTACAAACAATTGTAACAACAGAATTTGTCAATCCCATCATAAATCCAGCCATCCCTAAAGCAAATATTTTTTTCACATGTTTTATTTTTAATTTCAGTCTTTCTTTTTTTAATTTCAATATCGTTTTTTGACCTGTTAAAAATTGGAATGTCCATAAGGCAGATACAAACTGTGATATTACAGTTGCAAGCGCTGCGCCTTTGACTCCCATTGCTAAAACAAAAATAAAGATAGGATCCAAAATAATATTTGTTATAGCACCTAACAAAACTGTCATCATGCCTATTTTCGCAAAACCTTGACTATTAATAAAACTATTCATGCCTAAACCAATCAAAACAAATGGCGTTCCTAATAAATAAATGCTCATATAATCATTCGCATATGTAATGGTATTCTGACTGGCTCCAAAAGCCCATAATAACGGTTCTTTAAACAACAGTCCAATGATCATAATCAAAACTGAAAAAAGAATCAGTAAAGAAAACGAATTCCCCATAATTTCTTCTGCCAAATCATGATCTCCACTTCCTCTCGCTATAGAACAAAGTGGTGAACCACCCATACCAAATAAATTCGCAAAAGCAATAATAATTGAAATTAATGGCAAACATAAACCTAAGCCGCTCATCGCAAGAGTGGCTACATCAGGTAATCTTCCAATATAAATACGATCAACAACGTTATATAAAATATTGATAAACTGTGCAACAATCATTGGTCCAGCAATATGTAAAATATGCTGAGATACATTTCCTAATACAAAGTTATTTTGATCTTGCATTTATATAAGCTGTAATAAATCTAATGGTTTTTCTAAAACAATTGTTGCATTTTTCATTTCTTCTTGAGCGACATTACCCCATTTGGCATATCCAAAATCTATATGAGCATTTTGAGAAGCCAATTCATCTGAACGAGCATCACCAATATAAATCACTTCATCAGGTTGAAGCTGTAATCTTTTTAAACAATCTAATAAAGGTGTTGAATCTGGTTTATGTTTATCAGTATCTTCTGCTAATATTGTAGCTTTCATATATTTATCCAACCCTTTTTCAACCATATCAATTTGATATTGAGCCTTTGTTTTGGCAGATACCACAGCTTGAATAATCCCTGATTCTTCCAGTTTTATAAAAACCTCTTCAAATCCTTCATAAAGTGTTGCTCCTTTTTCATATTCATTGACATATTGAACCCATCTGGCATATGTTTTTTCTTTATCTTTTATATTTAATTCTTCCATCACTTTCATACCAGGATAAGCCGCAAATTTTAAAACATCTTCAAAACTCCAATCTTCATTTAATTCTTCTTTAATAATTCTCATTAATGGATACATATTCATATTTAATGTATTTAAAACTGTTCCATCAATATCATAAATAACTGCTTTATACTTTTTCATATCTTTTTTCCTCTCTTGATAAATCTTCATAAGCTTCTTTTAACCACTGATGTGGATATAAAATACGTTTATGTTGTAACTGTTCTTTTAAAAATAAATAAGCACTATATGCTAATGATATCTTCATTCCTTCTTCAATAACATCTAAATAAGGAGGAAGTCCTGTTTGATCCCATTGTATTTTATCAGCTAGAAAAACAACGAGATCTATTTGACTAGGGTGGGCTTTGAGTGTCGTATGACATGTGATAGCTGATAAAACGTCTTTATCTTCAATTTGAAAGATGTTTTGTGCAAATAATGCGGAAACTCTTTGATGCAGCAGGAATGGATACTTTTTTCGGATGGATCTATTGTCCAGGCATTTTGTAACGCTATTTCCATCATTTGATTGTGAGAAATCACAGCACTGATGTCGTGTAATAAAGCTGCCTGATAACATTTTTGAGGATCAACTCCAAATCTATGAGCAAGTTTCAGACTCTCATTTGCAACTTTCAGACTATGTTCTTTCGTATAAATACATTGATATGTATCAAAAAACTGGCAAACATTCTCTTTTAAACTCAAATCTGGTGATATAAGATAGTCCATCATTGGCTATTCTCCACATAGCGATCAATATGACGTTCTACGACATCAAATGGCGCTGTTCCCGTTTCTAATAACGCTTCATGAAATAACTTATGATTAAAATTATCCCCTAACGTTTCTTGAGCTTCTTCTTTCATTTGTGCTATTTTTTCATATCCAACATAATAAGGAACAAATGCTGCTGGATTAGCTTGAAGCTGTTTATATAATGCTGACAAAGACTCTTCATCTAAAAGCATTCCATTGTCTTCTAAAAAATCAAGAACATCACTTTGACTCCATCCTTCATAATGAATACCAATATCTATCAAAATCGTTAAACTATTATTCAATAATTCTGCTTCTTTATATAACTGCAAAACATCTTCATCAATTTTATCTGTTAAATATTTTAAACATTCATATTGTGCATATGTCGCATAGCCTTCACTATAAGCCTGACAGCTGGCAATGGCTTTTCTAAAATTGTTTGTCTGATTTTCATACATATACGCATATTGATACATGTGTCCTGTTAGCCCTTCATGTGCCACTGTCGCATAAGTGGATATCGTCTTGACATCATTTGTTTTAGGATTGACTCGCAACTGTTTCACTTGTGTTCCATCTAATGTAGGAATATTAAAATAAGCTGTTATTCCTGAATCAGAAGCTAAATTTTCATTGACATCTTGAATTTGATATGACAGTTGATCAACTTCAGGAAAATCTTGCGATAAATTTTGTTTAATAAACTTCAAAATTTCATCGTAACTCCGGAAATTTGTTTGAGGGAAATTCCCATTTGTATAATCTTCATAAAGCTCAGGATTTTGAATAGCTAATACAACCAGACGTTGCATATGCTGATGAAAAGCATCTTCCATCATATTTTTGACTTCTTCTACTGTTTGATCAGTTCCACTATTTTGTTGTAATAATAAAGCATAGTATTCTTTACCATCTTTGAAATGAGCGAGTCCCTGCTCATTATTGGTACCATCTTTAAGATGAGATAAAGTAGTTATGATTTCTTGATAAGCTGGAAAGAAAGATGTTTGAAAAGCGTCTTCCATTTGTTGTTTATAATCTTCTTTCTTTTGCTTTGTGATATCTAGATTTTCAATATTTTCATAAACAGCCTGTAAAACAGGACTATGATCTTTTTGATCTAAAATTCTTTGACAATAAGTTAACACTGAATCAAAATCAATCATTAACAAACCTTTTTGAGCTTGTGTTTTTGTATAATCTAAAGCTTCTTGCGTATAGGGTAAAATATCTTTAACCATGATAATCATATTTTGTAAATCTTCTTCACTTCGTATATCCCAATCAGTTAGTAAAGTTGGATATTGATAATGTAATCCTGTCATACTGGCAAATAAAGAACCATAATAATCAAATTTTTCATCACTCAATTTTTGATCAATTGATAATTGTGTTTTATAAATATCATAAGAATCTTTTTGATCTTCAGTTAAATTATCATAATCAAATTCCATTAATTGTTCATAGGTATCATTTAACTCCTGTTTGAGTTTTTGCTGGTCATCTTGAGATGCACCCATGCCTAGTCCAACTTCTACCTGACTCATATCAATTCCAAAATCTTCTGGATGAGTCACATAAGTATGTAAAGTCACATAATCGTTTTCCATCGTTTCTATAAATTCCTGATTTAAAAATTGATCAAACTCTTTTTGAACTGTCACATTATCTTGCTGGCATCCTACCATGCAAAAGAATAATGTTATGGACAATAAAAACTGGATTGACTTTTTTAAATATTTCATATTTTTCCTCATTTCTTATTTGTTGTTATCTACACTTTCCGTGACTTGACTGACATCTTCCCAATGTAAGTTTTGAACTTCTGTTAGTAGTGATGAAAATATTTTTTTATCTGTTTTTCTATAAATCCCATAATACATCACATGTGCCTGTGGATCACTAATAGGAATAGCCTTGCGATTTTCTGATTTTCCTTCCTGTTTCATTGTAATATCACTTCTAAAATGAGGTAATGCCGATGCCTTAATCAATTCATTGAAAACCTGCCCATCTTCCTGAAATAACAAATGTGATTGAGGAATGACTTTTTGACAGATTTCATTCCAGAATCCTATTCTTGACAACAATAGAACACTTTCACCATTTAAGTCATCAAATGATATTTCTGGAAATAAAGCTAAAGGATGTGCTGGTGGTACAGATAAAAAGAGATTTTCTTCAAATAATGGCACACATTCATAATCAGGATCATCAATAGGATGATAAAAAACAATAATAGAAAATTCATAGTTTTTTAATCCTTGCAGTAAAATGTCTTCTCGAGAATCAAGAACATCATGAATTTGCATTTCAGGGTATAATTTTTTGAAAACATGATGTAATCCCCAGATGGGTGCTGGTGCACAGGAACCAATTTTTATTTCATACTGACTACGATTATAAGCCTGTAAAGTATTCACAATTTTTTCTTTATCAGTCAAAAGTTTCTCAAAAAGTTCCACAGCCAATTTCCCATTTGCATTCAATTCAACTTTATTTTTCTTACGGTCAAAAAGCTGAATACCTAATTCATCTTCCAGACGTTGAATCGAACGTGTTAAAGCAGGTTGCGATATAAGTAAAACTTCAGCCGCTTTAGAAATTGTTCCCACTTTCGCAATCGTTAATAACTGTTCTAACTGATAAAATTCAATCATGAATACACCTCCATTTCACTATGCATTTTAATTATAGCACAATAAAATATTGATATTGTACTTTTTTCAACTCTTTTTCTAAAATAACAAGTGAAAGGAGGAAGTCAATGCAATATCAAAAACTCAATAATGGTGTCATGATGCCTATGTTAGGTTATGGAACATTTCAGATTCCACCTTTACAGACTGAAAAATGTATTCTTCATGCCTTAGAAAGTGGTTATCGTCTTATTGACAGTGCGGCTGCTTATTTGAATGAAAAAGAAATTGGTAAAGCTTTACAAAAATCTCAAATTCCTAGAAAAGAACTCTTTATCACAACCAAGGTATGGGTTCAAGATACTGGTTATGAAAAGACAATGAAAGCTTTCCAGACATCTTTAGAAAATTTAGGTTTAGATTATATTGATTTGTATCTGATTCATCAACCTTATGGTGATTACTATGGATCTTATAGAGCCATGGAAGAATTATATATGAAAGGAAAAATCAGAGCACTGGGTGTCTGTAATTTTAGTCCGGAAAGATTTGTAGATTTATATATGAACTGTTCTATTAAACCGATGATTAATCAAATCGAATATCATCCATTCTTTCAACAAAAAGAAGCTCATCACCTGTTTGAACAATATCAATGTATAACACAGGCATGGGGACCATTGAATGAAGGTCAAAGAGATATTTTTGAAAATCCAATATTATTAAAAATAGCAAAAAAACATCATAAAACAGTTGCCCAAATTGTATTAAGATGGCAAATCCAACAAGGAATTATTGCGATTCCGAAAACAATTCATCAAGAACGCATGATTGAAAATATGGATATATGGGATTTTCAATTAGATCAGGATGATTTTATAGAAATGAATAAACTCAATCTTGGTCATAGTGAAATCATTGATTATCAATGTTATTCAACTGCTAAAAACTTAAACAAATTTAAAATTCATGAAAATTCAACAAAGGAGATACACATATGAAAACATTTGAACTCAACAACAAACAACACATTCCTGCCGTCGGTTTTGGCGTTTTTATGATTCCAAACGATGGCCCAACTTACGATGCCACATTAGCTGCTTTAAAAGCAGGATATCGTCATATTGATACAGCTGCTGGATATATGAATGAAAGCGATGTTGGAAAAGCAATCAAAGATAGTGGTATTGATCGTCAAGATATTTTTATTACTTCTAAATTATGGTTACAGGATTATGGATATGAAAATGCGAAAAAAGGGATTGAAAATTCATTAAGACTGCTTGGTGTAGATTACATTGATCTTTATTTATTACATCAACCCTATGGTGATTATTTAGGAGCATGGAATGCTTTAGAAGAAGCTTATGAAGAAGGAAAATTGAAATCTATTGGTATTTCTAATATCACTGTCAACTTATGGAATCAATTTAAAGATGGTATGAAAGTCATGCCTGCAGTGAATCAGGTAGAATTTAATCCATTTGTTCAACAAAGAGAACTCAGAAAAGTGATGGATGAAAATCATATTCTTTTAGAAGCATGGTATCCTTTAGGACATGGTAATAAAGAATTATTAGAAAATCCTGTTATTTGTGAATTAGCTGACAAATATCATAAAAATGCTGGTCAGATTATCTTACGTTGGATTTATCAGGAAGGTGTTATTTCTTTACCAAAATCTACAAATCCTGAAAGAATGAAAGGAAATATTGATATTTTTGATTTCGAATTGAATGCCCAAGAAATGGAAAAAATGCGTGCTTTAGATACAGGTAAACCAACACACAATCCTGAAGATCCTGCCAATGAAGTCAGATTATCACAATTAAAGATTCACGATTAAAAAACATGATATCAGATTAAGGAGGTCTTCATATGAAAAAATTATGGATCAGTCTATTATGCGCTGGCTCGCTATTGAGTTTAACAGCTTGTCAAAGTCAGCCATCAACGCCAGAGAATGCATCTCAAAACGAAACAACTTCTACACCAGAAACAAGTCAAATCCAAAATAATGGAAAAATACTCATTGCTTATTTCACAATGCCTGAAACTGATGGAACAGATATGTCTTCATCTGCCAGTCGTGTTATCAATAATGATGAACTGATGGGTGCAACTGAATATGTCGCTAGAGTCATTCAAGACAATACTGGTGGTGATCTATTTCAGATTGAAACAGAGCAGACATATCCTGGAACACATGATCCTTTAGTTGATCAGGCTGCAGATGAACAGGATGAAAATGCACGTCCAGCATTAAAAACAACTATTGACAATTTGGATGATTATGATGTGATTTTTCTTGGTTATCCAAACTGGTGGGGAGATATGCCAATGCCTTTATATACATTCTTAGAAGCATATGATTTCAGTGATAAAACGATTATTCCGTTTAATACTCATGGTGGCAGCCGATTTTCAAGTACCATCAGTACTATTGAAGAATTACAGCCAAATGCAACAGTGATTGAAGATGGTTTAACGATTTTCAGAAATGATGTTGCTGATGCAGAAAGTGAAATTGTTGACTGGGTTGAAAGTTTAGGATTATAAACGATGTCTATCAAGAAAGCTTTACTCACATTGACAATATTATCAACATGTCTGGCTGGCTGTTCTTCAAATCAAACTTCTAAGCAGGAAAACACAGCTTTAGAGATTCAAAGCATTCCAGAAAATTATAAATCACCGGCAACACATTCAGGTGAACTCGTTCAACTGGATTATACAACATATGAATCCTTAAGCTATGAATCCCATGACAAAACATTACAGAAAAGTGCTTATGTCTACCTTCCCTATCAATATGATCCCCATCAATCCTATAACATTTTCTATTTAATGCATGGAGGCTGGAGTAATGAAACAACTGTTTTAGGAACATCCTCTAAACCAACTGAATTAAAATATGCTATTGACCATGCGATTGAAGATGGATTGATGGATCCACTCATTATTGTATGTCCAACTTATAATAATGAAAATCCTGATAATAGTGATAACTATAGTCTGGCTCTGACATTAACTGATAACTATCATAATGAACTAGTCAATGATTTAATACCAGCTGTAGAAGGAAAATACAGTACGTATGCCAAAGATACAACGCCTGAAGGTTTACGTCAATCACGAGATCATAGAGGTTTTGGTGGTTTCTCAATGGGTTCAGTCGCAACTTGGCATACTTTTGAATACTGTCTTGATTATTTTCGTTATTTCATGCCTATGAGTGGCAGTTTAACCAGTGATGGAGATTATATGACTTCCATTGTGGAAAATGCTGGTTATTCATGGAATGATTTCTTCATCTTTGCCTTTTCTGGTACTGATGATTTTGCCTATCAGTCATTCACATCACAGATTGAAGCCATGAAAAATGCAGATGACAACATCTTTCGTTTCGCCAATGATGAAACAAAAGGAAATTTAAACTATCTGATTAAAGAAGGAGCTTCACATGATGCAAAGGCTTCTCATGAGTACACATACAATGGTTTGTTGTGGTTTTGGAATCATTAATTCAACTTCCCATTATTTCAACAACACATTCTAAAATCAAACATTCTTTTGTATCACATTTCAATACAATATCCTTTTCCTCCCCAACAACATATTTATGCCTTTCTAAACCTTCATGACATATTGAAAAACAGTTGTCTTGGGGAGAACTTTCATAAATCACTTCAAGGAGGTCTTACCAATGAAATACATCAAAAAAATAATCATTTGTCTGATGATGCTTTGCTTGATGACTGCCTGCGCCAGTCCATCTGATTCACCGTCTGCTTCTCAGGCAAGTCAGAATTCCTATATTCAAGATGGTGATAACATTTTGATTACTTATTTTGCTTCTGGTGAAAACAGTGTAGTTGATGTTGCTTCTTCAGCCAGTGTCACACAATATCAGGGAGAACCTGTAGGAATTGTTCATGCTTTAGCCAATATGATTCAGGATAATACTAATGGAGAGCTCTTTTCCATTACAACTTCTGTGCAATATCCTCAATCCAGCGATGATGTCATTGATTATGCTCAAGAAGAACAGGATCAAGATGTCAGACCAGAATTAACAAGTCATATTGATAATTTAGAAGACTATGATGTCATCTTTGTGGGTTATCCAATCTGGTGGTATGATCTTCCTCAAGTCATGTATAGTTTCTTTGATGAATATGACTTTAGTGGCAAAACAATTATTCCATTTTGCAGCCATGCCGGTAGTCAGTTTTCTTCAACAATAGAAACCATTCAGGAACTTGAACCTGATGCACAAGTTGTCGAAGAAGGATTGACAGTCAGTGCTCAAGATGTCGATACAAATCCAGATGAAACAGCAACTCAGGTGAAAGAATGGATTGATAGTCTTGAATAAAAAATTATTAAAGGTGGTGATAGGTATGGGTCTATTGTTAAGTGGATGTGCTTCACAGACAACAGATAATCAAACAACTGCAGTTTCTCAAATCAATGAAAAGACAACTGTCAGTGAGATTGTTCATGATGAAAGATTTGAAGGTTATGGTCAATTTATTTTCTCTATTGAGAGAGGATATGATGAATCACTCACAATTGATCATATTGACTCTTTACTTCCTTATCATAGTCATATCAATACACAAACAACGATTGACGTTCTTAACTATATGACTGATCATCACGATTCTATTTTCTATGATATTTATACAGATGAAGAAAAATCAGCTGATCCAAGCAAAGAGAATACAGGACCAATGTCATTAAGTTAAGATGGCAATATTTAACCAGGAATTGTATGGAAATATATTTTTCCTGGTTTTTAATATTTA
>OGPH01001085.1_pt1 | contig 23456 bp, 40 predicted proteins | sample 1552891 | NCBI WGS metagenome assembly OGPH01 (sample SAMEA2580272, study PRJEB22360) | human gut metagenome | biome: human gut; feature: human-associated habitat; material: faeces | place: Denmark | collected 2008/2010 | reverse complement strand
ACTGCGAAAATAGCACGCTGCCAGTCCATGTGAGGGAATAGTCATTCTATTCCCTTTCTTTTTTTATTTTGTATACTGAAAGAGAACTACCTTCTCTCATCTGGTGGTTCTTTTTTTGCTAAATATATTCTGATAAAGTCATAGCGATCATATCTATGGTCCAATAATCTTAATAAATTAAGTTTATTGGATTCTATGAAAAAGAAAAAAATCATGCATGATGAATGATTTTTCTGAAAAGTCTTTCTGTTATTTCATATATTAACCTTATGAGTATTCATTTAAGTTATATAAAAGATATATTGTGTAAAGATATATTCTGTTTGGATTTTCTCTTAATCAATTGAAGATTTTTATTAGGGAAATAGCAATATTTATAATAAAATGACTAACCTTTTAATCTCTTCAAAATAGATTAAAAATTTTTTAAAAGATTAGCAAAAAGACTTGATTTAATGCGCTATTTAGTGTAAAATGCATTTGTTGTGAATGCGAAGAAGTGCGAGGTTGCTGAAACGCTGATAGCCGTTGTCATGAGCGGAGGACGTATTCAGGGAATTCGCATCGAGCAGGCCAATAAATTGGCAAGAAGGAGGAATAAGTCATGGCAAACAACAAAATTAGAATTCGTTTGAAATCATTTGATCACAAAATCTTAGATACTTCTGCTGAAAAAATTGTATCAGCTGCGAAGAAGTCAGGAGCACAAGTTGTAGGTCCTGTACCTCTACCAACTGAAAAAGAAGTTTATACAATTTTAAGAGCAGTTCACAAGTATAAAGATTCTCGTGAACAATTTGAAATCAGAACTCACAAACGTCTAATTGACATTGTGAATCCAACACCAGAAACAGTTGATGTTTTAACTCGTTTAGAATTACCAAGTGGTGTTGATATTGAAATTAAATTATAAGGAAAGGTAAAGGTGTAACTCATGAAAGGAATCTTAGGTCGTAAGATTGGAATGACTCAAGTGTTCACTACTGATGGAAAATTAATCCCAGTAACAGTTGTAGAAGCAACACCAAACGTTGTTTTACAAAAGAAAACAGTTGCTACTGACGGATATGATGCTATCCAAGTTGGTTTTGAAGACAAGAGAGAAAAATTAGCAACAAAAGCTCATAAAGGTCATGTTGCAAAAGCTGAAACAGCTCCTAAGCGCTTCATTAGAGAATTTCGTTATGACGAAATGATGAGTTATGAAGTTGGTCAAGAAATTAAAGTTGATAGCTTTGTAGCTGGTGAAGTGGTAGATGTAACAGGAACTAGCAAAGGTAAAGGTTATCAAGGTGTTATAAAAAGACATGGACAACAAAGAGGACCAATGGGACATGGTTCTGGTGCTCATAGAATCGTTGGTTCAATGGGGCCAATCGCTCCTAACAGAATCGCTCCAGGTAAAAAATTACCAGGGCATATGGGACATGTAACAAGAACAGTTCAAAACTTGGAAATCGTTGCTGTTGATGTTGAAAACAATGTATTATTAATTAGTGGATCAATTCCAGGTCCTAAAAAAGGTTTAGTTGTTGTTAAATCTGCAGTAAAAGGAAACGGTAAAGTTAATCCTGCTAAAGATTTAATTGTATATGAAACTGAAAGTCCAGTGGTAGAAGAAACTACTGATGCAGTGGAAACTGCTGAATAATGAAGCGAAAGGAGGAAAACTAATGTTAAAAGTTGCAGTATATAATCAAGAAGGACAAAAAGTTAAAGATACAGAATTAAATGAATCTGTATTTGGTATTGAACCAAATAACCAAGCAATCTTTGATATGGTCTTACTACAAAGAGCTTCATGGAGACAAGGGACTCATAAAGTGAAAAACCGTACTGAAGTTAAAGGTGGAGGAAAGAAACCTTGGCGTCAAAAAGGTACAGGTAGAGCAAGACAAGGATCTATCCGTGCTCCACAATGGAGAGGTGGAGGAGTTGTATTTGGTCCTACACCAGATAGAAACTATAAATTAAAAATGAACAGAAAAGTAAGACGTTTAGCACTTAAATCTGCTTTAAGTCAAAAAGTGATCGATAGTGAATTAACTGTTTTAGATAATATCGCTATGGAAGCTCCAAAGACAAAAGCAATGATCAAAGTGTTAGAAAACTTAGAAGCTAACAGAAAAACATTAATCGTTATGGATGAAGTTGATGAAAACGTAGCTTTATCAGCAAGAAATATTCCAGGTGTTAAAGTTATTAATTCAAAAGGACTTAACGTATATGATATCTTAGATAGCACTAAGTTAGTAATGACTGAAGGAGCTATCAAAGCTGTTGAGGAGGTATTGGCATAATGGCACATATTACAGATGTTTTAAAGAAACCAGTACTTACTGAAAAATCTTTATTGTTACAACAAAACGAAAACAAATATACATTTGATGTAGATTTAACTGCTAATAAAACTGAAGTTAAAGTTGCAGTTGAAAAAATGTTTGATGTTAAAGTTGAAAGTGTAAACATTATGAATGTGAAACCTAAAACAAAAAGAATGGGTAGATACGTTGGTAAAACAAAAAGAAGAAGAAAAGCAATTGTTAAATTAAAAGAAGGATATTCAATCAATTTATTTGGTGAAGAATAATTGGAAGAACTATTGGAATGAACTCCATTCCAGATAAGAAAAATAAGGAGGAAATCAGATGCCTATTAAAGTATATAAGCCTACAACTAATGGACGTCGTAATATGACATCTTTGACTTATGAAGAAATTACAACAAATAAGCCTGAGAAATCATTAACAGTTCGTTTATCAAAAACTGGTGGGCGTAATAATCAAGGTGTCATCACTACTCGTCATCATGGTGGTGGACATAAACGTTTATATCGTATTATTGATTTTAAACGTAATAAAGATGATATTGTTGGAAAAGTTGCAACAATTGAATATGATCCAAACAGATCTGCAAATATTGCATTAATTCACTATGTAGATGGTGAAAAAAGATATATTTTAGCTCCTAAAGGATTAGAAGTTGGAATGAAAATTGTTTCTGGTGAAAATGCAGATATTATTGTTGGTAATAGCTTACCAATGGGAAATATGCCTGAAGGTACAGTTATCCACAATATTGAAATGCATCCAGGAAAAGGTGGACAAATCGCTAGATCTGCAGGTGTGTCTGCTCAAATCTTAGGTAAAGAAGGAAAATATGTAACTGTAAGATTAGCTTCTGGTGAAGTAAGAAAATTCTTAGCAGTTTGTAGAGCAACAGTTGGTGTTGTTGGAAATGAAGATCATGGATTAGTTAACATTGGTAAAGCTGGTCGTAATAGATGGAAAGGTATTAGACCTACAGTTCGTGGTTCTGTTATGAACCCTAATGATCACCCTCATGGTGGTGGTGAAGGTAGAACTTCAATCGGTCGTAAAGCACCAATGACTCCATGGGGTAAAAAAGCTCTTGGAGTTAAAACTAGAGATAGTAAAAAAGCTTCAAATAAATTAATCGTACGTCGTCGTAACGGTAAATAAGAAGGAGGGTTATAGAATATGGCAAGAAGTTTAAAAAAAGGTCCATTCGTGGATGAACACTTAATGAAAAAAGTAGAAGCATTAAATGCTGCTAACAAAAAAGAAGTCATTAAAACATGGTCAAGACGTTCTACAATCTTCCCACAATTTATTGAACATACGTTCGCAGTTTATAACGGAAGAGAACATATCCCAGTATATGTTACTGAAGATATGGTTGGACATAAATTAGGAGAATTTGCTCCTACAAGAACTTATCATGGTCATGATGCTGATGATAAAAAGTCTGGTAAATAGAAAGAGAGGAGAAAATAAACATGGAAGCAAGAGCTCAAGCTAAAATGATTCGTGTTTCACCTCAAAAAGCAAGATTAGTTGTTGACTTGGTAAGAGGGAAGCAAGTAAAAGAAGCACTTGGAATCTTAGAATTTGTTAATAAAAGTGCAACTCCTGCAATCATTAAAGTCGTTAAATCTGCTGCACAAAACGCTGTATTCAATGAAGGTGCAGAAGAAGATAAATTATACATCAAAGAAATTTATGTGGATGAAGGTCCTACATTAAAAAGATTCCGTGCAAGAGCAAAAGGAAGCGGAACTCAAATTTTAAAAAGAACAAGCCACATCACTTGTGTGGTTGCTGAAAGATAGGAGGGCAAAGTATGGGTCAAAAAGTAAGTCCAGTAGGATTACGTGTTGGTGTTAACCGTAATTGGAATTCAAGATGGTACGCTAATGATAAAGACTTTGCTTCATTATTACATGAAGATATTAAAATTCGTGAATTCTTATATGCAAAGTTAAAAGGCGCTTATGTCGCTAACATTGAAATTGAAAGATCTAAAAATCGTGTAAGCATCTATGTTCATACATCTCGTCCAGGTGTTGTTATTGGAAAAGATGGTGAAGCTGTTGATGCTTTAAGAAAAGAAGTTGCAAAAATGGTTAATGGTAAACAAGTGTTTATCAATATCGTTGAAATTAAAAATCCAGATGTTGTTGCTCAACTTGTAGCAAACAAGATTGCAGAACAATTAGAAAACCGTGCTTCATTTAGAACAGTTCAAAAAAGAGCTATTCAAGCTGCAATGAGAGCTGGTGCTAAAGGAATCAAAACAGCTGTTTCAGGACGTTTAGGTGGTGCTGATATGGCTAGAACTGAAGGTTATTCTGAAGGTGTTGTACCTCTTCATACATTAAGAGCTGACATTGATTATGCGACTGCTGAAGCTGACACAACTTATGGAAAATTAGGAGTAAAAGTTTGGATTTGTAAGGGAGAAATTCTTCCTGCAAAGAAGAAAGGGGATAAATAATCATGTTGATGCCTAAGAGAACTAAATATAGAAGACCTCATAGAATCAAATATGAAGGTAAAGCTAAAGGTGGAACTCAAGTTTCTTTTGGTGAATATGGATTACAAGCTCAAGAAGGTGCTTGGATTACTTCAAGACAAATCGAAGCAGCTCGTATTGCTATGAACCGTTATATGAAACGTGGTGGGCAAGTTTGGATTAGAATCTTCCCTCATTTAGCTAAAACAAAGAAACCTCTTGAAGTCCGTATGGGTTCAGGTAAAGGTGCTCCAGAAGAATGGGTAGCAGTTGTAAAAACAGGTCGCGTTATGTTCGAAGTTGCTGGTGTAGAAGAAGAAGTTGCAAGAGAAGCATTAAGACTTGCATCTCACAAATTACCAGTGAAATGTAAGATTATTGGAAGAGGTGAGTAATTGTGACAGTTCAAGATATTAGAAATACAGAAACTCAAGAATTACTTAACAAAGTAGAAGAGTACAAAAAAGAATTATTTGGATTAAGATTCCAACAAGCAACAGGACAATTAGAAAATACTGCTCGTATTAGAACAGTTAGAAAAAATATCGCAAGAATTAAAACAATTATTAGAGAAAGAGAATTAAACAAATAGAAGGAGTAGACTATGGAAAGAAATAATCGTAAGGTTTATACTGGAACAGTTGTTTCTACAAAAATGGATAAAACAATTACTGTTTTAGTTGAAACTCATGTAAAACACAAAAAATACGGAAAACGTGTTAAATCTTCTAAAAAGTTTAAGGCTCATGATGAAGAAAATATTGCTAGAGATGGAGATGTTGTTAGAATTATGGAAACTCGTCCATTATCAGCAACTAAACGTTTCCGTTTAGTAGAAATTGTAAAGAAAGCAGAAATTATTTAATAAGAAGAATCTGAAAGGAGGTCACTTGAATGATCCAGAATGAAAGCAGATTAAAAGTTGCTGACAATACAGGAGCAAAAGAAGTACTAGTAATTAGAAACCTTGGTGGTTCAAATAGAAAATTTAGTAACATCGGTGATGTAGTCGTAGCGACAGTAAAACAAGCGACTCCAGGTGGTACAGTTAAAAAAGGTGAAGTTGTAAAAGCTGTTATCGTAAGAACAAAATATGGTGTAAACCGTGATAATGGTTCATACATTAAATTTGATGATAATGCTTGCGTTATTATTAAAGATGATAATTCACCTAGAGGAACTCGTATCTTTGGACCGGTAGCAAGAGAGTTAAGAGATGCAGATTTCATGAAAATCGTATCATTAGCTCCTGAGGTATTATAGGAGGAAACGAGAAGATGAAATTACGTGTAGGTGATACAGTTCAAGTTATCGCTGGTAGCGATAAAGGGAAAACTGGAGAAATTATTCAAATTCTAAGAAAAGAAGATAGAGTGATTGTTGAAGGTGTGAATATGGTAACAAAACACATCAAACCTTCACAAGCTGATCCAGAAGGTGGTATTGTAACAAGAGAAGCACCTATTCATGTTTCTAATGTTGCATATTATGATTCAAAAGCAAAACAAGCTGTAAAAATTGGTTATGCTTTTGATGAAGACGGTAAAAAATATCGTATCAATAAAAAAACAGGTAAAGCATTAGATAAAACTACAAAGAAGAAAAAGTAATCGGAAGGAGGTTAAATAATGAACCGACTAAAGGAACGTTATGAAAATGAAATTGTTAAGTCATTAATGACTAAATTTAATTATAGTTCTGTAATGCAAGTTCCTGCTATGGAAAAAATTGTTATCAACATTGGTGTTGGTGATGCAGTTAGCAACTCTAAATTATTAGATGAAGCTGTTGAAGAATTAACTTTAATTTCAGGACAAAAACCAGTGATTACGAGAGCTAAAAAATCAATTGCTGGATTTAAATTACGTGAAGGAATGCCAATTGGTTGCAAAGTCACTTTACGTGGAGAAAGAATGTATGAATTCTTAGATAAATTAATCAGTATTTCTTTACCTCGTGTAAGAGATTTTAGAGGAGTACCAAAGAATTCTTTTGATGGAAGAGGAAATTATACTTTAGGTGTTAAAGAACAATTAATTTTCCCTGAAATCAATTTCGATAAAGTAAACAAAATCAGAGGAATGGATATTGTATTCGTAACAACTGCTAAAACTGATGAAGAAGGTCATGAATTATTAGCACAATTAGGAATGCCATTCCATAAATAAGGAGGACTTAATTAATGGCTAAAACATCAATGAAAGTTAAACAACAACGTCCTCAAAAATACAAAGTTCGTGAATATACAAGATGCGAACGTTGTGGACGTCCACATGCAGTAATTAAAAAATTCAAATTATGCCGTATTTGCTTCAGAGAATTAGCTTATAAAGGTGAAATTCCTGGTGTTAAAAAAGCAAGCTGGTAATCAAATCATCCAAATGGAAGGAGGACATTTCAAATGACAGATCCAATTGCAGATATGTTAACAAGAATTCGTAATGCGAATCAACAACGTCATGATGAAGTTGTGGTTCCTGCATCAAAATTAAAAGTGCAATTAGCTGAAATTTTGAAAAACGAAGGATTTATTAAAGGATATAAAGTTGAAGGTGAAGGTGTCATTAAAAACATTGTCATCACTTTAAAATATAAAGGAAACGATAGAGTTATCACTGGGTTAAAAAGAGTTTCTAAACCTGGTCTTCGTCAATATGCCAAAGTTAATGAAATTCCTAAGGTATTAAATGGTTTAGGAATCGTTGTATTATCTACTTCTCAAGGATTAATGACTGATAAAGAAGCAAGAGCTAAACAAATCGGTGGAGAAGTATTAGCATATATCTGGTAATAAAATAAGAAAACAGGAGGTGTAACTGATGTCTCGTGTAGGTAATAAGATTATCAACGTACCTGAAGGTGTAAAAGTGGAAATTGCTGCTGATAATACTGTCACAGTTACAGGTGCAAAAGGGACTTTAGTCAGACAGTTTTCACCATTGATTAATATCAATATGGATGAAAACACAATTACAGTAAGCAGAACAAGTGAACAAAAGCATGTAAAACAATTACACGGTACAACAAGAGCTTTACTTGCCAATATGATCGAAGGTGTACACAACGGTTATAAAAAAGAGTTAGAAGTTGTTGGTATTGGATACCGTGCTCAAATGCAAGGTAATAAATTAGTATTAAATGTTGGATATTCTCATCCAGTTGAAGTTGAAGGAGAAGAAGGAGTTAAAATTGAAACTCCATCTCAGACATCAATTATTGTATCAGGAATCTCTAAAGAAAGAGTTGGAGAAATTGCAGCAAGAATTAGAGCTGTGAAAAAACCTGAACCTTATAAAGGAAAAGGTATCAAATACGTTGATGAAAGAATTATTAGAAAAGAAGGTAAAACTGCTGGTAAAAAGTAGTTAATGAAATAAGGAAGGAGCTATTATCATGGCTAAAACTATGTCAAGAAACGATTTACGTAAAAAACGTCATGCAAGAGTTCGTAGAAAAATCAGTGGAACTCCTGAATGTCCTCGTTTAAATGTATTCCGTTCAAGCTCTCATATCCATGCACAAATCATTGATGATGTCAATGGAGTGACTTTGGTTGCTGCATCTTCAGTAGATATGAAATTAGCAAACGGTGGAAATGTTGAAGCTGCTACACAGGTTGGTACTGAAATTGCAAAGAGAGCTATCGCCAAAAATATTGAAAATGTAGTATTCGATCGTGGTGGATATATTTATCATGGTCGTGTGAAAGCACTAGCTGAAGCTGCTAGAGAAGCTGGATTAAAATTCTAATAGGAGGTTAAAGAATGGAACAACGTAAACCAAGAGAAAATGGACCAAGAAGAAATGGACCAAGAAGAAATGGACCAAGAAGAAATGGACCAAGAGTTGAAAAAGAATTCGAAGAACGTGTTGTCACAATTAACCGTGTAACTAAAGTTGTTAAAGGTGGACGTAAATTCCGCTTTGCTGCATTAGTAGTTATCGGTGATAAAAAAGGTCGCGTTGGATTTGGAACAGGTAAAGCTAACGAAGTACCTGATGCTATTAGAAAAGCATCTGAAGCAGCTAAAAGAAATGTTATTAATGTACCAATTATTCATGGAACAATTCCTCATGAAATCAATGGTATGTATGGATCAGGACATGTATTCTTAAGACCTGCATCTGAAGGTACTGGAATCATTGCTGGTGGACCAGTTCGTGCTGTTGTTGAATTGGCTGGATATTCAGATATTATTTCTAAATCAATTGGTTCAAGAACTCCAATCAACATGGTTCGTGCAACTGTAGAAGGTTTAAAATTATTAAAAACTGTTCAACAAGTTGCTGAATTAAGAGATAAAAAAGTTGAAGAAATTTACGGATAGGAGGAGCGTAAGAAATGGCAGAAAAAAATACAGTTATCATTACGCTTGTAAAAAGTCCAATTGGTGCTAAAAAGAATCAAAAGGATACTCTTAAAGCGTTAGGTTTAACAAAAATGCACAAATCAGTTGAAAAAGTAAATAGCGAAACGATTCAAGGTATGATTAATACTGTTAGCCACCTTGTTAAAGTTGAAGAAAGTAAGTAGGAGGTGTAAAAATGAAATTACACGAATTACAATACACTGAAGGAGCACGTAGAAATAGAAAACGTGTTGGACGTGGAACAAGCTCAGGACATGGTAAAACTTCTGGTAGAGGTCAAAAAGGTGCTGGAGCTAGAAGTGGTGGAGGAAAAAAACCTGGATTTGAAGGTGGACAAACACCATTATTCATGCGTTTACCAAAACGTGGTTTCACAAACTTCAATAGAGTTGAATATGCTATTGTTAATGTAGAAGATTTAAATAAATTTGAAGCAGGTAGTGTTGTAGATATGGCTGCTTTAAAAGAATGTGGTTTAATTAAAAAAGAATTAGATGGTTTAAAAGTTTTAGGTAATGGAAAGTTAGAAGTTGCTTTAACTGTTAAAGCAAAGAAATTCTCAAAGTCAGCCATTGCTGCAATTGAAGCTGCAGGTGGAAAAACTGAGGTGATCTAGGATGTTAAACTTTTTTAAGAATGTTTTTAAAAAAGGAGAATTACGTCGTAGAATCATGTTTACACTTGGTATGTTGTTTGTATTCCGTTTGGGTGCTGCTATTACAATTCCATCAATTAATGCTGATGCAATTACAGCTTCAGCAGCTAATAGTGGTATCCTAGGAATTATGAACATGTTAGGTGGAGGAATGTTAGAGAGATTTTCTATATTTTCATTAGGAATTTCTCCATATATTACAGCATCTATTATTATTGAATTATTATCAATGGATGTTATTCCAGTATTAGCTCAATGGCAAAAAGAAGGAAATACTGGTAAAAAGAAAAAAGATAGAGTGACACGATATGTTACACTCGTCTTGGCTGCTATTCAAGGTGGATCATTAACATATGCATTTGATAATATGTATGGAATTCTTGGTTCATCATCATTGTGGAATTATGCTTATGTAGTTCTTGTTATGATAGCAGGAAGTATGTTGGCTATGTGGATGGGTGATCAAATCACTCAAAAGGGTGTTGGAAACGGAACATCATTATTGATTTTCACAGGTATTGTGGCAAGTTTACCAACTAACTTTATTACAACATTCAACAATTTGGTTTCATTTGATAAGGGAACACAGACAATGATTTTAGGAATTTTGTGGTATGCATTGTTTGTCATTGTATATTTAGCAATTGTTATCTTTGTAGTGTTTAACGAAGGTGCAGTTAGAAAAATACCAATTATGTATGCAACAAATTCTAATCCAACAATGAGAACAAAAGATACGACACATATGCCTATTAAGATTAATAGTTCAGGTGTATTGCCAGTTATCTTTGCTGCATCTGTATTAGCAGCTCCAAGAACAGTCATTAGTTTTATGGATTCAAATAATATAACGCGAACTATTGATACCATTTTAAATTATCAGGAACCATTTGGTTTTTGCTTATATCTTCTTATGATAGTTTTATTTGCATTCTTCTATTCTAATTTACAAATTGATGCACATAAAATTAGCAATGATTTAAAGAAAAATGGTGGATCAATTCCTGGCGTAAGAACTGGTTTAGATACAGAAAAATTCATAAGTACGGTTTTAAATAGAGTAACTGTTGTCGGATCAATCTTCTTAGTTATTGTTGCGGCAATTCCTATCATAACACCAGTTATTTGGTCACAAACTTCTAATGCTGCTTTGACATTAGGAGGAACTGGATTGATTATCATTACAGGTGTTGCTCTTGAAACAACAAGACAGATTAAAACTTTAATTACTCGTAAAGAGTATCATGGATATATTAGAAAATAGTATAATAAAAGAGGTGTAGAAAAATGAACATTATTTTAATGGGGCCTCCTGGTGCTGGTAAAGGGACTCAAGCTGAAAGACTTGTTAAAAAATACGGTTTAACACAAATATCTACTGGCGATTTATTTAGAAAAGCTTTACGTGAACAAACAAAGTTTGGTGTAATTGCTAAATATTTCATGCAATTTGGGCACCTTGTACCAGACGATTATACGATTGAAATGCTTAGGGAATATTTAAGTGAAAACACTTTTGAAAATGGTTTTATCTTAGATGGATTCCCTAGAACAATAGTTCAAGCGAGAGAACTTGAAAGTATTGCGAAAGAATTTGATTTTACAATTGATGCAATTATAAATTTAGACATTCCAGTTGAAAAATTAATCACAAGATTGTCTGGTAGAAGAACTTGCAAAAATTGTGGAGCAACATTCCATGTTGAATTTAATCCACCTAAAGTTGAAGGTGTTTGTGACAAATGTGGTGGAACTTTGTATCAAAGAGAAGATGAGAGCGAAGAAGCTGTCAAAATTAGACTTGATACGTATAACAAACAAACTCGACCTTTGATTGATTATTATACAATGAAAGGTACAATCATTAATATTAACGGTGACCAACCTATGGAAGACGTCTTTAAAGACATTGAAAAAAGCTTGGAGGGTAAATAATGATTGTCACAAAAGACCAAAGAGAAATTGAGTTGATGCGTGAGGCTGGTCGCATTGTGGCACTTGTTCATAGTCACTTAAAAGAATTTATTAAACCTGGAATTACAACCATGGAAATTAATAAATTCTGTGAAAAGATTATACGTGATGCTGGTGCAACACCATCATTTTTGAACCTATATGGTTTTCCAGGAGCAGTATGTACTTCAATTAATGAAGTTGTTGTTCATGGGATTCCTGATCATAGAAAACTTAAAGATGGTGATATTATCTCAGTGGATGTAGGTGCATGTTATAAGGGCTATCATGGTGATAGTGCTTGGACATATGCTGTAGGGCAGATTAGTGATGATGCTGCTCATCTTATGAAAGTGACTGAAGAAGCACTTTATGCAGGTTTAGCACAAGTCAAACCTGGTAATCGTTTATCCGATATATCTCATGCTGTTCAAACATATCTAGAAAATCATGGATGTTCAACTCCAAGAGATTATACAGGTCATGGAATTGGCACAAAAGTTCATGAAGATCCTGCTGTTCCTAATTATGGAGCACCAGGAAAAGGACCTAGATTAAAAGAGGGAATGACTTTAGCAATAGAACCAATGGCTCATCTAGGAAGATGTGAAACTGATGTCTTAGATGATGATTGGACTGTTGTAACAAGAGATAGATCTCTCGCAGCTCATTATGAACATACTATTGTCATTACAAGTGATGGGTATGAGATTTTGACAAAACTTTAAAAGGGAGTTATAATCAATGGCAAAAAAAGATGACGTTATTGAAGTAGAAGCAACTGTCCTTGAAACATTACCTAATGCAATGTTTAAGGTTGAGTTGGAAAATGGAGCGGTTATTATGGCTCACGTTTCTGGTAAAATCCGTATGAATTACATTCGCATTTTACCGGGGGATAAAGTAACCGTAGAGATTTCTCCATATGATTTAACACGTGGGCGAATCACATTTAGACATAAGTAGAAAATCTTCCCAAAGGAGGTAAAGATTAAGATGAAAGTAAGACCATCTGTAAAACCAATATGCGATAAATGCAGAGTAATTAAACGTAAGGGTAGAGTAATGGTAATCTGTGAAAACCCTAAACACAAACAAAGACAAGGTTAATAGGAGGAGAAACAATGGCTCGTATAGCAGGTGTTGATATCCCACGTGATAAACGTGTGGTAGTTTCTTTAACTTATATCTATGGTATCGGTTTATCAACAGCTCAAAAAATTTGTGCTGCAACTGGAATCAGTGAAGATGTAAGAGTTAAAGATTTAACAGAAGAAGAAGAAGGAAAACTTAGAAAAGAAGTAGAAAATTATAAAGTTGAAGGAGATCTTCGTAGAGAAGTTGCATTAAATATTAAACGTTTAATGGAAATTGGATGCTATAGAGGAATCCGTCATCGTAAAGGACTTCCAGTACGTGGACAAAAAACAAAAACAAATGCTCGTACTCGTAAAGGTAAAGCTCGTCCAATTGCTGGTAAGAAAAAATAGGAGGTTGAACGAAAATGGCAAGAAACAATACTCGTGGTAAAAGACGTGTTAAAAAGAATATAGCAAAAGGTGTCGCACATGTACATTCAACTTTCAATAACACAATTGTTACTGTAACTGATGAACATGGGAATGTAATCACTTGGTCAAGTGCTGGAGCACTTGGTTTCAAAGGATCAAGAAAATCTACTCCATATGCTGCGCAAATGGCTGCTGAAGCTGCTGCAAAAGCATCAATGGATCATGGTATGAAAACTGTTGACGTCTGTGTTAAAGGACCAGGACCAGGACGTGAAGCTGCAGTAAGAGCTTTACAAGCTGCTGGATTAGAAGTAACTTCAATTAATGATGTTACACCAATTCCACATAATGGTTGTCGTCCACCAAAACGTCCTCGTGGATAATGAAGTAAAAAAGTAGTTATTTCTAAGTGAGGAGGGAAATAATGCAAAAGTTCGAAAAAGCAAATTTTAATGTCGCAGAATATGATGAAACAGATTTCTATGGTAAGTTTGTTATTGAACCTTTAGAAAGAGGTTTCGGAACAACTTTAGGAAACGCATTACGTAGAGTTTTGTTATCATCTATTCCTGGATGTGCAGTTCACGCAATTAAAGTTCAAGGAGCAATCCATGAATTTTCTGCAGTTGATGGTGTCGTTGAAGATGTCACTTCAATTATCTTAAACATTAAAAAATTGGTTTTTGCAATTGATGGTGATGATGATGTAACTATGGTAATTGATGTCAAGGGACCAGCTGTTGTTACTGGTGCTGACATTCAATGTCCATCAAATGTAACTATGATTTCAAACGATATGGAAATTGCCCATGTTGCTGAAGGTGCACATTTCTATATGGAAATGTATGCTCATAAAGATCGTGGTTACATGAGTGCTGATCAGAACAAAAAGATGATCAACACAATTGGTGTTATTGCAACTGATTCTATTTATTCACCAGTTGTAAAAGTAGCTTATAATGTTGAACCTACACGTGTTGGACAGAGTGCAAAATATGATCAGTTAACTTTAGAAGTTACAACTGATGGATCTATCCAACCACATGAAGCTTTAGCATTAGCTGCTAAAATTTTAGTGGAACACTTAAATATGTTTGTTGAATTAACTGATATGGCAATGAACATGGAAGTTATGAGTGAAACTGAAGAAGACACAAGTAATAAAGTATTAGATATGACTATTGAAGAATTAGACTTATCTGTACGTTCATATAATTGCTTAAAAAGAGCTGGTATTCAAACAGTTCAAGAACTCGCTTCTAAGAGTGAAGACGATATGATTAAAGTGAGAAACTTAGGTAAGAAATCACTTAAAGAAGTAAAAGAAAAATTAATCGAATTAGGTTTAGGTTTTAAACAAGTTGATTAATAATAGAATAAATATTTTGGAAGGAGCACTAATTTATGGCACACAATAGAAAATTAGGGCGTGTATCATCTCATAGAAAAGCAATGTTACGTAACTTAGCTACAGATGTTATCATGTATGGAAAAATCGAAACAACAGTAACGAGAGCAAAAGAAGTTCGTTCAATCGTTGACGAATTAATTACTTTAGGAAAACGTGGAGATTTACATGCAAGAAGACAAGCAGCACAAGTATTACAAGATGTTGTTGATCCTGCTACTGGTAAAACTGCTGTTCAAAAATTATTTGATGAAGTTGCACCAAAATATGCAGATAAAAATGGTGGATACACTCGTGTTTTAAAAACATATAATCGTAAAGGTGATAATGCACCAATGGCAGTTATTGGTTTATTCTAAAAAAGTGATGGATTCATCACTTTTTTTATGAATTGCATGATTTGAATTTTGCATTATATGATATCTTATTATTAAAATATGATGATAGGTAAAATGATTGATTTCATAAAAAGGTCATTTATAGAAAATGCAAGAACAACATATGAAAAATAGATGAATTCTGTTTTCATTACAAAATAAAAGCACATCAGCGATGTGTTTTTATTTTGCAACTGATAACAAATTGCTTTATAATGTCATACAAGAGGTGGTCATATGCTTATCCATAAGATAGAAAAGACACATTTTTCACCAAGTGAATCAATCATTATTGATTATATTTTAAAAAAAGGCAAAGACATTAAAAATATGACTATTGCACAGATTGCTAATGAAACATATACATCATCGCCTCTTTTTATACGTATAGCTAAGAAATTAGGCTTTGATGGATGGAATGAATTTAAAGAAGCTTATTTGAAAGAATTAGATTATCTTTATCTCAATCAAGAAGTGGACGCAAATATTCCCTTTGTAGTTAATGACGACATAATGAATATTGCGTACAATTTGTGTGTTTTAGAAAGGGAAACAATTCAAGATACATATTCACTTATAAGTCATGATGATTTACAAAAAGCTATCCGCTTATTACGCAACTGCAAGTATATAGATGTTTATAGTCGATCAGTTCATATGCATATAGTCCGCTCATTCCAAGAACGCATGTATATTCTTCATAGACATGTTCAATTATGTTCATTAAGTGATGAACTCGATTCAACATATTTAATGAGTGATCAAAATCATTGTGCAATCATTATTTCATATTCGGGACATGCTCCCCATATAAAACATCTGATTGAAACATTAAGAAAAAAACAAACTTCAATTATTGCTATTACAAATTTAGAAGATAATGAGCTATCTTTGTTAGCAGATGTGACTTTAAGAATGTCATCAAGAGAATTAATTTATACAAAGATTGCAGATTTTGCTAGTAGCTTGTCTTTAAAATATATATTGGATATTCTGTATAGTTGTATTTTTTCAATACATTATCAACAGAATCTGGATAATTGTATACAAATAGCAAAAGAATTAGATAATACCCAACATGAAGAATTCATGTAAATTAAGATTTTTTATTGTTGTAACAAGATGGTTGACAACTACTATAAATCATACTAAAATTGAACTACTTGGAGGATGAGTATGGAAAAAATTATTGATGTTCAACATTTATCTTTTGGATATGATGAAGATACTTTAACAATAGATGATATTTCTTTTACTATAGAAAAAGGATCATATACGACAATATTGGGACATAATGGAAGTGGAAAAAGTACTATCGCGAAATTACTGATGGGATTGTTAGAAAAAAAATCTGGAGAGATAGTTATTGGTGGAATTCCATTAACAGAAGAAACATTAAATCAAGTACGTAGTCAAATAGGAATTGTTTTTCAAAATCCTGATAATCAATTTATTGGTGCGACTGTAAGAGATGATATTGCTTTTGGATTAGAAAATAATTGTGTAGATCCTGCATTGATGGATGATATTATCAATGAATATGCAAAGAAAGTCAATATGTATGAGTTTTTGGATCACGAACCTACAAAATTATCAGGTGGTCAAAAACAAAGGGTAGCAATAGCCGGTATTTTAGCTATGAGCCCATCTATTATTATTTTAGATGAGGCAACAAGTATGTTAGATCCTAAAGGAAGAAACGAAATTAACGCTTTAGTCCATCAATTAAATAAAGATAAGCATATGACGATTGTTTCCATTACTCATGATATAGAAGAAGCAGCTTTATCTGATTATGTAATTTTATTAAGTGATGGACATATTGTAGATGAAGGACGACCTGAAGAAGTGTTAATGAAAAAAGAAGAAATAGAGAGCTTGGCTTTAGATATTCCTTTTGCTTATAAAATCAGCCATGGTTTACAAAAAACGGGAATATCTATTACAGAGCAAATTGATAGAGAGAAGTTGGTGAATGAATTATGTCGATTACATTTAAAGAAGTAGAACATATTTATGCTCAAGATACCCCTTTTGCATATCATGCTTTAAAAGGAGTTAATCTTAATATTCAAAAGGGGAGTATGACAGCATTGATTGGTCATACTGGAAGTGGTAAATCAACATTGATTCAACATATCAATGCTTTATTACTTCCTACATCAGGAGAAGTCAATGTAGAAGATATATTGATTACGGCAACGGATAAACCATCTTCTTTAAAACCTCTTAGAAAAAAAGCAGGGCTTGTTTTTCAATTCCCTGAGTATCAATTATTTGAAGAAACAATTTTAAAAGATATTATTTTTGGACCAAAAAACTTTGGTGTTAGTGAAGAAGAGGCTATTTCAATTGCAAAAAAAGTTATCAAATTAGTAGGATTAGATGAATCTTACTTAGAGCGTTCTCCATTTGATTTGTCTGGAGGACAAAAACGTCGTATAGCGATAGCAGGAATATTAGCAATGGATCCAGATATTTTAATTTTAGATGAGCCGACAGCTGGATTAGATCCACAGGGTGCTAAAGAAATGTTACAGCTTTTTAAAAAAGTGAATCAGGAAGGTAAAACGGTTATTCTTGTTTCTCATGATATGAATCAAGTCTTAGAATATTGTGATGATGTTGTTGTGATGAATCATGGTCAAGTTGAAAGACATGTATCTGTTGAAGAACTATTTAAAGAAACAGAGTATTTAACATCATTGAGTATTGATTTACCTATTATTACATCATTTATCTTAGAACTTAATAAAAATGGATTTCATATTGATCCGTCTATTAAAGATATTGATGTATTGATTCAGGAAATAGGAGGTCAATTACATGAATAATATGATGTTTGGGAAATACTTGCCTATTGATAGTTTTATTCATCGTTTAGATCCTAGATTAAAAATAGGTGCACTTTTATTACTGTTAATTGCTGTTTTCTTTGATGCAGGATTTATTGGATATGCCCTTTTAGGAACTTTTGTGATTATTATGACATTATTATCACATATCAAAGTATCACAGGTTCTCAAAGCCGTAAAACCAATGCTATTTATGATGGCATTTTTAATGATTTTTAATTTGTTATTTATTCAACAGGGAAATTTATTGTTTTCAATAGGTTTCATTAAGATCTATGATCAGGCAGTTTTACAAACTGTATATATATTTATTAGATTGATTCTTATTATTATTATGACAACGATCTTAACTGCTACGACAAAACCTTTAGATTTAACATTAGGTATAGAACATCTTCTGTCACCTTTTAAAAAAATTGGATTTCCTACTCATGAAGTCGCTATGATGATTTCTATTGCATTGCGATTTATTCCAACTTTATTAGAAGAAACGCAAAGAATTATGAAAGCACAAGCTAGCCGAGGTGTAGAATTTTCAGAAGGAAGTTTAAAAGAAAAGATTTTATCAATCGTTTCACTTATTATTCCTTTGTTTATTTCAGCTTTTCAAAGAGCAGAAGATTTAGCCAATGCTATGGAAAGTCGTAATTATAATCCAGAAGCTAAACGTACAAGATATAAACAACTTGTATGGAAATTGTCTGATACAATTTCATTTTTATGTGTCATTGCAATATGTATAGCTATGGTTATAATGAGTTTTGTTTTATGAGAGTCAAATGTATTGTGAGTTATGATGGGGCACGTTTTCATGGTTTCCAAGTTCAAAATAATGAACGTACAATTCAAGGTGAAATACAAAAAGCTATTAAAAAAATTAATGAAGAAGAAACTGTTATTCATGCATCAGGACGAACAGATGCGAAAGTACATGCAGTTCATCAAGTATTTCATTTTGATACACAAAAAAGATTACCGGAAACGCAATGGAAAAGAGCCATTAATCACTTTTTACCTAATGATATTTACATTTTAGATGCTCAATATGTTGATGAAAATTTTCATTCACGATATAGTGCAGTTAAGAAAGAGTATCGTTATTTATTAAATACAAAAGAATATGATCCATTTCAAACCAATTACATTTATCAATATGGCCGTTCTTTAGATATTGAATTAATGAGAGAAGCAGCAAAAATTTTTATAGGAGAACATAATTTTGCGTCATTTTGCTGTTATGATCAATATGGGAATACAATTCGTTCTCTATATCATTTTGATATTGAAGAAAAGGATGGTATTATTACCTTTCGGTTAATTGGAAATGGATTTAGACGTTATATGGTTAGACATCTTGTTGGTGGTATCATTCAAGTTGGAGCTAAACGTATTCAAAAGGAACAACTTTTAGAAATGTTAGAAAGTTGTGGTCAAAAAAAATGTCTTTTTAAGGCCAAACCACAAGGTTTATATTTGCAGGAGGTGTATTATGAAGAAGACTAATTTTCATACACATACCTATCGTTGTGGACATGCTAATGGAAGCGAAGAGGAAATGGTATGTTCAGCTATTAAGATGGGGATTGAAGAATTAGGAATATCAGAGCATGTTCCATTACCACACTATCGTCAGCATCTTTTGAAATCTCTTGTAGCTATAAGAGGACCTAGAAGCTTTTTATCACTTGTTCATGCTTTTATTCAAAATGGACCTAGTATGAGAATGCCTTATCCAGATATGGAAAATTATTTGGATAAAATTAAAGAATGTCAAGATAAATATCAGGACCAGATAAGGATATATAAAGGTTTTGAAGCTGAAGGATTAGAAGAATATTTTGATTATTATCAAAGCTTATTATATGAGCATAAAGTTGATTATTTGATTTTAGGGCATCATTTTCATAAACATTGTGTTCATAGTGATTATTATGGCAAAGAGAATATGAAGAAAAAAGATATTTATCAATATTGTAATGATGTTGAAAAAGCTTTAGAAACAGGATTATTTAGTTATTTAGCTCATCCTGATTTGTTTTTAATAGGATATAAAGAGTTTGATTTAGATGCGAGAACTGTTTCGCAAAGAATCTGTGAAAAAGCGAAAGAGTTAAACATTCCTTTAGAAGTAAATGCAGGAGGAATAAGAAGAGGCTTAAGAAACGTTAATGGAGAGATGATTTATGCATATCCAAATACACACTTCTGGAAAATTGCAGGAGAAGTAGGAAATGATGTTATTTTAGGATTTGATGCTCATGATCCTTCTGATTTTAATGAAGCGATGTATAAGCAGATGTTAGATTTTTGTAAAGAACATAATCTCAATGTTATTGACCATTTCGATTTTTTACAAGGACATTTTGAAAAATTTCAAGGGGAGTATGATATAAGATAATTTATCTGCCTCTCTTTTTCTTTTTGTTATATTAAAAAAGGCGATGAATACAGAGAAAATCATATTGACAAAAATGCGAATATTGTTATAATAAGAGTTGCCTTATTTTAACGTTTGTAGCCCCGGAAACTACAGGAGGATTAAAAATGAGACAAACAACAATGGCTAAAGAAGCCACAATTGAACGTAAATGGTACGTTGTTGATGCTGAAGGATTAACTTTAGGACGTTTAGCATCAGAAGTAGCATCTGTATTAAGAGGAAAACATAAACCAACATTTACACCACATGTAGATACTGGTGATTATGTTATTATCGTTAATGCAGACAAAGTAGTAATGACTGGAAAAAAATTAGATACAGTTAAATACTATCATCATTCTGGTTGGTTAGGTGGTTTAAAAGTTAAAACTGCTCGCCAATTTAAAGAAACAAATCCAACAGGATTTGTAGAAGCAGCTGTTAAAGGTATGTTACCTCATAACACACTTGGAAGAAAACAAGGGATGAAATTATTTGTATACGCTGGTAGTGAACATCCACATGCTGCACAACAACCAGTTGAATTAAAAATTAAGGGATAAGGAGGACGAGAATAAATGGCTAATGTACAATACAGAGGAACTGGACGTAGAAAGTCTTCAGTAGCACGTGTTATTTTAACACCAGGTGCAGGAAAAATCGTCATCAATGGTAGAGAAGCAAAAGATTATTTACCATCAGATGTATTATTAATGATCGTCAACCAACCACTTGAATTAACTGGTACAACTGGTAAGTTTGATGTGATTGTTAATGTTAATGGTGGAGGTTACAGTGGACAAGCTGGAGCTATCCGTCATGGAATTTCAAGAGCTTTATTAGAAGCTGGAGAAGATTACAGACCAGTATTAAAAACAGCTGGATTCTTGACTCGTGATGCAAGAGTTAAAGAACGTAAAAAATACGGACTTAAAGCAGCTCGTAGAGCACCACAGTTCTCAAAACGTTAATTTTTGGGAATACCCAGAACAATTCAAAGAAACTCAAATCAGCAAAAGCCTTTATTTATCGGCTAAAACTCGATTTGAGTTTTTTTGTATATTTATAAATTAGAAACGGTAAGCGACAAGTAAGCGACAAGTAAGATACAAAATTCTCACCACAGTTCTCAAATATGCGACACAATAAATTCAAACTTATTCTTTTGTTTATCTTGTAATAAAAAATAAATAATGAAAAGAACCACATCAAAGACATGGTTCATGTGATTTATACTTTTCGGTTTGTTTAGTACCATCCTGATATGTGATGGTTATTTTATTATTTTTGTAATTAATGATTGCGTATTCTTTTTTATAGTCAGTAATCATCAAACTTTCCTGATCATACAATGATACAGTTATTGCTGATAGTTCAAAGTTCCTTTTAATCCATAGATATGCTTTATATTGAGCAGTTGTATCACATTTTAATTGCTTTTTCATTTTTTATATTTTTAGGATAATATACACTGTTTACTGCATCAATTAAATATTGCATATCAATATGCGTATATACTTTCTCGGTCATTGTCATGGCACCTTTATGTCCTGCAATCATTTTAGTATATGTTGGTGAAACTTTGGCTTCGGCAAGTAATGAAATAAACGTGTGTCTACAACAATGTGGTGTTTGATCAAAACCTAATCTCTCCATTAGTGGAAGAAAATAGCTATCATAATAGTTTCGATATTTAAATGGTTTCTGTTCATCGGTATGTAAAAGAAACTTACATTCCGATGAATCATACCAATTTTTGATAAAAGGATAGATATAATCACTGATAGGTACTTTTCTAATTCCATTTTCTGTTTTAGATTTGATGATATCAAGGTATCGGTCATTTAGATGAACATTTACTTTTTCTAATGATAATAATTCATCAATACGTAAACCTGTATAGATTAGAATAAGAATGATTTGATAATATTTATCCTCTCTTAAATCCCATAAAATATCTATTTGTTCTTTGGTATATGGCTTTCTATCATATTTATCTGGATTTTTATCACTGAATTTTGCAATATCTACATATTTAGAATAATCTTTTCCACATAAATCTAGTTTCATTGCATAGGCATATAATTGATTAAACAGGATTTTAATCTTTCGTAATGTTGGATAATTTTTATCACAATTATCAATAATATCTTGTAAATCAAATGTTTTTAATTCTCTGAACTTTCTTTCATAAATTTTAGAACAAACATTATATGCTGCTCTATATCCATTTATTGTGGATTGAGAAGCATTTTCATATTTATCTTCAGACCAATTCTCATATACTTCTCTGAATGTCATATCACCGGTTTCTATATTAAAAGGATGTTCATGATATTTAGCGAGCATTTGAAGTCCTTCATTTCTTGTCTTGGCATAACCAATGATTGCATATTTCTGAGTGGCTTTTCCTGTTTTCTCATTAATCACATATCCTGTAGTAATACGTACTGCATAAGGTCTTCTTCTTCGAGAGGCATTACTTAGTTTCGTTACTCCGCCATATCTATTTGGTGATTTCAACTTCTTTGCCATTATAAATTACCTCCTGTGGTTGTAAAATATAAATCTCAATAATTCCATCTTTAATTTCTTTTTTCTTCTTTATTATTTGCTTTCTATTTGCATCAGGATGTTGTTCTAAGTATTCAAAGAACTTTCTTTGGAACAATTGCTCACAATAACAATTTAAACAAAACATCTCATAATGAAATTGATATTTTGTATAGTGTTTATCAAAGGAAACTAAATTGTTTTCAGCTAAATATTCTATACGTTTTTTTGCATATATTCCGATGGGTAGTTCTGCATCAATAAGGACAGGATAATAAACTTCTCCAATCAATTGATAAGTAATTCCATTATCTATAATCTTTTTCTCTAACATTTTTACGTTTCTCCTTCGGCTTGTTTAATATTGTTGAATGCCAAATTAAATGGTAAATAGTTCTTCAATTTATTTTGTTAGAATACAAGGTGAGATAACTGTAATATTCATATTAAATTGTCCTGGCTATTCATATTATTTGCTACGTGAGATAACTAAAAAATGCATCTAAGATGCACTTTTTTTGTTATAGTTTTCAAACACCG
>OGPH01001079.1_pt1 | contig 23560 bp, 23 predicted proteins | sample 1552891 | NCBI WGS metagenome assembly OGPH01 (sample SAMEA2580272, study PRJEB22360) | human gut metagenome | biome: human gut; feature: human-associated habitat; material: faeces | place: Denmark | collected 2008/2010 | reverse complement strand
GCTTGCCCTCGGCATCCACCAGCACGGTAAGACCGGCAGCGTTGCCGTTATAATGGAGCAGGTACTGCACGCCGGTCTGGGTATCCACCCAGATCTCGCTGCCGCCCAGCAGACAGCCCTCCTCCAGAACCTTGGTGAACCGGGCGTCTTTCTTCTTTGCCATAGCTTACTCTGCCTTGTCGCTCTCCAGCAGCGTCTTGGCGCTGGCGGCCAGACCGGCCAGCCCCTGAATTTCGCTGGGAATGATGATCTTGGTGGCCTTGCCGTCGGCCATCTTCTGCATGGCCTCCAGCGCCTTCAGCTTGATGACCTGATCGTTGGGGGCGTTCTCGTTCAGCAGCCGCATGGAGTCGGCCATGGCCTGCTGCACCTTCAGGATGGACTGCGCCTCGGCCTCGGCGGCCATGATCTTGGCCTGCTTGGCGGCGTCGGCCCGCAGGATGGCGGACTGCTGCTCACCCTCGGCCACCAGGATCTGGCTGGCCTTCTGGCCCTCGGCCTGCAGGATGGACTCACGGCGCTCACGCTCGGCCTTCATCTGCTTTTCCATGGCGTTCTGGATCTCGCGGGGCGGCAGGATGTTCTTCAGCTCCACGCGGTTGACCTTGATGCCCCAGGGGTCGGTGGCCTCGTCCAGAATGGAGCGCATCTTGGCGTTGATCACGTCGCGGCTGGTCAGGGACTGATCCAGCTCCATCTCGCCGATGATGTTACGCAGGGTGGTGGCGGTCAGGTTTTCGATGGCGCTCATGGGGTACTCCACGCCGTAGGTGTACAGCTTGGGGTCGGTGATCTGGAAGTAGATGACAGTGTCGATCTGCATGGTGACGTTATCCTTGGTGATGACCGGCTGGGGATCGAAGTCCGCCACCTGCTCCTTCAGGCTGATCTTCTTCACCACGCGCTCGATGAAGGGCCACTTCCAGTGGAGGCCGTTGCCCCACACCGCGCTGAAGGAGCCCAGACGCTCCACCACAAATGCCTTGGACTGCTGTACCACGTGGATGCTGCTGACCACAAGGATCAGGATCAGAACCACCAGTACGCCGATTGCAATATAGCCTCCCATTTTCTTTTCCTCCTATTTCTTAAAATAATGTACAGTTTTCTGCTTGCTTACACGTTATGGGGAACGTCCACATACAGCTTCACGCCCTCCAGACGGATGACCTTTACCAGCGTCTCCGGGGCGATGACCGCGCCGGATTCGCTGCGGGCCGTCCATGTTTTGCCGTCGATGTACACCTCGCCGGAGGGGATGGTGTTGTCGATGGTCTCGGTAACGCGGGCGGTGCCGCCCAGCACCCGGTCGGCGTTGGTAGCGGTGCCGCCCTTGCTGCCCAGCTTCCTCACCAGCGGCCGCGTGGCGATCAGCGCCGCAATGGACACGATGAAGAACACCACCACCTGAAGCCAGATGGGCGCGTCCAGCACGGCGGCGATCAGGCCTGCCGCACTGCCGATGACGAACCAGATGGACACCAGTCCTACCGTGGCCGCCTCCACCACGCCAAAGATGACGATGGCGGCGATCCATATGATCGTTGACATCTCTCCGCTTCCTCCTTTCAGGCACAGGCCAATCAGCAGCGCCAGCAGCGCCACGCCCACCAGAATACCCATGCCGATCCACTTGCTCTTGGGGGATAAGTTGGTGATGAAAGAATCCAGCGAGGTGAACAGGCTGTCCTTGGGCGGCTGGGCCGCCGTCTGAGGCGGCTGGGGTCTGCCGCTGTCGGGAGTGGGATTCTCCTCGGCAAACAGCGTGCCGATGGACACGCCGTAGCGGTTGCAGATATAGAGGATCTTATCCACCTCCGGGTAGCTGCGGCCCGACTCCCACCGGCTCACCGCCTGACGGGACACCTGTAACGCCTCGGCAAACTGCTCCTGCGTCATGCCGTTGCTCCGCCGCACCTCCTGTAGCTGCTCTCCAAAGGACATTCTCTGCTTCCTCCGTTTCTTTCTGCCAATAGCGTACCATAGATTCCGGAAATGTCTATCAACTTCAAGTTGCGTTTTCCGTTTTGCCCGGAATTTTCGCGCAACCTGAAGTTTACATGGCCTGTAAGGCCGTGGTTTCGGGGTACTTTCTATATTATACACGATGTGCGGCGATTCTTCCACTGTTATTTTTTTGCCGTTTGCCTTGCGCTTTGGGAAAGATTTCGGTATACTGTATATTTATAACTGACATTTTTCGAGGTATGACCATGTATACATATGTGATCCCCTGTCTGCTGGGACTGGAAAAGCTGGTAAGCGACGAGTGCAAGCGCCTCGGCTTGCAGGACGTGAAGGCGGAGAACGGCCGCGTCCTGTGCCGCGGCACGCTGGCCGACTGCGCCCGGCTGAACATCAACCTGCGCTGCGGCGCACGGGTGATGCTGGTGCTGGCGGATTTCCCGGCTCGCAGCTTCGAGGAGCTGTTTCAGGGCACCCGCGCCGTGGCGTGGGAGGACTATCTGCCCCGTGACGCGGCCTTCCCGGTGAAGGGGTACTCCATCTCCTCCCAGCTCCACGCCGTCCCCGCCTGCCAGAGCATCATCAAAAAGGCCATGGTGGAGCGGATGAAGTCCGCCTATCATCTGGAGCAGTTTCCGGAGACCGGCACCAAGTATCAGGTGCGCTTCGCCATCTTCAAGGATCAGGTGCTGCTGACGCTGGACGCCAGCGGCGAGGGCTTGTTCAAGCGGGGCTACCGGGCCGTAGGCGTGGAAGCGCCCCTGCGGGAGACACTGGCGGCGGCGCTGGTGCAGCTGAGCCGCTATCGGGGCCGCGACCCCTTCTGCGACCCCTTCTGCGGCAGCGGCACCATCCCCATCGAGGCGGCGCTGATCGCCCGCAACCGCGCGCCGGGTCTGAACCGTGCCTTTGACGCGGAGCAGTGGGGGTTTGTGCCCGGCAATAGCTGGCAGCAGGCCAAGGACGAGGCCCGGGACAAGGAGTTCCACGGCAGCTACGACATTTGGGGCGGCGACGTGGATCCCCAGGCCGTGGCCATCGCCCGCTCCAACGCCCACAAGGCCGGTGTGGCGGAGGATATCCGCTTCGAGGTGGCGGACATGCGCACCTTCCACCGGGACAGCCCCTACGGCCAGCTGGTGACCAACCCGCCCTACGGCCAGCGCCTGATGGAAAAGCAGGAAGCGGAGGAGTTGTACCGGGAGTTCGGCAAGGTGTGGCGGCGTTTGCCGGAGGGCTGGCGCACGCTGGTGCTTTCCAGCCACACGGAGTTCGAGCGCACCTTCGGCCAGCAGGCCGCCAAAAAGAGGAAGCTGTACAACGGCATGATCAAATGCGATGTATTCATGTACGGGAATAAAGTATAACGGGACTGGCGCAAAATCTGGCGATTTTGCTGCCAAGAGGATTGCGGCCGACTGCGCGCGCCCTTCGGGCACACTGGCGGCCGAGAAGAATTTTTCCGACGTACACGCCGCCGGAAAAATGATTAAAATGATTCGCCGCCTGCGGGCGGCGAACTCTGCGAGGCTTTTGAACGCCGCAAAATTCAACCTTTGTTCATCCAATTTCCCACAGCGCTGATACAATATAAAAAAACACTCTGCGGAGGGGATGCTATTGTGAAGCACGTATTTATTATCAATCCCAATGCCGGAAAGCATGACAGCCGGCAGCGCATCTACGACATGGCGGAAGCCCTGCGGGAGAAGCACGGGCAGGAGGTGCAGTGCATCCTCACCAAGAATCAGGGCCACGCCACCGAGCTGGCTCGCAAGCTGTGCCAGACCGGCGACGACCTGCGGTTCTATGCCTGCGGCGGCGACGGCACCGCCAACGAGGTGGCCAACGGCGTCATCGGCTATGACAACGCCGCCATGACCGTGATCCCCGTGGGCACCGGCAACGACTTCCTGAAGAACTTCGGCAGTGCCGCCGCCCAGTTCGAGGACGCGGAGAACCTGTGGGACGGCCCGCAGTTCCCCATGGACGCCATCGATGTCAACGGCCGCGTGGCGCTGACCATCGCCTGCTCCGGCATCGATGCCCGCGTGGCTGCCGACGTACATAAATACAGCGAAAGTCCGCTGCTGGACGGCAAGGCCAGCTACATCGCCTCGCTGGCGGTGAACTTCCTGTTCAAGGGCATCGCCTCCCACTGGACGGTGGAGCTGGACGGCGTGGCCGTGGAGGGCGACTATTCGCTGGTGGCGGTGTGCAACGGCCGGTACTACGGCGGCGGCTTCATGCCGGTGGCCGAGGCCCGGATGGACGACGGCGTGCTGAACACGCTGGTGGTGAAGAAGGTCAGCCGCGTCACCTTTGCCAAGTTCGTGGGGCCGTATTCCAGGGGCGAGTACGCCAAATTCCCCGCCTATGCCCATTGCTCCACGCCGAAGGTGATCCGCATCCACTCGGAAAAGCCGGATATCGTCACCTGCCTGGACGGTGAGTGCATCACCGGCAGCGACGTGACCATCCGCCTGTGCGACAAGAAGCTGAATTTCTTCGGCCCGGAGGGCTGCTCCTGCAACGCCACGGCGAGATAGCTGGCATCGCCCTTGCCTCCCCTGCGTAAGGGGAGGTGGCAAAAATCTTTGATTTTTGACGGAGGGGTTGTCCGTTGGACGACAATCCCCCAGTCTCGCTTGCGCTCGACAGCCCCCTTTACACAAGGGGGCCTTTCGTAGCGCGGCAGTTCGTTTGTGAATTTTTTATGATATTTGCATTTTCCCCCTTGAAATTCAGGAAAAGTGTGGTATGATAATCAGCGTTAGCACTCAAAGGAATCGAGTGCTAACGCTGAATCTGTTTTCGTAATGAAATAAAACATATAAGGAGGCAACCAAATATGAAGCTGACACCGCTTGCTGACCGTGTGGTGCTGAAGATGACCGAGGCCGAGGAGACCACCAAGGGTGGCATCATCCTGACCGGAAGCGCCAAGGAGAAGCCCTCTGTGGCAGAGGTGATCGCCGTGGGCCCCGGCGGCACCGTGGACGGCAAGACCGTTACCATGTCCGTGAAGCCCGGCGACAAGGTCATTACCGACAAGTATGCCGGAACCAAGGTTATGCTGGACGAGGTGGAGTACATCATCGTCAAGCAGGGCGACATTCTGGCGATCGTGGAGTAAAAAGTAAAGGGGGAGCAGGCTTGCCCTTTAGAACCCCCTCACCAGTCTGCGGACTGGTGTCGCCGCCAAAGGCGGCTGGGCCAAAGTATTTTTGTGACGCACATGTCGTCACAAAAATGATTGAAAACTTTGACCCGATACTATCTCACTAATTTGGAGGCAATGTTTTATGTCTAAGATCATTAAGCGCGGCGACGAAGCCCGCAAGGCGCTGGAGTCCGGCGTTAACCAGCTGGCCGATACCGTAAAAGTCACCCTGGGCCCCAAGGGCCGCAATGTGGTGCTGGATAAGAAGTTTGGCTCTCCCCTCATCACCAATGACGGCGTGACCATCGCCAAGGAGATTCAGCTGGACGATCCCTTTGAGAACATGGGCGCACAGCTGGTGCGCGAGGTGTCCACCAAGACCAACGATGTGGCCGGCGACGGCACCACCACCGCCACCCTGCTGGCGCAGGCTATGATCCGCGAGGGTCTGAAGAATCTGGCCGCCGGCGCCAACCCCGTCGTCATGAAGAAGGGTATGGCCAAGGCTGTGGACGCCGCCGTGGCCGCCATCAAGGCCCAGAGCCAGAAGGTCAACGGCACCGACGATATCGCCCGCGTGGGCGCCGTCTCCTCCGGTGACGAGAACATCGGCAAGCTGATCGCCGAGGCCATGGAGAAGGTCTCCGCCGACGGCGTCATCACCATCGAGGAGTCCAAGACCGCCGAGACCTACAGCGAGGTCGTGGAAGGCATGATGTTCGACCGCGGCTATATCACCCCCTACATGGTCACCGATACCGAGAAGATGGAAGCCATCGTGGACGATCCCTATATCCTGATCACCGATAAAAAGATCTCCGTCATCTCCGACATTCTGCCCCTGCTGGAGCAGATGCTGCAGAGCGGCAAGAAGCTGTTCATCATCGCCGAGGACGTGGAGGGCGAGGCTCTGTCCACCCTGCTGGTGAACCGCCTGAAGGGCGTGCTGAACGTGGTGTGCGTCAAGGCGCCCGGCTTCGGCGATCGCCGCAAGGAGATGCTGCAGGATATCGCCATCCTGACCGGCGGCCAGGTCATCAGCGAGGAGCTGGGTCTGACCCTGAAGGATACTACCGTTGATATGCTGGGCCGTGCCCGCCAGATCAAGGTCACCAAGGAGAACACCATCATCGTGGACGGCATGGGCGACCAGCAGGCCATCAAGGATCGTGTGTCCCAGATCCGCGCCCAGATCGGCGTCACCACCAGCGAGTATGACAAGGAGAAGCTGCAGGAGCGTCTGGCCAAGCTGGCCGGCGGCGTGGCTGTCATCAAGGTGGGCGCTGCTACCGAGACCGAGATGAAGGAAAAGAAGCTGCGCATCGAGGATGCCCTGAACGCTACCAAGGCCGCCGTTGAGGAAGGCATCGTGGCTGGCGGCGGCACCATCTTCGTCAACGTGATCCCCGCTGTCACCGCTCTGCTGAAGAGCACCGAGGGCGACGAGAAGGTGGGCGTGCAGATGGTAGCCAAGGCGCTGGAGGAGCCCATCCGTCAGATCGCCGCCAACGCCGGTATCGACGGCTCCGTGGTGCTGGAGAAGGTTCGCAGCAGCCGCAAGACCGGCTATGGCTTCGACGCCTATAAGGAAGTGTACTGCGACATGATCGCCAGCGGCATCGTGGATCCCGCCAAGGTGACCCGCAGCGCGCTGGAGAACGCCGCCAGCGTGTCCGGCATGGTGCTGACCACCGAGTCTCTGGTGGCCGACAAGCCCGAGCCTCCCGCACCCGCTGCTGCTCCCGGCATGGGTGACATGGGCGGCATGTATTAAGAGACACCGCAAAGCCTTAATTGCGATAAACGCCCCTTGCCACACGTGGCAAGGGGCGTTCTTTATTCGATTTTTCTTTTCTTCTGTATCTCCATCGCTGCCATCAATAACCGTTCTGGGTCACGCCATAGACCGCTTGCTCATGCGTGAATCCCTCATATTCCAGCTGTTCAATTAGCCCTTGTCTGGAAAATGCCATGAATTCCAAATACTGCGCCGCCTTTTTCGCGGCCTGTTCGTTCCAATCCGCTCCACAGTTATCGACTCCGTACAGCGCTTCTTGATAGGTATAGCCCTCAAACTCTAACTGATCGATAAGGCCCGTGTAGGAAAAAGCGGTAAAGTCAAGATAATCTTGCGCTTTTTTAAGCGCGTTCCTCTCTCCCATGGTCGCGGTATCCTGCACGTAGTCGTTTTCATATTCGGGTTCAGGTTCTGTGTAAGCCGGCGTGTCCGTGCCCTCAGATTCTGTGTAAGCCGGTGTGTCTGCGCTCTTAGGCTCTGTGCTTGTTTTTTCCGGCGCCGTACTCGCGCAGGCGCTTAAAAGTAACACCATAATAATAGCCGCCAGGATACAACGTGTATTTTTCATTACTCTTCTCTCCTTTGTTTCTCATCGGTTTCTTTTTGGCACAACGAGATATCGTCTCTTATCATTTTAGTATACCTTTTCATGTGTGTCAACTATAAATATCATTTTGATAATGCAATATCTTCCTGCTGACTATACCATACTACACAGGGTGATGTAAATGGTCGCAGATAGAATCAAAGCAATCCGGGAGCAAAGGGGTCTTACGCAAGCGGATTTGGCAAAGCAGCTTGGTATTACACGTTCCAGCGTCAATGCATGGGAGCAAGGGATATCGGCACCCTCTACACAATACATTGTCGAGTTGGCTGGTTTGTTCAAGGTGTCTACAGATTATTTGTTGGGAATCGATACGACCGCCACCGTGAATGTTTCCGGGCTTTTTGAGGATGATGTCCATGTCGTTCAGCAGCTTGTCGATCATCTCCGTCAGCTGCGTGAGCGATGTGTGGATCTGTAAATACCGCGGCAGCCGCCGCGCCCTCAAAATTTTTCAAAAAGGTATTGACAAAACACGGCAGTATATGCTATAGTAATTCGTGCCTGTCGAGAGCATATGGCGGCGTAGCTCAGTTGGCTAGAGCATGCGGTTCATACCCGCAGTGTCACCGGTTCGAATCCAGTCGCCGCTACCATCGCGGGAGAGATGGAAACATCTCTCCCGCACCCCTCGATAGGGTTATGGCCCGTTGGTCAAGTGGTTAAGACACGGCCCTTTCACGGCTGTAACATGGGTTCGAGTCCCGTACGGGTCACCACTTCGGCAATCCGTATGGGTTGCCGAATATACGGAGGCTTAGCTCAGCTGGTTAGAGCGCCTGCTTCACACGCAGGAGGTCACTGGTTCGAGTCCAGCAGTCTCCACCAAGAAAATCCTCGTAACCATGCGGGTTACGAGGATTTTTCATTTTCTGACTTTTTGGCATTTGTTAGTAACGTGTTAGTAACCGCGTTTATCAGCGTTTCCGGGTCAAGGTGCGTGTAGACGTTGGCGGTGGTGGAATAATTGGCATGACCGAGGACTTTTTGAAGAATTTCAGGGGCAAGACCTTCCTTAACTGTGCGGGTGGCGTAAGTGTGCCGCGTGGCATGGGGGGTCTTTTTTGCTATCTTGAGCTTTTCCAGCAGCGGGTAGTAGTCCCGGCGGCGGAAGTTGGCGGGCACTTTCTGCCCCTCGTAGCCGGATAGGAGCAGATCGCCATCGGCCTTCTGGGCGAAGTATTCAAAGTACGGCTTTCCCTCCGGCCTGATGGGAATAATGCGATTCCGGCCCGCTTCTGTTTTCTCGCCGCCCACCACATAATCCCTGTGGTAGTCCTTTAGAGGCAGGCTGAACAGTTCGCCGATGCGCATGCCGGTGGCAAGGAGCATGAGGACGATCTTGGCGGCGTCGCTGCCATCCTGCTCCAGCTTTTTGATCTCGGCGGCGGTGAAAATCTCTTTCTCCTTTTTGACGTTTTCCGGCAGCTTGACAAACCGGGCAAAGTTGGTGGTGCAGATCTCCTCGCGCACGGCCCATGTGGACATTTGGGTAATAAGCTGCTTGTATTTATTCACCGTGGAATGGCTCTTATCCATGTACTTGTCAAGGACGGCCTGAAAGTCTGCGGTGCGGAGGCTGCGGAACTTCCGGTCGTGCAGCGGCTCGAATACATCATAGGCGCGGTCGTAGGATTCAACGCCCTTCTCGCCGATCTCGCGGTAGTGTTCTACCTTCCATTCCTCAAAGACTTCCTTGAAGGTCATATTATACCGTTCGGTAAGGCTTTTGCCGGAGAGCTTTTCCAGTGCCGCCAGCGCGTCGGTTTTCTTTTCGTAGTAGCCAATGATAACACGGTTCTTGGAGGCTGCCCACGGCTTTTTGCGGCGGCCTGAGAGCTTATAGACACTTCCGGCACCGTTGGGGCGCTTCAACGCCTTGCGGGGCGCTGCGGTCTGCTTTTTCCCGCACCACGGGCAAAAGGCGGACGAATCCGGTATTTCCTGTTTGCATGTTTTGCAAAGCATTTGACATTCCTTTCCGGGTATGCTACCATAAAAGGGTAGACTACTCCCTGTGGTAAGGCGGATATGTTCTACACGACTGCTCCGGTGTGCAAGACCGGGGCAGTCTTTTTTGATTTTATGTGCGTTTCGCGTTGTAGGGATTGCCGCAGCTTCTTCGCCCGTCAATATGCTCCATCAGGGCTTTTTCGGGGCTAATCTCCATTCCCATTGTGTCCAGAATGACATCAAGCCCTTCGCGGCGGGCGAGTTTTGCGGCGGGGACAAAATCGCTGTCTCCCGCAATAAGGACAATTTGATCGACCTGCTTTTTGTAGGCAAGGGACGCAATGTCGATGCCCAGCTTCATGTCGACGCCTTTTTGCTGAATCGTCGGGACAAAATGCTTTAATTCAAGCGTATCTTTTGTCAATGTGCCGGAACAGATTTTTTTCACAGCGTCATAGTTTAGCGTATAGACGGCATTACCAACATCCAATTCTCCCAGCCGCAGGGCCACCTTACGGCGCTGGCGCAGCTCAGAGAGAAACTTGGTCATCCATTTGTATTCGGCGGAAGCACGCATATTGACGCTTTTCCCGGTGAGCGGATGATACATCTGCTTGTCTACAGGCTGACAGTCATAATAAAAGAGACGGTATAGCTCGTGTTCTTGTTTGTGTTCCTTCAGGTGCCGCCAACAGTATGTAATGAGGGCGTCGGCGGCTTCTTTGGGCTCATGTTCGCCCCACAAGTGCTTTGCACGTTTGCGGTAAAAACCGCCGTCAACAAGAATCGCAGTTTTTGACATAGTTCCCACTCTCCGTATAAAATCTAAAGCCCTTAGAACGGGCACTCCCCTGATCGTGGGGGACCTATTCCAAGGGCTTGTTAGGCACAACAGGCGGAACGGCGGTGCGTTCTTTGTTGTACGTTAAATAATATGTCCTCTGTATCAAAAAGTCAACCCGTTTTTATGATATTTGTACAAAATAACGAAACGATATGCCGCTATTCCGTTATTTGTTTGCGTTTTTTGAAGGTTCTGCCGGAATTTAGCTAAGGTAAATAGTCCTGAAAGAGAAAGTTCGCATCGACCCGGAGGGCACCGAACAGGGCGCATAGCACCTGCGGCTTCGGGAAGCTGATGCCGTTTTCATAGTTGGTGATGGCGCTGGGTGTTACGCCCACCAATGCGGCCAACTCCTTGCAGGACATGCCACGCTTTTTTCGGGCTTGTTTGATGCGGGTGCCGATACTCATAATGACCGTCCTCCTATGCCATAGATGTAAAGATGTGGCTGAGTATAAATGTAAAGGCAGACGGGAAAAGCAGTGCGGTGAAAACCCAAATCAGTGCAGTGAAAAGCACAGCGGTCTTTCTGGCATTACGCAGTTTTTCTGCTGCGTCATAGACAGAGAGTGTCGCGTTGTATTTTAGGGCTGTATAGTATTCGACGGAGTTCTTTTCAGCGTTCCTCGTATTTGAGGAAGTGAGTGTGAGCTGCTGGCAGGCACCGAATTTTTTGAAAAGAATGATGGAAACGATCAGCAAAGCCAATGCAATCAGGAAGAGAACGGTGCCAAAGCCATTGCCGAACTTGTTGGTTTGAAATTGAATAAACAGGCCGACGATGAAAACAATTAGGCCACAGTTAGAAAGAGAGGTTGCGTCGGATTTCGTATATTCAGCTCGTGCGGTGTAATAGGCACATTGGGCGGCAAAATACTCCGCAGCGTATGATCCCGCTTGTGCCATATCCCGGTCGCTGTAATTGTGCTGGTACGGGAGTTGAAGCGGTGCATCCGGATTTAGCTCATGTTCTAAGCCAGGTATTCTGTCACAGGTGAAGAAACTTGAGAAAGTTCCTTCGCGCTCCTCGCCATCCCAATATTTGATCTTAAATGTAGGGTGTGCCTTTGCGTAAAAGAATCCCACCAGAACAGAGGCGGCGCAACAGATTAAAAGCAGCATCCAATTTTGCATAGTGTTTTCCTCCTTACACCGGGATGGGGAAGCGGCGCTTGGTGATGACGCGGCCCTGGCAGATCAGGGTGCGGTTGCTGCTGGGGCCGAGGATCACATCAGCGTCGGAACGGCTCCGATTGAGGGAGAACAGGTACACCATGCCCATAGGGTCACGGTAATACTGCTTGCATACGGTGCCGCTATCCACGCAGAAAATACCAATGTCGCCGTTGACCATAGCGTCGTGGTTGACAAAGACAATGGAGCCATCCGGGAAATACGGTTCCATGGAATCACCTTGCAGGCGAACGGCAAAGGCCGCGCCCTGGGGATCGTCTGGCTTGAGGGTGTACGGCTCAAAATCCACACCCATGGTAGGGACAGCGATACCGGCGGCGGCAGGCTCCGCATAGAGGTTGATGACTTTCGGTTCCTCCTCCATCGTTGCACCGTCCATAAAGCGGGCTTCGTCTTCCATGCGGGCCAGTTCCGTATCGGTCAGGTCACGCACGGCCTGACGGCCCCAGTTGTCCAATTTATCATAATCCCGCGCCATGCGCATAGCCTCGTCCGATACGGACGGGGCTTTTTTTACTTTAGAAAAGCCGGTGTTGAGAAGATCGTCGCCAGTGACGCCAAGTGCATCCGACAATAGCTTGATTTTCTCAACGTCTGGCTCACGATAGCCGAGTTCATAACCCGTGATGGTGGTCTTAGATACACCGATAGCCTTTGCAAGGGCTTCTTGTGTCAGGCCCTTAGCTTTTCGGTAAGTTCTGACGCGATCTCCAAATGTCATGTTTATCACCTCTTGCTTGCATTATATTTGCTTATCCTCGGCTTGTCAATAAAAAGTTCACATCATGCAAACTTTTTGCGCAAAAGTACTTGACAAGTTTGCGAAACGAGAATATTATAAAAACGAAGATTGCGAAACGCAAACCTGCGGGATGGGGGGTGAGAAAATGTTTCCTAATCTTTTGGGGCAAAAAGCTGCTCGGCATCTGACGGACGAGGATATGGCGGCCATTATCGGTATTAGCCGGACTGCCTATCAGGCTAAAAAGAAAAGCGGTCGTTTTACCGCTGAAGAGTGTCACAAATTCTGTACTTTTTTTGGCAAGAGCTTTGAATACCTCTTTGCCAAAGACGGAGACGATTACGCGAGTTGAGCGTAAAAGCTGCCCACATGATGATGCAGGCAGCTTTTGGGTCACTGAATTTTTCCAGCGCACAGGGTCTGGATCAGGGAAATGCCGTACCCGATATAAAGGGCAAGCATTTTTTCGGGGAGCAGCTTTCGGGCGGCGAAGAACACCGCAACGAGGATCACTCCCCAGACCAGAATGGGAATGAGAAAGTTCTTCTGTTTGGTTTGCAGGGAGCCGACGATCTGCGTGAAGCCCAGAACGCCGACGACGTAGGACACAACCAGAAGGACAAGCCAAAGTACAATGCTCATTTCAACAACCTCCAAATTGTTTGTTTGAACATTGTACCACAGGGTTGCCAATTTGACAACTATTTGTCGAAAAATAACAAAAACAGCCCGCACGGGGGTACTTGCCTTTTATGGAGCGCCCGAAATGAGAAAACGGGAGGCTGCCACCTCCCGCATCTCGTCTGGCTTTGTCTGCACCATGTTGCTGCTGCTGGCAGACAGCACTTGGCATGGCCGCAACGCTTACGCGCCGAACGGGTGGGGCCACCACCCCTGCCGAGCGGTTACCGCAGACACAGGGAAGGCGTAATGACGCCGGAGAGCATACCCTCGATGGCAATCACGTCCTTTCCCGCCCATGGGCGTTCCCTAAAGGGCAAGTACCAGTATGACAGAGCGGGCATCAAAACGCAAGAGAAACGCATAAAAACAGCCCGCACGACGGCGGGCAGGGAGGTGAGAGGAATGGGGATTGTAGGGCCGATGGGCGTATACGGGGCTGCGAATGACACAGACCTGACGCAGCACCTTGTTGCAGAGCTACGCAAGGCGATGGACGCCAAGAGCGCAGCGCAGCGGGACGCAAACGGAAACAGGTATGTGCCGGTGGACTACTTCGTGGTATGGCAGACCGTGGAGCTGCTTGAGCGCCGTCTACTGCCGACCGACCAGCAGCCCGACAAGGGTATCACGGAGATCACTTGATACCTCCGCTGTATCGCAAATGAGGTGCAAGGCGGCATCCAGCGGCATTTCATCAGTAAGCTGCGGAAGCTGTAATGCGGCTTGCCATAGTTCCGGGTGATCTCGCAACAGAGGAAACAGTTCATTGGCGATGGCGCGGTTCATGCGGCGGTCATAACAGTCGACGCGCAAATGGGACAGGTTCTGCGCGACGAATTGGCGCAGGGGCTGCCCGTCAAGTTCCAGCCGGTCTTGCCGGGAGTTGGCGATGTAGTCAGGAAAAGAGGCGTATATGCCGCGACATGGCCACAGAGGGGCATCCTCCCGGTGTTCATAGACCCATGACAAAGCACACCATGACATGACCTCGCACAGCGTTTCCGACAGCCAACGATAGGCACTGCACACGGGCTTATGGATCACGAAGTGGCACAGCTCATGGGCGAACTGGTAGATATGCTGCTGGGGGTAATTCCCCTCGGTGGACAGGAAAATCAACTGGGCACCGGAAAAGCATTGCGGTGTTTCCGAAGAATTCAGAACAGTCAGGCGCGGGTATTTGGAAAGGGCATCTTTCCCGAAGATGTCCCCAAATGCAAGGCAAACACCGCCCAGCGTGGCGGACAATATGAAAGCCAAATCGGGCGAAAATCCGCCAGAGTCCAGTGATGCAGCAACAGTCCAATTCTCATTTGGCGCATAAAAAATCGGATATAAAATCACAAAAACACCGCCTTTCCTCTCAATTCTACCATGAAAGGACAGACGGCACAAGAAAAACCACCTTACCACAGGAAGGAGATACCAATGATCGAGACATTAACACTGAATCAAACCGCCGCGTATCTGCGGCAGCACGGCTTGAGCATTTCTAATCCGGCGCTGGCCAACGGCATCCAGCAGGGGCAGTATCCGTTCGGCATCTGCATCGTCAGCGCGGAGGGCTGCCGGTCGTTCCAGATTTTCAAGACCCTGCTGGACAAATGGATCGAAGAAAGGACGGTGTGCGCATGATCGCTTACATCATGATCTATATCGGGGCGCTGACTGTGGCCGTGAAGCTGATGCACCTGATCGACCGGCTGGAAGGACGGCGGTGAGCGGTGGAGACATATCTTGAATTTCTCCGCTCCAAGATCGTGCTGGCCAGCGAAACGGGCTTTACGCTGCCGCCGGAGGAGATCAACCCGGCGCTGAAGCCGCACCAGCGGGACGCTGTTGTGTGGGCGCTGCGGGGCGGCAGGCGGGCGCTGTTTGAGAGCTTCGGTCTCGGCAAGACCGTGCAGGAGCTGGAATTTTGCCATCAGGCGGTGCGCCACGAGGGCGGCAAGGCGCTGATCGTGCTGCCGCTGGGCGTCCGGCAGGAATTCACGCGGGACGCGGTAGAACTGCTGCATTACGCGGCGCCGGAGTACATCACCAGCATGGCGGAAGCGGACAGCGCCGCCGGAGATATCTTAATGACCAACTATGAGCGGGTGCGGGATGGGGACATTGACCCCACACGGTTCACGGCTGTGGCGCTGGATGAGGCGTCGGTGCTGCGCTCGTTCGGCAGCAAGACCTACCAGATGTTTCTTCCGAAATTTCAGGGCGTGAAGTACAAGCTGGTATCCACGGCGACACCATCGCCCAACCGGTACAAGGAGCTGATCCACTACGCCGGGTATCTGGAGATCATGGACACGGGACAGGCCCTGACGCGGTTTTTTCAGCGGGACAGCACCAAGGCCAACAACCTGACGCTGTACCCCCACAAGGAAGATGAGTTCTGGCTGTGGGTGTCCAGCTGGGCACTGTTTATCGGGAAGCCCTCTGACCTGGGCTATGACGATACCGGCTATGCACTGCCGCCGCTGGATGTGCGGACGCATATCGTGCGGGGCCGGTACGGCGAGGACGCCGACCGGGACGGCCAGTTCAAGCTGATGCACGACGCGGCGGTATCGCTGGCGGAAGCGTCACGGGAGAAGCGGGAGAGCATTGATGCCCGCGTGGCCGCGGCGAAAGAGATCGTGGACAGTGACCCGGAAGCCCACTTTATCCTGTGGCACGATCTGGAGGCGGAGCGGCACGCCATCTGTAAGGCCCTGCCGGACACCGTAGATATCTACGGCAGCATGGATTATGCCGAACGGGAGAAGCGGGTGATCGACTTCTCGGAGGGCCGCTGCCGGCTGTTTGCCACCAAAAAGAGCCTGAGCGGCAGCGGGTGCAACTTCCAACGCCATTGCCACAGGGCGATTTTCGTCGGTATCGACTATGAATTTAATGATTTTATTCAGGCGGTACACCGCATTTACCGCTTTCTCCAGACGGAGCAGGTGGTGATCGACATTATTTACACGGCGGCGGAAGATCCCATTTACCGTGTGCTGATGGAGAAATGGAAGCAGCACGAGTACCTGCAAGGCAAGATGCGGGAGATTGTTCAGAAATACGGCCTGAGCGGTTTCGCCCAGACGGAGCGCATGGCCAGAAGCATAGGAGTGGAGCGCGTGGAAGTGAAAGGCAAAAATTACACGCTGGTGAATAACGACTGCGTGGAGGAGACGGCAAGGATGGCCGAAAACAGCGTGGATATGATCCTGACCTCCATCCCGTTTTCCAACCACTACGAATATACCCCCAGCTATAACGACTTCGGCCACAACGAGGATACCCGCCGGTTCTTTGAGCAGATGGACTATCTCAGTCCCAATCTGCTGCGGGTGCTGAAGCCGGGGCGCGTGTTCTGCTGCCACGTCAAGGATCGGGTGCTGTTCGGCAATGCCACCGGCATGGGAATGCCCACCATGGAGCCATTCCACGCCATGTGTATCCGGCACTATATGCAGCACGGCTTTGCCTACTTCGGCATGATTACGGTGGTCACGGATGTGGTGCGGGAGAACAACCAGACGTACCGGCTGGGCTGGACAGAGCAGTGCAAGGATGGCTCCAAGATGGGCGTCGGCTGTCCGGAGTACATTCTTTTATTCCGGAAGCTGCCCACCGACCGGAGCAAAGCCTACGCCGACGAGCCGGTACATAAGACCAAAGAGGAATACACCCGCGCCCAGTGGCAGATAGATGCTCACGGGTATTGGCGCTCCTCCGGCGACCGGCTGGTGACGAAAGAGGAGATCATGGCCATGGACACCGGCAAGATCCAAGCGGCCTACCGCAAGTACAGTCGCGGCACAGTATATGAGCAAGGCGTTGACCGGAAGTCCTTTACGGATATCCAGCGTACCAGCGTGAAGCTGGCCGAGGCCATCACCCAAGCGGTGAACGGCGAGGTACATCTTTATTCCACCACGCAGGACGCGGAGGGCAAGCGCACCATTGACCAGAAGGACGTGGCGGCACTGCTGGGCAGCGCGGAGAACGCGCCCAACGGCTTTTATGATCACAAGACCGGCAACATCTATGTGGATATCAACGCGGGCAACAACGGCGAGGGGACCATCCTGTACACGCTGGGGCATGAGTACACCCACCTGATCCACCAGAACGCGCGGGAGAGCTTTGACAAGCTGGCGGAATACCTGTTCTCCCGGTATGGCGAGCAGGGCGTGGATGTGGACGCTCTTGTGCTGGCAAAGCGGGAAGTGCTGGGTGTGGACTATGAGACAGCCTATGAGGAGGTGGTGGCCGACAGCATGGAGGCCATGCTGACCGACACCAACGCCGCTGAGAAGATCGCCGCGCTGAAAAAGACGGACAAGACGCTGTGGGAAAAGCTGAAAGACCTTGTGGGCAAGCTGCTGGAAAGTGTGCGGGGCCTTTATCAGAACATGACGCCCAACAGCGAGGAGGGCCGGAAGGTGCAGCAGATGGCGGACGCGCTGGACAAACTGAGCGACCTGTTTGTGGAGGGACTGGGCAATGTCCAGACTATGGCAGCGACGGACGAGGGCGTGAGCCAGCAGGCGCGGGATTACTCCTATGCGGCGTTGACGGCCAAGCCGGATATGCAGGTGACGACGGTGGACGACACCGCAAATTATGCCGCCAGCAGCGAGGCGAGAAAAAACATTATCGCCAGAGCCATTGCGGCGGCAAAGAAGGTAGGCAGCACCAACGAAAACGGGAATGCCGTTATTCATGTGGATGATACGGACACGGATGTGATCCTGAGTGCAAAGGGCTTGCGGCATGGCCTTGACCGCCGGTTTTCCACCAACGCCCCCGTGACCCTGAAAGCAGGAGAGATTCTGAAAAACGCCGTCCGTATCAATGAGCTGACGCCGAAGAAAGACACCGTTGATGCTTCCTATGTGCTGATCGGCGCTGCCAAAAATGCAAAAAACGAACCGTACATTGTACAGTTCGTTGTCAACAGGGCGTCCAATGAAGTGACTTCCGTGGATGTTTTGTATTCAATAGGCACAAAGAAAGAACCGGCTGCATTGCTGCCAGAGGTCACGGGCGTACCCGCTACTCTAACCGGTTCTACTATTAGTATATCCAGTTTGCTGGACTATGTCAACAGGTACTTTCCGGATATTCTGCCGGAAAGCGTCTTGAAGCATTATGGATATACGGCGCGCCCCGATGGCGAACTGGGCGAGAGTGCACTGTTTCAGAAGCGCGGGACATCTGACCGGGAAATCCTGAACACGACGGCGGAGGATTCCGTTAAAAACGAGCGGGAGCGGGAGCTTCTGGCGGAGTATAAGGACAAGGTAGGACGGCTGGAGGGGTATGAAGCCCGCTTGTCGGCCAACCGGGCGGAATTGACAGAGCTCTCCTATACGGGGGAGAAGAAAAACGCCAAGCGCATCGCACAGCTGAAAAATGAGATCACACAGGACACCAACCGTGTGACCGTTGTGGAAGGTCAGCTGAAGGAACTGGAGGGCAGGAGCAGCCTGCAAGACCTGCTGGGCCGGGAGAAGGACGCTATGCGGGTGCAGCAGGCGGCGCGGATGCGGGAACTGGAGGAACGGCTGGCGGAATACCGGGAGAAATACGGCGTGTTCCCAGGCGGCGAAAAGGCGGCGCGGGACATTCAGCTGCCCAAGAAGAGCAGCGAGAACGAAAAAATCTCTCAGACGGTGCGGACGGTACTGGAAGCCAAGGCCACGCCGGAGGAGATGGTGCCGGATATCGAGACGCTGGCGCTGGAGGGCAAGTACTCCTATGAGGTGTATTCCGACAAGGCGGCCATTGCCGACGCCAGCCGCACGATCAAGCGCGTGGGCTGGGCGCAGGCGCTGACGGACTGGAAGTCGGCCATGAAAGCCGGCAACGTGTCCAAGAAGAACACGGCCATGGGCTGGGCGCTCTATAACAACGCGGCCAACAGCGGCGACACGGAGACGGCGCTGGACGTGCTTTCCGACATGGTGCAGCACCAGCGGAGCGCGGCGCAGGCTTTGCAGGCCACCCGGATTCTGAAGCAGCTGTCGCCGGAGACGCAGCTTTATCAGGCACAGCGCAGCATTGCGAACCTGCAAACACAGTTGAACGAGGAATACGGCGACGACAAGGCCCCGAAGCTGAAGATCGACCAGACGCTGGCAGAGCAGTTCATGAAAGCCGCCGATCAGGCGGAGCGGGACGCGGTGCTGGCAAACATCTACCGGGATATCGGCAAGCAGATGCCCTCCCGCTTCAAGGACAAATGGAACGCGTGGCGGTATCTGGCCATGCTGGGCAATGTCCGCACCCATGTACGAAATATCTTCGGCAATGCATTTTTCATGCCGGTGGTGGCGGCCAAGGATGTAGTTGCCACGGGCATTGAAAAGGCGGTATACCGGCTGTCCGGCGGGAAGATGGAACGCAGCAAGGAATTTGTGACCGGCAAGGGCGGCAAGGCGCTGCTGCAAGCGGCGGCGCAGGATTACGCCAAGGTGGCGGACGTGGCTATGGGCGGCGGCAAGTACAGTGATTTTGCCAACGCCAACAAGTATATTGAGGAGGGGCGGGTGATCTTCCGAACCAAGCCCCTTGAGGCGGCGCGGAAGGCCAACAGCAGGGCGCTGGACAAGGAGGACGCATGGTTCTCCAAGCCCCACTATGCCTACGCCATGGCCCAGTACTGCAAGGCCAACGGCATCACGGCGGAGATGATCGCCAAGGGCGGCGACAAGGTGGTAAAGGCACGGGAATACGCCATCAAGGAAGCGCAGAAAGCTACCTATCGGGACACCAATGCCTTTTCGCAGGCTATCAGTTCTCTGGGGCGCAGAAATAGCTCAAATGTCTTTGAGAAGTACCTTATTTCGCCGTTAATGGAGGGTAATCTGCCGTTCCGCAAGACACCGGCCAACATTCTGGCGCGGGGCGTGGAATACAGCCCCATCGGAATTATCCGCGGCATGTACCAAGCTACAGTAGGCGTGAAAAAAGGCACCGCAACAGCGGCGGAGGCTATCGATTCTATTTCGGCTGGCCTGACGGGTTCGGGACTGCTGATGCTGGGCTTTTTCATGGCGGCACAGGGTGTTGTGCGGGGCCACGGCGACGACGATGATAAGGAAAACGACTTCATGGAGCTGGCGGGGCATCAGGCGTATGCGCTGGAGCTGCCCAATGGCACCAGCGTGACGCTGGACTGGCTGGCCCCGGAGTGTTTGCCGTTCTTTGTGGGGGTAAACCTGTGTGAACTGTCGGGCGGAAATCCGGAACTGACCACGATGGCGGACTGGCTGAGCGCTTTGAAAATGATATCGGAGCCAATGCTGACCATGAGCTGCCTGCAAAGCTTAAATGATGTGTTCGATTCGGTGGGGTACGCCAAAAGCAATGATGTTGATCCGATTGTTGCGGCAGTCGCGACCGCTGCAACAAATTATGTGACGCAGGGACTGCCGACGATTTTGGGGCAACTGGAGCGCACGGGCGAGGGGCTGCGGTACACCACGTTCACCAGCAAGAACTCCAAGCTGACCAACGACGTGCAGTACGCGCTGGGACGGGCCAGCGCCAAGATCCCCATCTGGGATTACAGCCAGATCCCCTATATCGACGCATGGGGCCGGACGGAGAGTACGGGCGAAGTAGGAACGCGAGCCTTCAACAACTTCCTGAACCCTGCCTATACCTCCACTGTGAACATGAGCGATATGGAGGAAGAACTGCTGCGGCTTTATGAGGTCACGGGGGAGAATGTATTCCCCTCGCGGGCAAAAAAATACTTCAATGCAGACAATCAGGAGATCAACCTGACAGGTGAGCAATATGTGACATACGCCCAGAAGAAGGGCGGCGAGGCGTACAAGTGGCTGACGGAGCTGACGCAGAGCGCGGCCTACCGCAATATGAGCAATGAGGAGAAGGTGGAGTGCATCGACTACATCTATAAGGCGGCCAACGAGGTGGCAAAGGCCGAAGTGGTCAGCAGCTACGAGCCGACCAAGTGGGTGAAGGAGGCCATGAGCGGCGCGGGTGTTGCGAATACGGCGATTGCCAAGACGGCAATGAGCGGCATGACCGGCGAGGACTACAACGGTGACGGAAAAAGCGACGCTTATTCCAAGATCGACAAGCAGCTGGCATACATCAACGGGCTGAACCTCACCGCTGCACAGAAGCGGGCGATGGCCATTGCTTTCGACATCAAGGAGAAAACCATAGACACAAGAGCACCGTGGTAACAAAAAGAAGAGGGGCGCAGGCCCCTCTTCTTTATTCTTTCCCCGCCTAAAAAGCGGGCGATCACCTTTTCATACTATGTGCTGCTGTTCGTGGCTCAATTCTGTATTTGCCGAAAGAGTATATCTACAGAAAATGGTAGCTGTGGTAAGGTGTGGGATCGATATTGTTTCAAAAAGTCCAAAATGGTCACACCTGTAAGTTCATCGGTATCAATATCTCTCAAGTAGACAATGCCTTTTTCGCTATCATCCCCGTAGGAATTGCTCCTATCTCCAAGGGCAACATACAGGACATCGTATTTGGTGTCATAATCAAATTGTAGGCTTGCCCTCTGCGACATATAATGCATCTCCTTTCGAGCTGCCGCTGCGCGGATTTTTTGCGGGATAGGCGGTAATGACTTCACCAGTGCCGCCGCAAATTGAAACAACCACATGAGTATGCGGTATTTTTGTGTGATAAGTTGCGGTAGTTACTTCTTTCGTGTAAATTCGCCTTTCGTCCAATGGCGGCTCTGAATCATGACTTTCAAAGATATAATCTGGGTCAACAATGGTTTCCCTTACAGCGTCAACATTCTTGGTCATGATACTGTGGTTCAAGGCAATATGAGATGTCCATTGAGCGTCAGAGCAGGTAATACGAATGCCATTCCGATCACGCTCTTCAATGATGTTCCCCATCAGCAACCTCCTTGCTGGCAATCTCTTCAAGTGAACTGCGCAGAAGGTTGGCCAAATCACCACCGATCAAAATAGAGGAAACAACTTCTTCGGACTGAGCAACAGATCCATCTACTGCATTATACGCAGGGTATTTGTGCGAGAATGTTAAAACAACTTCGGTTTTAGAGTCATTGGTAGTGATAGTTACGGTGTTTGCGTACATGGGCCTTTCCATTTATAATTCCTCCCTAATATATGTTTTATACTTCAAGAATGACACATTTATGTTGCACAGAAAAATGCAACATAAATGATTAAAAGTTAAATTAGTATTGTCATCATAACACAGATAAGAGAAAAATCAACAGGTTAATTATAATTTTCTTCCAAAAAACGCAATCTTTACTCTTAACCTAAAGAGTGGGGAGGGTGATGAAATCCCTCGTCCCAATGGAGATTGGCCTGAAGAACGCGCCGTGGCACTGACAAGAGCAAAGCGGCGGTGGGATAGAGTTTCCACCGCCGCGTCTGTTATGCTCTTATGTAAAAAGGGGTGAGAGACATGATGACGTTCTATGTATACGGGCAGCGGCTGCGGATGGAGAGCGCCGTGGTGGCGTCCAACACCATTGACTATCTGGCGGCGCGGTTCGTGTTTCAGACAGAGGACTGGGACGGCGCGGCCAAGACGGCAGTGTTTGAAGGAACAGGAAAGACGTACAGCGTGCTGCTGACGGACGACGCGATTTCGCCGGAGGATCATCTGAATCTGGCGGCGGGCGAGTGGATCGTGCATCTGGTTGGGACAAAGGCCGTGGGCGAGACGACGCAGCGGATCACTACCACGCAGGTGCGGTTCATGGTGGACGAGAGCGGCGCGGTGTCCGGCGAGGCGCTGCCGGAGGTGGCGGCCAGCTACGGTGAGCAGATACTGGCGCAGGCGCAGGAGGCCCGGAACATCGCCAAGGGCGTCCGGGACGACGCGGACGCGGGTAAATTCAAGGGTGACAAGGGCGACACCGGCCCCGCTGGCCCACAGGGCGCGAAGGGCGACACCGGAGCAAGGGGGCCGAAGGGCGACAAGGGTGCACAGGGCGAACAAGGCCCCGCTGGCCCCAAGGGCGAAACAGGCGCACAAGGCCCCACCGGCCCCAAGGGTGACACCGGCCCAGCTGGCGACAGCTACACGGTAAAGGGACTGTATGCCACGCTGGCGGCTTTGCAGGCAGCCCACCCTACAGGAAGCGCCGGTGACGCATGGTTCGTGGGTACGGCGGACAGCAACACCGTGTATCAGTGGGATGTGGACAAGGCGGCATGGGTGAACGTGGGTGCGCTGAAAGGCCCCAAGGGTGATACCGGCCCTGCCGGTGCAAAGGGTGATACCGGCGCACAGGGGCCGCAGGGTGATACCGGCCCCCAAGGGCCGCAAGGTGAGACGGGCCCACAGGGGCCTGCTGGCCCGAAGGGAGACCCCGGTGAGAAGGGCGCGGCGTTCACTTATTCGGATTTCACAGCGACGCAGTTGGCGGCGCTGAAGGGTGAGAAAGGCGACACGGGCCCCGCTGGTGCAGTTGGTGCGCCCGGTGCAAAAGGTGATACAGGCCCACAAGGCCCCAAGGGCGACACCGGCCCTGCCGGAGCCGATGGTGCTCCCGGCGCGAAGGGTGACACCGGCCCGCAAGGCCCCAAGGGTGACCCCGGCGAAAAGGGCGACGCCTTTACCTACGCGGA
>OGPH01001078.1_pt1 | contig 23574 bp, 23 predicted proteins | sample 1552891 | NCBI WGS metagenome assembly OGPH01 (sample SAMEA2580272, study PRJEB22360) | human gut metagenome | biome: human gut; feature: human-associated habitat; material: faeces | place: Denmark | collected 2008/2010 | reverse complement strand
GGCAAGTGCGAGACGTGTGTTGCAGCTGCTGGATGAAAAAGAAGAGGTTGAAGAAATCAGCGGAAAAAAACAGGCAGTCAGCGGGGATATTAAAGTGGAGAATCTGAGCTTTTCCTATGAAAAGAAATCCTCTTCCCGGAAAATTCTGAAGGATGTGACCCTGTCTGTCAAGCCGGGAGAGCGGGTGGGAATTCTTGCGCCGAGCGGAGCGGGAAAAACCACATTCCTCAAAATTCTGGGCGGATATCTTTTTCCAGACTCCGGCTGTGTGCTTGTGGACGGGAAGCCGCTTCCGAAGAAATGGCTGGTGGCGGACTGCAGTGCTTTTCCATCGTGCATCAGCGCCTCAATGGTGTAGGTATCCTGAGCGCCGGCAAATTTCTCGTGCTCTGCTTTTCTTCCGGATACAAACGGGATCGCCAGGGTCTCACGGTAGCAGTCCTCATATACGTGGAACATCTGGATAGTCCGCTCTTCTGCTTCCTCATAGGTAGCGTGAAGGGTGTGTCCCTCCTGCCACAGGAACTCTCTGGAACGAAGGAAAGGCCGGGTAGTCTTCTCCCAGCGCAGCACGGAGTTCCACTGGTTCCATACCTTCGGCAGATCACGGTAAGAGCGCACGCTCTTGGCCCACAGATCGCAGAACAGGGTCTCGGAAGTAGGACGGATACAGAACCGCTCCTGCAGTCTCTCCATTCCGCCATGGGTTACCCACGCAACCTCCGGCGCAAAACCTTCCACGTGGTCTGCTTCCTTCTCCAGAAGGCTCTCCGGGATCAACATTGGAAGACATACATTTTCCACGCCAGTCTCTTTAAACCGGCGGTCCAGATCTGCCTGGATCAGCTCCCAGATGGCCTGACCGTAGGGGCGCAGGATGATGAAACCCTTCACGCTGGAGTACTCCACCAGCTCTGCCTTCACGCAGATATCGGTGTACCACTGTGCGAAGTTCTCTTCCTGGCTGGTGATCGCCTGTACGAGCTTCTTTGAATCTTTTGCCATTTTTGCTTTTTCCTCCTAAGGCCGTGCGCCAAACGGCTTGCGTTCCGCACGAACCATATTAAAAGCCCCGTCCATGCAGTGCGGCCGGGTGCCGCACCAGAAGGCAGGGCTTTTTGACTGAATCAGTTCTGCGCGTGGCTGTCCACAAAGTTTACCACATCGCCCACGGTGCGCAGGGACTCGATGGCATCGTCCGGCACCTCAATGCCAAACTCATCCTCCAGCGTCATCACCATATCCACGATATCCAGACTGTCGGCCTCAAAATCGCTCATGATGTCACTGTCCATCGTGATCTTTGCCGGGTCAACATCCAGCTGCTCCGCCAGCAATGCACGGATTTTTTCAAAAGTATCCATTCCTGTGGTCTCCTTTTTGCAGTTGTTTTGCCTGTCCTGTACACCGGTGCCGTGCGTGCGGCTGCCGTGACGGATGCACCCGCAGATGCTGCGCGGCCCCGGACTGTACAAAACTCTCTCTTTTTTTATATCCCATGCCATGCGTATTGTCAAGCCCTGTTTTCCATTCTGACAGATTCCTTTGCGAAAAATTGCCGGAAAGGTGCATTTTCGCTTGACAGGAGCGCCCCGGTTTCTTATCATTATAGAGTAGCGAGTTTATAGGGACTGACCACAAGTCCCATGAAGGAGTTTTGAGCATGAAGCTTTCATTTACCAAAATGCAGGGCTGCGCCAACGATTATATCTATCTGGACTGCCGCAAAAGCGGTGTGCCGGAGAACATTGCAGCCCTTTCCGAAAAATTGTCCCGGCGGCATTTTTCCATTGGTGCGGACGGCATCATCTGCATCTGCGCTGCGCAGACGGCGGGTGCGGACGGCATGATGCGCATCTTCAACGCCGACGGCAGCGAGGGCAGGATGTGTGGCAACGGCATCCGCTGCGTGGCTGAATGGCTGTACACCCACGGCATTGCCAAAGAGACCCTTGCCATTGATACCCTCAGCGGCCTGAAGACCGTCACCCACAAGGGTGCGGGCCTGTGGCAGGTGGAGATGGGCGCTTACAGTGCCATGCCTGCCAGCCTGCCTGCTGTGAACATGGGCGAAGAACCGCTTGTGGACAAAGAACTGACCGTGGACGGCAAAACGTGGCATGTGACCTGCATCAGTGTGGGCAACCCCCACTGTGTGACCGTGGTGGAGGATGTGGACAGCCTGAAGCTGGAAGAGATCGGCCCGGCCTTTGAGCACCACGCAAACTTCCCGGAGCGCATCAACACCGAGTTCGTGCAGGTGGTGGATGCCACCCACCTGAAGATGCGGGTGTGGGAGCGCGGCAGCGGCGAGACATGGGCCTGCGGCACCGGCACCTGCGCCACCGTGGCGGCCCTGACCGAGCTTGGCATCTGCCCGGCAGGCGAGGACATCCATGTGCAGCTGCGCGGCGGTGTGCTGACCATCCGGGTATTGCCCGGCAGACAGCTGCTGATGACCGGCACCGCCGAGACCGTGTGCGAGGGCACGACAGAAGTGTAAGGAAAACGAAAACCCTCTCAGTCGCCTGACGGCGACAGCTCTCCCGAAGGGCGAGCTTTTCCACATCAAGAGGAAAAGTTTTTCTTCACAACAAAAAAGCTCCCCCACTCGGGGGAGCTGGCATCGAGCGGACGCGAGATGACTGAGAGGGTCATACCAAAACAGAAGCGAGGGAAAGTAACCATGAAGATGAACAAGCATTACAACGAGCTGAAGGCAAGCTACCTGTTTGTGGACATTGCCCACAAGGTGGCCGCTTATCAGGAGGCACACCCGGAGAAGGAGATCATTCGTCTGGGCATTGGTGATGTGACCCAGCCGCTGGCAAAGTGCGTGGTCAAGGCCATGCACGATGCAGCCGATGAGATGGGCACCAAGGAAGGCTTCCACGGCTATGGCCCGGAGCAGGGCTACCCCTTCCTCAAGCAGGCCATTCAGGGCTACTATGCAGGCCGCGGCACCCAGCTGGCAGAGGATGAAATTTTCATCTCTGATGGTGCAAAGAGCGATCTGGCCAACGTACTGGGCCTGTTCGATGTGGACAACACCGTGTTGGTGCCGGACCCCGTTTATCCCACCTACGTGGACGATAACGTGACCGATGGCCGCAAGATCATCTACAGCCGCACCAGTCAGGAGAACGGCTTCCTGGGAATGCCGGATGAGAATGTGAAGGCTGACATCATCTATATCTGCAGCCCCAATAACCCCACCGGTGCCGCCTACACCCGCGACCAGCTCAAGGCATGGGTGGACTACGCCAAGAAGAACGATGCCATCATCCTGTACGATGCTGCATACGAGTGCTTTATCTCGGACGAGAACCTCGCCCGCAGCATCTTTGAGATCGAGGGTGCACGGGAGTGTGCCATTGAAATTTGCTCCTTCTCCAAGATCGCAGGCTTCACCGGCACCCGCTGCGGCTACACTGTGGTGCCCAAGGAGCTGGAGCGCGAGGGAATGAACATCAATAAGCTGTGGCTGCGCCGCCAGACCACCAAGTTCAACGGTGTGCCCTATGTGGTGCAGCGCGCCGCCGCTGCGGTGTTTACCGAGAGCGGCATGGCCGAGATCCAGCAGAATTTGGACTACTACCGCAAGAATGCCAAGGTCATCGCGGACGCTCTGGACGAGTGCGGCGTGTGGTACTGCGGCGGCAAGAACAGCCCCTACATCTGGCTGCGCTGCCCCGGTAACATGAAGAGCTGGGAGTTCTTCGACTGGCTGCTGGAAAACTGCGGCGTGGTCGGTACCCCGGGCGTGGGCTTCGGCGAGTGCGGCGAGGGCTACTTCCGCCTGACCGCTTTCGGTGACGCCGAAAAGACCAAGATGGCCGCCGAGCGCATTAAGACCGCCATCAAGGCACTGTAAAAAGGAAAACTCCCTCAGTCATCGCTGCGCGATGCCAGCTCCCTCTGAGAGGGAGCCTTCAGGTGCGGCCCGGAAAACTGCCCGCTGCGAAAAAAAGCCTCCCTCTATGAGGGAGGTGGCACGGCGTAAGCCGTGACGGAAGGAGTTCTCAAAAGCTCTGTTGCACAAACTGTGCAGCGGAGCTTTTTTGTTTGCTCAACTTTTCCCGTACCCCTTGACAACTGTGTATCTACTGTATATACTGTTCATATACAGATAAAACGCAAGAGCCAAAGGAGCAGCCGATGGAACTGTTTATCAACAACAAAAGCGGCGCGCCTATCTATGACCAGATCTACAACCAGATCAAGCAGCAGATCATCAGCGGGGCTTTGCAGCCGGACGAGGCCATGCCCTCCATCCGGGGGCTGGCACGGGATCTGCGCATCAGCGTCATTACCACCAAGCGCGCCTACGATGAACTGGAAAAAGAGGGCTTCCTTTACGCAGTACCGGCAAAGGGCTTTTTTGTAGCCCCTAAAAACACCGAGCTGCTGCGGGAAGAGAACCTGAAAAAAATTGAAGCGCACCTTACCGAAGCTGTGAAGCTGTCCGCATCCTGCGGGCTGAGCAGGGAAGAGCTGCGGGAGATGCTGGAACTGCTGTGGGAGGGCTGAACATGAACGCACTGGAACTGCGGGGACTTACAAAGCACTATAAGGACTTTACCCTCGGACCGCTGGATCTGACACTGCCCGGCGGCACCATCTGCGGCCTGATCGGCGAGAACGGCGCAGGCAAAAGCACCACCATCAAATTGATTCTGGACATGCTGCAGAGGGACGGCGGTACCGTGACCATTTTGGGCAGGGACAACCGCACCGACCTTGTACACACCAAGGAAGAAATCGGTGTGGTTCTGGGCAGCGAGGGCATCCCCCTGTGCCTGAACGCAGAGCAGGCAGGCAAGGTGATGGCGGGCATCTACCACAATTGGGATGCCGCTGCCTACACAGAATTTTGCCAAAAATTTGAGCTGCCGGAAAAGAAAAAGTATAAGGACTACTCCACCGGCATGAAGATGAAGCTGTGCATCGCTGTGGCACTGGCGCACCACCCGAAGCTGCTGCTATTGGACGAAGCCACCAACGGGCTGGACCCGGTGGTGCGGGACGAGGTGATCGACCTGCTGCTGGACTTTGCCCGGGACGAAAACCACTCCATCCTTATCTCCTCCCACATCGTCAGCGACTTGGAAAAGCTGTGCGATACCATCGCCTTCCTGCACAAGGGCAGGCTGCTGCTCTGTGAGGAAAAGGATGCCTTGCGGGAGGAATACGCCTTGTGGCATGGCACGGCGGCGCAGCTGGCGGCACTGGATACGCGGGTGTACGGCAAGCGGGTCACCCCCTACGGGGTAGAGGCGCTTGTGCGCCGGGATGCAATGCCCGCCGGGGCAGAGCTTACCCCGGTAAGCATTGAGGAACTGTTTGTGCTGATGGTGAAAGGGGAGTGTGCTGCATGAAAGGCTTGCTGTTAAAGGACGCATATCAGGCATGGTATTATGCAAAAATGGTCGTTGTGGCAGCTGTAGTCATGATGGGTGTGGGCGTGATCTCGATGATGAACGGGGCCAATTTCTTCATTGTCTATGCGGGCTTTTTGCTGGGTATGATGCCCATGACACTGCTGGCATACGACCAAACCAGTAAATTCAACGAATACAGTGCCGCGCTTCCGGCCACAAAAGAGCAGCTGGTGGGGTGTAAATACATTGTTGGTCTGTGCGGGCTGGTGCTGGCAGAGGTTTTCGCCGCTGCAGCGCTTGGCGCGGCACAGCTGCACTGGGTAGCCGTGGATGGTGCGCTCGTGATCTCTACGCTGGTGCAGGTGGGCATGACCACCCTGCTCAGCAGCACCATCCTGCTGCCGCTGAGCTACCGTTTCGGCTACGAAAAGGCAAAATATGCGTTTTATCTTATGGTCGGCCTGGTTGCGGCTCTGATGGGGTTTGGCATGTCCGCCAATGAGGACGGCCTGGCCCGGAACCTTCTTCCGCAGAGCATCTCGTCGCTGGGGTTGCTGGGTATTGCGGTGGCGGCGCTGGCGCTGTATGCGCTTTCGTGGCGGTTGTCTGTTGCATGGTACGGAAAGGCGGAGCAGTAAAATGAAGAAAAGTCAGATCGCGGGTATCCTGTTCGGCGTTGCCATGGGCGTTTTGTTCAGCGTGTCGATGGGGACAGTGGGTTTTGTGCTGGGTGCCAGCTTTGCAATTCTGGGCATGGTGATGTTCAAAGGATTGGATGACCCACAGGATAAAAAGTAAGCTGCAAAAAAGAGCGCCGCCCCTGCAGGAGAATCTTCTCTGGCAAGGGCGGCGCTGTATTTATTTTTCGGGCTTTTCGGCGTTTTTCTGTGCGTCTTCCAGCTCCTCCACCCGCTTTTGCAGAGCGGTGATCTTGTCGTCCATTTTCAGGAACGTCCACACCAGAACAGCCAGCACCACCGCAGGCGGAACCACCATCCACAGGGACTGCTGGCACCAGAGCAGCAGCGAATAGCCGCCGAACACGGTAAAGAGGAACACGGCAAACAGGCTTGCAGCCAGTACAGCAAAAAATCCCATATAAATGCCCTCTCTCGGCTTATTCCTCGGTCTCGTCCTCTTCGTCCGGGTCCAGCTCGATGCTGAACACGGCTTTCTTCAGTTTGCCGCAGCCCTGCGCCTTCAGGCCGGATTTATAGGGCTCTCCGGCCAGATACAGGGCAAACCGCCCCTCGCACAGCATTCCGGCAATGCTGGTGCCTGCGGTACCCACGGTGGTGTCGGTGGCTTCGTCGGTGGGCTTTGTCGGGGTCAGCTCTGCAAGGCTCACCTCAAACAGCTCACTGCCGTCCAGATCGGTCTCCAGCGTGATGTGGTTGTCGTGGCGCTGGAACAGCGCTTTATCGGAAGTCAGCGGTGTGACGGTGCTCACAGTGACCACAGCCTTTTCGCCGTCGATGCGGGTGCGTCCGGCGGGCAGGGTGGTGATGTCCCGCGCCATGATATACTCAATGACGGTGTCGAGGTTGTCGCTCACGCCCAGATAGTTGGGCAGGTTGTTCAGGGTATCGTAGATCATAGTGGTGCTCCTCCACAAGCGGCCTCGCCCTCTCCGTCACGTTCCGTGACACCTCTCCCAAAGGGAGAGGCTTTGGCAAAACCGGAGACTTTATCATTCTGCCAAGGGCTCCCACTTTGGGGGAGCTGTCGAACGAAGTGAGACTGAGAGGGCGAGGAAGCTGTCCTTTATAAAATTCTTTATTCTGCGTCCTTCGGGTCGGTCATCAGCTCTTTGATGCTGGGCACCACGCCGCCCAGATTCTGAAGCTCCGAAGGAATGATGATCTTGGTTGCCTTGCCGTTGGCCACCTTGGCCAGAGCTTCCAGACTGCGGATGGCCAGAACCTTATCGCTGGGCATGGCCTCGTTCAACAGGCGGATGGCGTCGGCGTTGGCCTTCTGCACGGCCAGAATGGCCTGTGCTTCGCCCTCGGCTTCCAGAATGCGCTGCTGCTTCACAGCATCCGCGCGCAGGATGGCGGCTTCCTTTTCGCCCTCAGCGGCGGTAATGGCGGCCTGCTTTTCACCGTCGGCTTTCAGGATGACGGCGCGCTTCTCGCGCTCAGCCTTCATCTGTTTCTCCATGGCTTCCTGAATTTCACGCGGCGGGATGATGTTCTTCACTTCCACGCGGTTCACCTTGATGCCCCACTTGTCGGTGGCTTCGTCCAGGATGGCGGTGATCTTGCCGTTGATGACATCGCGGCTGGTCAGGGTGTGGTCCAGCTCCATTTCGCCGATGATGTTGCGCAGGGTGGTGGCAGACAGGCTTTCGATTGCCGCAATGGGCTGGTTGACACCGTAGGTGTAGAGCTTGGCATCCATCACCTGAAAGAACACCACAGTGTCGATCTGCATGGTAACGTTATCGCGGGTGATGACCGGCTGAGGGGGAAAGTCTGCCACCTGCTCCTTCAGGCTCACCTTTTTGGCGATGCGCTCGATGAAGGGAATCTTAATGTGCAGGCCTGCCGACCATGTGTCGGAGTAGCTGCCCAGCCGCTCAACGACATACACCTTGGACTGGGGCACGATGACGATATTGGTGATGATCACCAGCAGGACGACAAAGACCAGCGCGAGGATCAGAAAAAACATGACCATAGTGGTTCTCCTTTTTCAGATGGGTGCAACGTTTCAGCGCAGAACGCAGATCACGCTCTGCGGCTTTCGGTCAATACGGGCTCCACGATGAGCAGAGTGCTGTGCAGTTCGGTCACACGGCAGCGCTGCCCGGGGGTGAGAATGTCGCCGGGAGTGGCGCAGCGGGCATTCCAGTCCACGCCGTCCAGTCGCACACGGCCCGGCAGGTCGGCGGTGACGGTGGTCAGCACGGTGGCCTCCCGGCCAAGGTTTCGGTCGCCATTGGTGGGGGTGATTTTCTGGCGCAGCTTTGCAGCCAGCGGCCGGAACGCCAGCAGGCACAGAACGCTTACCACGATGAACACCAGGGCCTGCGCCCGGAACGAATCCGTGAACAGGCAGGTGAGCAGGGCGGCAGCTGCGCCGACGGCGAACCAGACGGAGGTCATGCTGAAGGTGGAAGCCTCCAACAGCAAAAAGCCCACCACGGCAGCCAGCCAGAGAAATGGAACAGGGTTCATGGTTCTCCCTCCTTATGCCCCTATTATAGAGTATCCCCCGGGTGGAAGGTCAAGCGTTTTTTACTGGAACGTTGCGCAGAAAACGAAATAAAGAACAAAATAAATGAAAAGCAGTGCAAGATGTAGTTTGCGGATACGGCCCTTTGTGTGAAAATGCAACAACGGGCGGCCCGCAGGCTGCCCGTTGTTGCGAAAATAAAAGATAAAAATTCCTCTGAATGTGCCCAGAGCGAACGCGGCGGGCATTCAAATCGTTTTTACTTGATATCGTAATAGCTGTGGTTCGGGTTATGCCCGTTCTCTTCCACCACGATGGTAAAGCCCATGGGGTTCACCTCCGTGTGCTTGCCGGAAGCCAGCGGCTCCACGATGATGTGCTCCGAGCGGTTCACGATGATCTCGGCAGTTTCCGCTTCGCCTACGCGCTGGTAGTGCAGGATGCCGTCCTGCGCCCGGAGCACCCGCAGCTCACCGGTGCGGAAGGCCTCGCAGGTGTGGCGCAGCTGCGCCAGCTGTGCCAGCACCGGCTTCAGGCGCTTTTCGTGGCTGTCCCAGCAGAAGAAGGCACGGTTGAAGGGGTCGCGGTAGCCCTGCATCCCGATCTCGTCGCCGTAATACAGGCAGGGTACGCCGGGCAGCGTGTAGATGATGGCATAGGCCATGCGCAGGCGCAGCATCCCTTCCTCGTAGGCTTCGCCGGTCACACAGCGGCCGCTCTGCCACTCGCGGCCACGGCCGTTGGCGGGCTCGTCCGCGATTACGGTGAGGGCGCGTTCGGTGTCGTGGGTGGAGAGAAAGTTCAGTGCAGTGTCCATGGCAGGGGCGGGGTAGTGCTCGCAGATGGACAGAATTTCGCCCATGGCCTGCTCGGCGGGCTTACCCTTTACAAAGTCCAGCACAGCGTTCTTGAATGGGTAATTCATCACGCTGTCCAGCCCCTTGCCCAGCAGATAGGTGCGGCGCTGGCCAAAGCCGTATTTGGTGGTGGCGTCCTCCCACACCTCGCCCAGCAGGAACTTCTCCGGGCTGACCCGCTTGACAGCGGCGCGGATCTTTTCAATAAAGTCGTCCGGCAGCTCGTCGGCCACATCCAGACGGAAGCCTGCGGCACCGCGCCGCAGCCATGTGTCAATGACACCGCCCTCGCCGGTGATGAACTCCACATAGGAGGGGTTCTCTTCGTTCACCTCGGGCAGGGTCTCGAAGCCCCACCAGCTGCGGTAGCCGCCCTTATACTTGGGGTCAAAATCGTACCAGCTGCGGTAGGGGGAGTTGGGGTCGCGGTAAGCGCCGCCATCCCCATAGCGGCCTTCGCGGTTGAAATAGCGGCTGTCGGAACCGGTGTGGCTGAACACACCGTCCAGCACGATGCCAATGCCGTACTTGGCGGCCTCGCGGCAGAGCACCTCGAACTCCTCGTTGGTGCCCAGCAGCGGGTCTACGTTGAGATAGTCGGCGGTGTTGTAGCGGTGGTTGGAGTGCGCCTCAAAGATGGGGTTGAGGTAAAGGTAGTCCACCCCCATCTCCCGCAGATAGGGCAGCTTGATGCGGATGCCTTCCAAGTCGCCGCCGAAATAGTCCTCGTTCAGGTGGCCGCCGGTCTCGTTGGGCTGCCAGAATGGTTCGGCGTGTTTGTCGGCCTGATACAGCCGGTCCGGGAAAGGCATGGGCTTGTTCTCAATGCCCTCGCAGAACCGGTCCGGGAAGATCTGATAGAACACCTTGCCCTTGATGCACTCCGGGGTCTGGAAACCGGCATCGTAGACGGTGATCTGCCACTTTTCGCCTTCCTGCCAGCTGACAACGCCGCAGTTGTCCGGCCCGCGGTAGATGCGGCGGAAGTCGGTGTAGAGGTCGAAGTAGTAGAAGTACAGGCCCGGGTCGTTCAGCGGCAGCTCCACGGAAAAGTGGTTCTGCTGGGGGGTCTGGCCGTCGAACTTCATGCGGTAGTGCACCGGCACGTCATATTTTCCCTCTTTCTGGAGCACCAGATGAGGATCGACATAGCCCAGCTCTTCCGGGATGCACAGGGTCAAACGTACGGTCTGACCGGCCCGCAGTGCGCCAAAAGGCTGCTTGAAATAGGGGTCGTAGCTATTGAACAGACAAGACAAAGCAGGGTCGTCCTTTCTCAAAAAAGCCCCGGCGGGCCAAACGCCGCCGGGGCAGATGGATTTTTTAAGGGAAAATTACTTGCCCATGGGCACCGGGGAAGCGTACCAGATGTCGCGTGCGTAGTCCAGCACGGCGCGGTCGGCGCTGAAGATGCCGCTGTTGGCGGTGTTCTTCAGGCTCATCTGTGCCCACTTCTCACGGTCGCCATACAGCTTCTGCAGGTCGGCCTGTGCACGGCGGTAATCCTTGAAGTCGGCCATGACCATGTACGGGTCGCTGGTGCGCAGGTTCTCGGTCACCTCGTGGAAGTTCTCACCGTTCCAGCCACGCTCCAGGAAGTTCAGGGTGTAGTTGGCCACGTCGTCGCCCGTGATAAAGGCGTTGGGGTGGTAGCCCACCTGCTTCAGGTTGTTCACCTCGGGGGTCAGCATACCAAAGATCAGCTCGTTCTCCTTGCCGGCAGCGTCTGCGATCTCCACGTTTGCGCCGTCCAGGGTGCCCAGAGTGATAGCGCCGTTCAGCATGAACTTCATGTTGCCGGTACCGGAAGCCTCGGTGCCTGCCAGAGAGATCTGCTCAGAGACCTCGGCAGCGGGCATCAGGTGTTCGCTCAGAGAGACGCAGTACTCTTCCAGATAGACCACGCGCAGCTTGTCGCGCACAGCGGGGTCGTTGTTAATGAGGTCGCCCAGCTTGCAGATCATGCGGATCATCTGCTTTGCCATGTAGTAGCCGGGAGCAGCCTTTGCACCGAAGATATAGGTTTTGGGGATGAAGTCGGCGTTGGGGTTCTCCTTCAGGTACAGGTACTGGGCAGCGATGTTCAGCGCGTTCAGGTGCTGGCGCTTATACTCGTGCATACGCTTGACCTGACAGTCAAAGATGGAGTTCGGGTCGATGACCTGACCGGTGCTCTTGGACAGATAGTTGGCAAAGCTGGTCTTGTTCTCCAGCTTGATCTCGTTCAGGCGCTTGAGAACGGTCTTGTCGTTCTCAAACTTGTTCAGCTTGGACAGATCGGAAGCATCATGCTTGTAGCCGTCGCCGATGGTCTCGTCCAGCAGCTTGCACAAGCCGGGGTTAGAGGCCAGCAGCCAGCGGCGGTAAGCGATGCCGTTGGTCACGTTCTTGAAGGCCTGCGGCTTGAACAGGTAGTAATCGTGGAAGACGCTGTCCTTGATGATCTGGCTGTGCAGCTTGGACACGCCGTTGATGCTGTTGGCGGTGTAGGCGCAGATGTTTGCCATGCGCACCTGATTGTCGCCGATCAGTGCCATATAGTCGATCTTGCCCTTGTCGCCGGGGAAGACCTTCTCCAGCTCTGCGCGGGCGCGGCGGTCCATCTCCACCACGATCTGGTAGATGCGGGGCAGGGTCATCTTGAAGATATCCACGTTCCACTTTTCCAGAGCCTCAGCCATGACGGTGTGGTTGGTGTAGGAGAAGACCTTCTGGCAGATGTCGAATGCCTTGTCCCAGTCAAAGCCGCACTCGTCCAGCAGAATGCGCATCATCTCGGGGATTGCCAGAGTGGGGTGGGTGTCGTTCAGCTGGATGGCGACCTTGTCGGGCAGGTTCTCGAGGGTCGCATAGCTGGACAGGTGGTTCTGGACGATATCGCCGATGGATGCGGCAGACAGGAAGTACTGCTGGCGCAGGCGCAGGATCTTGCCCTCAACATGGTTATCGTTGGGGTACAGCACCTTGGAGATCAGCTCTGCATTGGCGTTCTTGCTCATTGCAGTGTTGTAGTTGCCAAGAGAGAAGCTGGACATATCAAAGTCCGGGGCCTTTGCCTGCCACAGGCGCAGCTTTGCAACGCCCTTGCCGTCGTAGCCCTGCACATACATATCAGAGGGAACAGCCATGACGCTGTTGTAGTTGGTGTGCTGGATATAGTGGAAGCCGTTGTCCCAGTTCTCGTGGATCTCGCCGTCAAAGCGCACTTCCACAGCCTGATCGGGGTGGCTCTTCAGCCAGACCTGACCGCCGGGCAGCCAGTTGTCGGCACGCTCCTGCTGCCAGCCGTCCACGATCTTCTGCTTGAAGATGCCGTACTCGTACAGGATGGAGTAGCCGGTGCCGCAGATGCCGGTGGTGGCCATGCCGTCCAGATAGCAGGCAGCCAGACGGCCCAGACCGCCGTTGCCCAGACCTGCATCCGGCTCTTCCTCAAAGATGCTGTCAATGCTGATATCAGCGTCGGACAGGGCCTTTTTTGCCACCTCGTCCAGACCCAGGTTCAGCAGGCTGGTCTTCAGGCTGCGGCCCATCAGGAACTCCATGCACAGGTAATACACCTGCTTGGTGCCGGTGCCAATGGCCTTGGACTGGAACTTCTTGTGGTTCTCACTCATCATCTGGCGGCAGATCAGAGCCAGAGAGCGGTAGATCTGCTGGTTGGAAGCAACGCTCAGCTCCACGCCGTACTCGCTGGTGAGCTTGTCCTGAAGAAGTTTACCGAATTCTTTCGATGTCATAAAGGTACTCCTATCCGCATAAGTTTTCAGCTTTGCTAAAATAATTGAAATAATTGGCACCTGCAGGCACTTTCCCTCACTTGCTCTGCCGCCAACATAACAAAGATATTATAATATGGCAGAATGACAAATGCAAGGAATCAGGGGATTTTTTCTGTAACTGACATTTTTTATTGAACTTTCTGATAAATATGCCAAAATTTCAAAAAATACACTTTTTCTTGATGCTTATTTATATTATAATAGGGAAAGAAAGCTGTGTTCCGAAACATTTTCGGGGACAAACTCCGGGAGAAATGTGCCGGGTAACTCGCCCGGCGGGTGACAAGACACCAAAACGGTACCGGGAACGGTACCGTTTCCCGGCAAAAATCAGAAGATCACTGCCCGCTGCGGGCAGAAAAGGATAAAAAGGGGAAACAGATATGGTCAACAAGGTACGGGTGAACATTGCAGGTACGCCGTATGCCATTGCTACGACGGACCCGGAAAAATATATTTTGTCGCTGGCGAAAAAGCTGGATGAAGACATCACCAAGCTTTTGGACGATAATGCGAACCTTTCAGTGACTAAGGCGGCGGTGTTCTGCGCCATGGATTATCTGGACGAATACCGCAAGAGCACCGGCAGTGCTGAGAATATGCGCAGCCAGATCCAGGATTACATTGCGGATGCTACCCGCGCAAAGCTGGCGGAAGATAAGGTCAAAGCAGAGAATGAGGTGCTGCGGCGGGAAGCTGCCGCCCTGCGCGAACAGCTGGAAAAAATGCGCAATAAGGAAGCCCGGCGCGAGGAGCGCGCCCAGCAGGCGGCACAGCAGTCTGCTGCCGAGGGCGAGGCGGACAAGGCGGAATAAGCCGTTTACAGGATAAAGGAGAAGTATGTCAAAGATCGAGATTCTTGCCCCGGTGGGCAACGAAGAAATGCTGCGTGCCGCTGTATTCAGCGGTGCCGACGCAGTGTATCTGGGTTTTTCGGGTTTCAATGCCCGCACCAGTGCCAACAATTTTAACGCGGATACGCTGAAAGATGCGGTCGCCTTCTGCCATGCGCGGGGCGTGGCTGTGCATGTGGCGCTGAACACCACCGTCTATGGCGGCGAGCTGCCCGCGCTGGAACAGGCCATCCGTGCCGTTGCAGCCAGCGGTGCCGATGCGGTCATCTGTCAGGATCTGGCAGTGGCAACGCTGATCGGTAAAATTGCACCGCAGCTGCCGCGCCACGGCTCCACCCAGATGAGCGTGCACAGCCTGCAGGGTGCGCTGGAGCTCAAGGAGCTGGGCTTCACCCGCGTGGTGCTGGCCCGTGAGCTGAGCATGCCCGAGGTGGAGCATATCACAAAGCACTGCGGCATCGAGACCGAGTGCTTCGTGCACGGCGCGCTGTGCATGTGCGTCAGCGGCCAGTGCTACATGTCGGCCTTTCTGGGCGGACGCAGCGGCAACCGCGGTTCCTGTGCCGGCCCGTGCCGCCTGCCGTTTGAGGCAAATGCCCTGCCGGAGGGCAAGCCGGGCCGCCTGCACCACCTGTCCTTAAAGGACAATTCGGTCATTGATAAGCTGGACAAGCTGCAGGCGCTTGGCGTGGCATCGGCAAAAATCGAGGGCCGTCTGCGCACGCCGGAGTATGTGGCGGCGGCAGTCAGCGCCTGTCTTGCAGGCCGCGAGGGCCGCGCCTACGACCGCGACCTGTTGAAGAATGCTTTCAGCCGTTCCGGCTTCACCTCCGGCTATCTGGATGGAAAGATCGACGGCACCATGTTCGGCGTGCGCAGTGAAGCAGATGCAGAACAGACCAAAAAGACCCTGCCCATGCTGCGGGAGCTTTACCGCCGTGAGCGCAGCCGCGTGCCGGTAAAGATGAAGCTGGAAATTGAAGAGGGCGGCGAAAAGCTCACTGTCACCGATGCAGACGGCAGCAAGGCCTTTGCCTATGGGGATGCAGAGCCGCAGCCTGCCCGTACTGATCCCACCGAAAGCCTGCACCGCAGCCTTGCCAAGACCGGCGGCACGCCTTTTGCGGTGGAAGATCAGGATATTACCGTGGAAATGGACGGCGGGCCGTGGTTTATCCCGGGCGGTGCGGTGAACGAGCTGCGCCGCGAAGCGCTGGATGCCCTGCTCAAAAAGCGGGAAGTGCTGCGCCCGTGGCCCACCACCGGGGAGCATGTGCCTGCCCTGCCGCTGCGCACCCTGCCGCCTCACCGTACCCTGCGTGCCCGGTTTGAGAGCTGGGAGCAGGTGCCGGAGCGGGCGCTTGACGGCATCGAGTATCTCATCCTGCCCATTGCGCAGGCCGACCGCGTGCCCCGGGAATGGCGGGCAAAGACCCTTTTGGAACTGCCCCGGGTCATGTTTGGCAAGCTGGAAGAGGATACCGCCCGCCGCATCGCGGCCACGCAGGATGCCGGTTTTGCAGGCTATGAGGTGAGCAATATCGCCCACCTGCGCCTGTGCCGGGGCCTGCCCATGAGCGGCAGCTTTGGCCTGAACATCACGAACCAGCTGGCCGCGCAGTTCTACGCGGACAACGGCCTTGGCTCCATGCTCATCCTGCCCGAGGTGAAGGACAGCGACATCAGCACCATTGCGCCCACCCATAACGGCAGGCCGGTGCCTACCGGTGTGCTGGTGTACGGTCACATGCCGCTGATGGTCACCCGTGCCTGCCCGCTGCAGAACATCCACGACTGCGCCCACTGCGATAAGACCGGTGTGCTGACCGACCGCAAGGCCAAGAAGTTCCCGGTGCGGTGCGGCCTTGGTGTGCGCACCATCTACAATCCCGTACCTATTTATATGGGAGATAAGCCGGGCGCTTTGACGGTGGACTACGGTGTGGCTTACTTCACGCTGGAAAGCCGGGAGGAAGCGGCCAAAATTCTGGAGATGATCCGCACCCATGCACCCTTTGAAGGTGATTTTACCCGTGGGTTGTATTTTAAAGGTACGAACTGAAACTCCTTCCGTCATTGCTGACGCAATGCCGCCTCCCTGAGGGAGCTGTCGAGCGTATGCGAGACTGAAGGAGTTGCTATAAAATCAAAACGAGGTATACTATGGAACCCATCACAGTAAAATATAAGGTATTGGACACCCGTGCCAAGGTGCCCTCTTACGCAACCCCCGGCTCTGCTGCAGCCGACCTGTGCGCCGTACTGGACACGCCGCTCACCCTTGCCCCCATGGAGCGGGCACTGGTGCCCACCGGCCTTGCCATCGAGCTGCCCGGCCCCCACAGCGTGGCACTGGTGTACGCCCGCAGCGGCCTTTCCATCAAGCACGGCCTGTGCATGGCCAACGGCGTGGGTGTGGTGGACAGCGATTACCGCGGCGAGCTGAAGGTGCCCATGGTCAATCTGGGCAGGGAAGCCTACACCATTCAGCCCGGTGAGCGTGTGGCCCAGCTGTGCATCGCACCGGTGTACACCGCTGCCTTTGTGCCTGCCGAAGAGCTGGGCGATACCCAGCGCGGCGAGGGCGGCTTTGGCTCTACCGGAAAGTGAGATGGAATCATGAACCTGATCTTAGCTTCCGGCAGCCCGCGCAGGCGGGAGCTGCTCTCCTTATATACCACCAATTTCACCGTCTGCGTCAGTGACTTTGACGAAAGTGCAGTGCAGGCCGCTACGCCTGCCCATCTGGTGGAACAGCTGGCCCGGGGCAAGTGCCTTGCTGTTTCGGCCCAGCACCCGGGCGCTGTGGTCATCGGCTGTGATACGGTGGTGGATGTGAACGGCGAGGTGTTCGGCAAGCCCCACAGCGAAGAGGACGCAAAGCGGATGCTGCGCGCCCTTTCCGGTGCCACCCACGAGGTGCACACCGGCGTGTGCATCTCGGACGGTACGCGCACTGAAAGCTTTGTGGACAGCTGCCGCGTTACCTTCTTCCCGCTGGGTGAAGAGGAGATCGACTTCTACGCTTCCACCGCCGAACCCTACGATAAAGCCGGTGCCTATGCCATTCAGGGACGGGCGGCCCTCTGGCTGGACCGTATTGAGGGCGACTACTACACCATCATGGGTCTGCCGGTGAGCCGCACCGTACAGCTGCTGGCACATTTTGTGTGATAAAACTGGAAAAAACGAAGAAAACTTGCGCAAACGCTTGAGAAATCATTGCCTTGCGGCTATAATAGAACCGTGTTATTCTGCGCAAAGGCGGCACAAAAGGGCTGCCGGATGTTCTGGCGCTATAGATAAAATGGGAAGCATAAGGAGAATTTTTACAATGGGCCTGTTTTCTAAAGATGTAGGTATCGATCTGGGTACCGCAAATACTCTGGTATATATGAAGGGCAAGGGCATCATCATGCGGGAGCCTTCGGTCGTGGCTGTGGATACCAAGACCGACGAGGTGCGCTGTGTGGGTGCCGAGGCAAAGGCTGTCATTGGCCGTACCCCCGGCAGCATCGTGGCTGTGCGTCCGCTGAAGGATGGCGTGATCGCTGACTTTGACATCACCACCAACATGCTGGAAAATTTCCTCAAGAAGGCATGCGGCAACAGCATGTTCTCCCGCCCCCGCGTGGTCATCTGCATCCCGTCCGGCGTTACCGAGGTGGAGCGCCGCGCTGTGCGCGAAGCTACCCTGAAGGCCGGTGCCCGTCAGGTGTCCGTCATTGAGGAACCCATGGCAGCAGCCATCGGTGCGGGCCTGCCCATCAGCGAGCCTACCGGCAGCATGATCGGGGACATCGGCGGCGGCACGGCCGAGATCGCCGTCATCTCTCTGGGCGGCATCGTGGCCTCCCGCAGCGTGCGCATGGCAGGTGATATGTTCGATCAGGCCATCATCGCCTTCATCAAGCGCAAGTACAACCTGCTGATCGGTGAGCGCACCGCAGAGCAGATCAAGATCGAGATCGGCTCCGCCTATGCGCTGGACCCCGAAATGACCATGGAGATCAAGGGCCGTAACCTCGTGGACGGCCTGCCCAAGAACATCGTCGTCCACTCTGAGGATGTGCGCGAAGCTCTGCTGGAATGCCTGGTCAAGATTACCAGCGCCATCAAGGAAACGCTGGAGCGCACCCCGCCGGAGCTGAGTGCGGATATCATCGACCGCGGCATCACCCTGACCGGCGGCGGTGCACTGCTGCGCGGTCTGGATCAGCTGATCCAAAGCGAGACCGGCATCGACGTACACATTGCGGAAGACCCGCTGGACTGCGTGGCCAAGGGTGCTGGTGCGGTGCTGGATCATGTGGATGTCCTGCATGACGTGCTGGACACCGACGGCGGCCACATGTAACACGGGCAAGGCCCACACTTGCGGAAAAAGGCTCTTTTGCGCAGCGTCTGCGCTGATTTCCGCTGCAAACAATGTCTCTTGCGCGGATGGCAGGGCTGTCCGCGCTTTTCTTATGGCATGGCATCCACCCGAAACAGGAGGGTACTCCCTTGAAGGATTTTTTTGACACATGGAAATTTAAGATACTGGTAGCCGTGGCGGTGTTTCTGGTGGGAATCATGGCCTATGCCGGTGCCAACGGACGGCTGACTGCTGCCCCGCAGGAACTGCTGGGCGTGGTGCTGATGCCGCTCCAGAAGGTCACATCGGCACTGAGCGGCGGCATTGGCTCGGTGTGGGAAAAATACACCAGCATCGATGAGGTCATGGAACAGAACGAACAGCTGGAAGCGGAGAATGCTGAGCTGCGCCAGCAGATCGTGGACTATGACCGCATCAAGGCGGAGAACGAAGCCTACAAGGCACTGGCCCGCATTCAGGATTCCAACACCGAAGCAAGCTATATTTCTGCCTTTGTGATCGGCCGCGACCCGCTGGATGAGTTCGGAGGCTTTACGCTGGACTGCGGCACGGTGAACGGCGCAGCCGTGAACGATGCCGTGATCAGCGATAAGGGCTATCTGATCGGCATGGTGGTGGAAGCCGACACCACCAGCTGCAAGGTGATGACCATTCTGCACCCCAGCTTCAGCGCTGCGGGCGTGGTATCCCGCACGCGGGAAAACGGCATTATCAATGGCAGCACCGATTATGCCGGTGACGGCCTGTGCGTGCTGACCAATCTGGAACGCGCCACTGAGACGAAGATGGGCGATCAGGTGATCACTACCGGTCTTGGAGGAGTGTTCCCGCCGGATCTGCTGGTGGGAACTGTGCAGAAGGTGGAGCCGGAAGTCAGCGGCAAATCTTCCATTGCAGTGGTGCGCCCGGGTGCAGACCCGCGCACGGTCAAGCACGTATTCGTTATTACCGACTATTAAGGGGGCGCATTTGTATGGAATCACGCCGCATGCGCAGCCGCAGCCAGATCCTGAAATGGGTCTGCTACGCGGTGGCACTGTTTGTGTGCGCGGCACTGCAGACGACCCCCGGCCTGCTCCAGCTGGGGCAGGCAAAGCCGCTGTTCATTCTGCCGCTGTGTCTGGCTGTGGCCGTGTATGAAGGCGAGTTTGCAGGTGCGCTGTTTGGTGCCGTGAGCGGCCTTTTGTGGGACTACACCGCCGGGCGCACCGTGGGTATGCTGGCGCTGGAACTGCTGTTGCTCTGCTTTGCGCTTTCGGTGCTGGTTCAGGTGTATCTGCAGGGCAGCACATGGAACTTTGCGCTCATCAGCACCGGCACGGCCCTTGTGGTGCTCTCGCTGGACTGGCTGTTCTTCTACTACATGCCCGGCTACAGCTGGGCGCTGAGCCGCTGGCTGACCTTTGTGCTGCCTTCGGCCATGATGACGCTGGTGCCGTCGCTGATGCTGTTCAGTCTGGTGCGGCACATTTACAGCGCATTCAAAATCGACAACGGCGTAGTCTGAACCGCCGGAGGAAACGCGGATGAACCAAAACGAACGAAAAACCGTTGCGCGCCGGATGATCCTGCTCATTGCAGTGGCATGTGTTATCATGGGCCTGTACGTGATGCGGCTGATCTTTCTGCAGCTGGTCAACGGCGACGACTTCAAGGCCAAGGCCACCAATACCACCGACTATAACTTTACGGTCACGGCGGCCCGCGGCGATATCGTGGACAGCGCCGGGCGGCGCATTGCCACCACAACCACCAGCTACAATGTGGTCCTCAACAAACTGCTGATGGGCGACCGGGATCTGGACACCATGCTGCAGCAGATCGTGGAGCTGCTGCGTGCGAATGGCGAGAGCTGGAATGATACGTTGCTGATCGGTCAGGCGGACGCAGCAGGCAATTACGCCTTTACGGACGATGACACGTCCACCAGCGACCAGAAGCAGCTGGCAGACATGAAGGAAACGCTTGGTCTGCAGCAGTACGCCACCGCCAACGATGTAATGGAAATGCTGGTGGAAAAGAACGATCTGCAGGATTTTTCGCCGGAATGGCAGCGTGTGCTGGCCGGTATCCACTACGAGATGGACCGGCAGGCGTTCTCCAATGTGAACAATTTTGTCATGGCGGAGAACGTGAGCACCCTCGCGGTGGCCACCATCAAGGAACACAGCCTGCAGCTGCCGGGTGTGGAAATCGTGGAAACCAGCGCCCGCAGCTACGACCAGAGCGATATCATCCCGGCGGTGCTGGGCCGTGTGGGCAAGATCACGGCGGAAAAGTGGAAGGTGACCGATTCCAACGGTCAGGTGACCTATCCGCTGCGGGAAAAAGGCTATAACATGAACGATGTTCTGGGCATTTCTGGTCTGGAATCCGTTTATGAGGACGAGCTGCGCGGCAAGGACGGCGTGGAGACCATCACCCGCAATTCGGACGGCGTGATCGTGGATACAAAGCTCACCACTGTGCCGGAGCCGGGCCATACCGTGCAGCTGACCATTGACAGCAACTTCCAGCGTGCCGTGGACAAGGCACTGGCGGACAACATTGATATGATCAACCGCGTGTACAATACCGGCACCATGAAAGCTGCCGCCGGTGCGGTGGTGGTGCTGGACGTGAAGGACGGCAGTGTGCTGGCTGCTTCCAACTATCCCAGCTATGACCAGAACCTGTATGCCGCTAACTACAGCGAGTACAGCTCCGACCCGAGCCTGCCACTGTTCAACCGCGCATTACAGGGCCTGTATACGCCGGGTTCTACCTTCAAGCCCGCCGTGGCGGTGGCTGCACTGGACAGCGGCCTCATCAACCAGTATTCTACCGTTTACTGCAACGGCGTGTACAACTACTTCAAGGATTACCACCCCCGCTGTACCCGCCACGGCCACAGCGGCAACATCGATGTGGTAACGGCCATCAAGTGGAGCTGCAACATCTTCTTCTATGATGTTGGCCGCCGCCTGACCAGCGATGTGTACGATGCCTATGCCTACAAGCTGGGTCTTGGCCAGCGCACCGGTGTGGAGGTGAGCGAGGCCGTGGGCCGTCTGACCACCAAGAGCGACTCCAACTATACGGCATCGCTGGATGTGCAGGCCGCCATCGGTCAGGGCAACACGGTGGTCTCGCCCATCCAGCTGGCTACCTACGCGGCAACGCTGGCCAACAACGGCACCCGTTACCGCACCCATTTCGTCAAGGCCATTCTGGACACCAACACCGGCGAGGTGCTCAGCGAGACCAAGCCCGAGGTCATGGATGTGATCGAAGGCACCGGCAACACCTTTGAGCTGGTGCGGCAGGGTATGAAGCAGGTGCCCAGCACCATCAGCGGCAAAATTTCCAGCTATCCGGTGCCGATCGCCTGCAAGACCGGTACACCTCAGCGCAGCGAGACCTATGCGCCCGGTAAGCACTATCTGAACGCCATGATGGTGGCTTACCTCCCGGCGGATGATCCGCAGATCGCCATTGGCATTAGCATTGAGTACGGAGGCTATGGTGCCCGTACCGGTGATCTGGTGGTGGACATTGCAAATGCCTATTTTGCCCTGAAGGATGGCAGCCTTGCCCAGCAGGCCGAAGCGGAAAAGGAAGCCGAGCAGACCCAGCAGGAAGATCAGGCGCAGACCACTGACCCAGCACAGGCCGCTGCAGGCCAGACCACCGGCAATGCCGCAGCCCAGCCTGCACAGATGACACCCGCCGCAGACACCGCTGCGCCGGAAACGGCAGCAGAAGGGGAAGCCCAGCCTGCCGTGCAGGACGAGCAGCAGCCCGCCGCAGACACCGAGCAGAACCCCGATGCCATTGCGCCGGAGAACTGAAAACGGGAGACAAAACCGACACGGGAAAGGGCACTGCAGCGGGGTTTTGAATGGAAACATCCCTGAAAAGAAAACAAAATTGAATATTCTGTATAAAAAACAGTTGTAAAAGATTGGATTTTGTGATATCATTTCAGGCGAAGGACTTTTTTACAAAAGCGTTCCAATCGTTTAGGAAGAGGAGAGGGTAACGGATGACGATTGCACTCATTGCGCATGACTCCAAAAAGGAGCTGATGGTTCAGTTTTGTACGGCGTACTGCCGCATCCTGAGCCAGCATAAACTGGTAGCGACCGGTACCACCGGTAAACTGATCGCAGAAGCTACCGGCTTACAGGTGCAACGCTTTCTGGCCGGTGTGCAGGGCGGCGACCAGCAGATCGCATCCCGCATCGCCTGCAATGAGATCGACCTGTTGCTGTTCTTCCGTGATCCCATCAACGCAAAGCCCAGCGAACCCAACGAAATGACGCTGCTGCGCCTGTGCGATGTGCACAACATCCCCATGGCCACCAACATTGCCACTGCCGAGGTACTGATCCACGGCTTGGAGCGCGGCGATCTGGATTGGCGCGATATCGTGCATCCCCAGAACTGACAAAACGATTTGGAATGGCTCCGCGTGTGCTGCGCTATATTCAGCGGAAATTATATTGATAATGCGAAAATCGGGAACATCTGCGGATGTTCCCGATTTTCATTTTCACGGGAATGGGGTCCGAACCGCAGAATGCATTTCTGCCGCCATGCGGCTGTTTCCGCAGGAAGCAAAAACAGCAGATGCCGTGTGCCGCAGCGGCCTTGCCTGTGAAAAAAAGAATTCCGGAAAATCCGCAGATTTTCCGGAATTCTAATATAAAAATAATGTATCCGCTGAATATGGCCAGAGTGCAACGGAGGCCATTTGAAACGTACGGTTAAACTTTAAAATCCTCGGCCATCTCCGCCACATCTTCCGGGGCAAAATCGCCCAGCGGCAAGATCAGCCGTGCCAGCGTTTCCTGCGGCAGAGCTGCAAGAATCGTGCTGTCATCACTGCCGGTGCCTGCGGGCGGGCAGACGGTGTGCACGCCGTCTGCACCGGTCTCTACCCGGGCACGGTGAGTGGTTGCCACATATTGCATCCCAAGCTTGTCTGCAGCCGTCAGCAGGGCGGCAAACAGCGGCGTGCCGCCTTCGCCCAGAACGTCTGCGTCCTGTCCGGCCAGTGCTTCGGCGTTCAGCACGATGCACTCGATGCCAAGGGTCTCTGCTGCCTTTTTGGCGCTTTCCGCATCGGCGGTCTGTTCTGCTGCCAGCCGCACGGCAGCG
>OGPH01001076.1_pt1 | contig 23650 bp, 14 predicted proteins | sample 1552891 | NCBI WGS metagenome assembly OGPH01 (sample SAMEA2580272, study PRJEB22360) | human gut metagenome | biome: human gut; feature: human-associated habitat; material: faeces | place: Denmark | collected 2008/2010 | reverse complement strand
AACGAAATGGAACAAATGTAGAGAAATGTCTATTTTTACTTGCTGTAATTCTTATTTTATCTGTTGGTGCTATGATATTGGGACAATCTTTATCGTGGTTATCTGGAGTCGCTAAAGGTATAAAATCGGGAGAATATTCAACGGTATATGCTTTTAAAGCATTTTCATACTTGAGATATTTTATGCCATTCATTGGACCATTATGCATGGTTGGAATGGTAATATGTTATTATAAAAGAGATGATTTGAATAGAATATTAGGGCGAGCACAATTATTTTCTTGCTTAATTTTTATTCAATGGATAATTTTTATTTTACCTAAATTGAAAAATAATCCCGAAGGTTTTACCACTTCTCTCGCGGGATTGGGAATAGTGAAAAGATATAGTGATGTAAATGAAATTAATTACTTTTTTATGTTTCATATTTGTGTGCTTTCTTTCTTTTTATTATCTTTTTTATTGAAAAAAAAGAAAATCAAACCGATTTTTTTGATTTTAATAGGTGTTATGGTTTATCAATATTTTTTTTGTGCTTATTATTCGGATAGGTTAGTATCAAAACAAAATTATAAGATGGTAAATGCTGGACATGAATTACTGGCAAAAATTCAGGACGAAGAGAATATTACATTTCCATTAATATATGTGTTTGATGGCTCAGAAAGAACGGATCATCAAAATTTCTACATGTATCAATTTTATTTTCCGTATAGTACGATTATACCTACACTGCCTGATGATGTAGCTGAAGATGTAATTATTATTTCAAATGTTGAAATGGAAGATCAAATAGGAGATGAATATTTTGCAAAAAGTTTAGATGAAAACGAATATATATATTTGGGAGAGGGAAAATATTCTGATATAATAAAAAAATATTTAAAGGATTCAACATGGTAATAGATCTAAAAAAAAATATTATATACCAATCGGCTTATCAGCTGATATTGATTTTAATGCCCCTGATGACATCTCCCTATTTGGCAAGGACTCTGGGACCAGAGGGATTAGGGATTAACTCTTATAATTATTCTATCGTTTATTATTTTATCTTAATTGCCGGGTTAGGCATCAGTAATTATGGAAATCGTTCTATTGCTGCATTTAGAGATGACTCAAGAAAAATGGCATTGACTTTTTGGGAGATTCTGTTTGCGCATTTCTTGTTATCAGGAGCGGTTTTGTTTGTATATCTCATCTATTGCACTTTGATAGCTGAATATAAAGTTGTGGCTTTTATTCAAACATTTTATGTTATTGGAGCATTTTTTGATATTAGCTGGTTTTATTTTGGACTTGAGAATTTTACGAAGGTTATTTGCGGTAATTTGATTTGTAAAATTATTTCATTTATATCAATATTCCTTTTTGTAAAGGATGAAGGCGATATATTTGTTTATGTTTTAATAATTTCTATTAGTTATATGTGTGGATATCTAATACAATGGATTTTTTTGCCTTCTAAAATCAGCTGGGTTAAACTGACCAAAAAAGGGGTATTGAGACATTTTAGACCTATGTTTATATTGTTTTTGCCAAGTATTGCTATAAGCCTATATAAAGTAATGGATAAAATTATGCTTGGAAATATGTCTAATATTTCGGAGGTTGCTTATTATACGAACGCTGAAGATGTTATAAATATACCAATAAGTATTATAGGAGCTGTAGGAACGGTTATGTTATCAAGGACATCGAATTTGGTAGCTAAGGGCAAAATTGATAAAAGTAAAAAATATATCCAAGATTCTTTAGGGATTGTATCATGGCTTTCGATAGCATTAATGTTCGGAATTTCTGCTATTTCGTATAATTTTACTATTACATTTTGGGGGGAGCGTTTTACTTCTTGTACTGTGCTCATTATAATTTTGGTGCTTACAATACCGTTTATTACTGTAGCTAATATAGTGCGTACTCAATATCTGATACCTCATAATAAAGATTTTGAATATTTATTTTCTATTATTGCTGGAGCGGTAATTAATTTCTGCATAAATATTTTCCTTATTCCAATATTGGCTTCATCTGGAGCAGCTATAGGGACCGTATTTGCCGAAGCAGGGGTTTGTATAATTCAAATAATGTTTGTGCGTAAAGACTTACCAATTTTAAAGTATTTATTGAAAAATATGATATATATTGTTTTTGGAGCAATCATGTTCTGTGCGCTAAAAATTATTGATTTTCAGATAGATAATAAAACAATTTGTTTATTTATACAAATCGTAATTGGTGCTTTGATTTATATAATTCTTTCATTAATTTATTTGCGATTTTTGTTCTTAAAAGGAAAATTTTGTTTTGATCTAAATACAATTATAAAGAAAAATAAATAAGAAATTGTTATAAGGTTTATTTTGAATTTAGAAGATACTTTTTTCATTAATTAGAATTCGGGGGATATCTATATGATGCATATATTTAAAGAAAAAATTGTTTACTTTTTTCAATAAGTGAAGATGAGCGTCAGACAATTTCAGAATTTTCTCATATAAAAGAAGATGGATTTACAATAAGTAGATGTGTTAGTAGAAAAGGAAAAAGAGATGGTTCAGGAAAAGATTGCTTTATTATATAACAAAGTAAAAAATATCATATATATCCCTCCAAGCACAGGAGGTATGATTGTAATAGACTTTTACATAAGGATTATGCTTTTCCTGTATCCTTTATATCTTTCAAATAATATAGTTTTCTTGATTTTCCAGGAAAAATCATTCCTTTATTATATTTTAACATTGATTACAGGAATCAGTTTTATCTATTTTTTAGCTAAGAAGTCAGCTATTTACAAGAAAATCCTGCATAAAGAAGAATTGTTCCTGCTTATTGCTGTTATTCTATTAATTGCCAAGGCGCTCATTAAAATTTTTCACGAAGATTGGAGTATCGAAAAAGAAGCCCTTCTCTGGTACATAGTTGGGACATATTTTATAGTAAGAGGGTTTAAAAGCGAGTATAAATACTATATCAGGCTGTTTCTATTTGCAGCAGTGATTTTGTATGCAGCATTTTTGGAATATTTTTTAACGAGCGCTAGCTCAGTATTAAATATGGAAATCATGTTCCAGCATTCAGGAGCAGTTCCTTCCTTTCTGTTGTTGGCATCCGCCTTAAGCGCCTGTATGTACTGCCTGGATAGGGAAGGAACGTGGGATAAATTCTATATTTTTGTGAGCGGCGTAGGTTTTCTTCTGCTATTCTTATACAACGATATGGTTGCCATATGTATAACGCTGCTTTTCTTACTGTCTGTTCCAATTGTGTTCAGGCCGACGGCAGATCTGATAAAGAAAAATCTAATATTGTGTTTCCTGTTTTTATTCATCGGAAGCAGCGTTCCTCTGTTACAGATATTTGATTGGGTAAAGCTCGAACGTCAGTACAACTTGGAATACAGCGTGTACATTGACTTGTTCCTTTCCGTCATTGGCCTGCTGGTGAGTCAGTATTGGACGAAAATTCCCACAGGAAGAGACTATACAACAATAGTAATGAAGAAATTCAGAGGATGGTACATTCAAGCGTTGTCAGTATTTGGAACGGTTTGCTTATTTTGTATCCTCCTGGGAGAACGCAGGAACAGCTTGCCGGACAAATGGGGGATTCAGGTATTCAAGGATTTTGCGAATGCTTTGCTTCAGAGTGTGCAGTCGAACAGTAGTTTTGTTCAATATCTTCTGGAAGAATATGGAATCATTGGATGTGCCATATGGATATGGCTGGCCTATTTGATTATAAAGCGTCTGATCATTCAATGGAAAAAGACGGAAACGCAGAACCGAATATTATGTATGATTGGATTTTTGTTTGTCGGACAGACTTTTTTATATCAGATGCAGGCTGAAACCTCTCCCATTTATGTGATCCTGACATCCTTTGCCATGTGTGCAGATGCAGTGGTAAAAAAAGAAGAAAACGAAAGTATCTTAGACGAATCGCGTGAATTGATTGTTCCGGAAACGATTTCCGAGGAATCTTTGGCTGAGATGGATAAGGCTGTAGAGAACTTCAAGGCCGGAAATGCTTCGGCCGCAGTCGATCTTTCTGATCTCGAGTGAGGTCGATATATGAAATATACTATAGGAATCAAAGGGAAATCACGATTATTGGATTGGAGCCGCATCCGGAGGATAAAAAGAACGGAGCTTATGACAGAATCAAACTATCTGACTTAAAGAGGAAATGAACATATAGAACTCACCGAGGGCAGGATGTTTACCAGCGGTAAGAAAGTTGGGATAAATAGGAGGAACAGTCCATGAAAAATATAGTCAATAGAAATATCACCATCACCATCGTCGGCATCGGCTACGTTGGCCTGAGCAACGCCATCCTCTTATCCCAACACAACAAGGTCTACGCCGTTGACATCCAACCCAAACGCGTAGAACTGGTCAATAACCGCCAGTCCCCGATCATTGATAAGGAACTCCAGGAATATCTTTCCGAAAAATCGCTGGATCTGACCGCTGTTCTGGATGGAACCGAAGCTTATCGAGCATCCCAATACGTCATCATCTCCACGCCTACCAATTACGACCCGCTCCGCAACTATTTTGACACCTCCTCCGTGGAGAGTGTGATCGAGCAGGTGCTTGCGGTAAACCGGGATGCGGTGATCGTCATTAAGTCCACGGTTCCTGTGGGATACACGGAATCCGTCCGCCGCAAATACAATGCGCCAAACATCATCTTCAGCCCGGAATTCCTCCGGGAAGGACATGCCCTCTACGATAATCTGTATCCTTCCCGCATCATCATGGGCGTGCCGCAGCAGGAAGAGGAGCTGCAGCAGAAAGCGTATGAACTGATCGACCTCATGACGGAAGGGGCGCTCAAAGAAAAGATCCCTACGCTGATGCTTTATCCCACGGAGGCGGAGGCGGTTAAGCTGTTTGCCAATACTTATCTGGCGCTTCGCGTTTGCTTTTTTAATGAACTCGATACATATGCGGAACTGCATGGGCTGAATACGAACCAGATCATTCAGGGGGTCTGCCTCGACCCCAGAATCGGGAATCATTATAACAACCCTTCCTTCGGATACGGCGGGTACTGCCTGCCGAAGGATACCAAACAGCTGCTTGCGAATTATAAGGATGTGCCTGAGAACATCATTGAAGCGATTGTGGAGTCCAACAGGACGAGAAAGGACTTCATCGCGGAGCGGATTTTGGAAAAGGCGGGATTCTATCAGGGGAAAGATTCTTCATCCCGCTCCCTTGGCGGGAACCAGATCACGATCGGCATCTACCGCCTGACGATGAAAACCAATTCCGACAATTTCCGCCAAAGTTCTATTCAGGGTGTGATGAAGCGGCTGAAGGCAAAGGGGGCGGAAGTGATCGTATATGAACCTACGCTGAAGGAAAAGGAGTTCTTCGGCTCGGAAGTCCTGGATGATTTTGAGGCCTTTGCGAAGCGCAGCGACTGTATTGTGGCAAACCGTTATTCAGAAAAGCTGGCGCCTGTGGCCCAAAAGGTATATACGCGCGATCTATATCACCGGGATTAGAAGGTATGCTAGGAGGGGCATTATGAGGGGCAATATCTTGAAAGGAAATGCCTGGGTTATACGGATGGCAGAGAGGATGCCCATATGCGTTTGGCTATATGCGGCATCCTTTGTCATATCTGTTATCCCAGCTTTCTTTTATACGGCGCCTGCTTTTGAAGATGGGCTGGGAACGATGGCCTCTGCAGCATATCTGGCGGGATATGATTGGAGCGGCTTTTTGGCAGTGGACGGTTATTATTATAAATATGGACAGTCGTTGTGGTATCTGCTGCCGTTTCTGTTTATCCCGGGGGCGGTGGCACGCTATCGGGTAATGCTGGTGATCAACAGCGTATTGGCGTCCTTTATCCCGGTTCTGGCATGGAGGATAGCGGTGGAAGGGCTGCAGATTGCAAGAAGGGGAGCTCTTTTGATTGCTTTTTTGACGGGGCTTTATCCCCCGATCCTTCTTTACAGCAAATATACCTGGGCAGAGACGAATTTGCTGGTGCTTCCCTGGCTGATTCTTTGGCTGCTTATTAGAATATATAGAGCGGAAGAGGGGACACGGGGCAGGGACAGCATGTTTCTTGCAGCGGCCGTAGTATATGCTTTCATGTCCCATCAGCGGGGAATGGTTTTGCTCCTGGCCGTGACAGGGACTCTGGTCTGCCTTCAGTGTATGAAGAAGAAAGGGCTCTGTTGGCCTGCATATCTTCTGGTATTAGGGATGGGGCTTATAGCAGATCGGGTTTTGAGCGCATGGCAAAGGGCTTATGTATATGCGGGAGCGGTCATGGAGCATAACACGCTGTGGGATTTCCTGGATCCGGAGGTATACCGAAAACTGTTGTCTATGGAGGGGATCCGTGTGCTTTTGGATACGGCGGCAGGGTGGCTGTTTCATAGCGGGGCCTCTACGTTTGGTTGCGCATTTTTAGGGCTTTTTCTGATGCTTCGGGTGGTTTGGAGACATCTTGGCGGTAAAGAGAAATATGCGGACGGATATTTGCTTGCCTCTCTTTTTGGGTTGTTCAGTTATTTTGGCGCGTTTGCGTTGGGGCTTCTTTTCTTTTTTCAGGATTTATATGGCTATTTTGACGGCAGTAAAGTGGAGCGCTGCGATCATTTGCTGTTTGGACGTTATCTGGAGAGCAGCGTTCCCATCCTTTTGTTTTTGGGACTGATCGTGCTCTGGGGGCAGGAAAAGGGTGGTATTGCAGAGAAAAATAACGAATACAGCATTCTTGCTAGGTTTCAAATTGTAGTAAGAAAAAGGATAAGAGTCAAAACCATACGAACCAATACGGTCAGCGGAAAAGCGTGCAGTCTCAAGGGCCAGGATAAAGGAACGGAAGCATGGGGGCTGTGTGGGAAGGCATTGTTGTTTTATGTGAGCGTAACCATTGTGACGATTTGCCGTCTGCTGCCGCAGATGGCGCAGGTGGACTGCTATGTACATTCCCTGATGTCACTGAATCTGTTTATGGACACGCGTACGGTAACCAGGACATTGGATGTGATTCCCAATTATACGACGGCACTAGCAGCTTTTGCCGGGGTATCTTTTCTAGTGTTTGCCTGTCTCCTGCGAGTGCGGGGACGGAAAGGAATGTGCATAGGAACTGCTGCGCTTTGTATTCTGTTCTTGTGGATCTATATATGGAACAGCGTGACCGTGATCGGGCGGGTGGATGCGTGTGGGGAAACGAAATATGCGGCAGTCTATATAGAAGAGGGAGAATGAAGTTGCCTTTCCCCTATTTCACACCAGAAAAAACGAATCTTTGTATTTCCTGTTGACGCGTGTTTTCTCATTCATGGCAGGCTTTTTTTTCGGAACAAGCGGGGCCGGGAGACATCTTCTTTCGTTGCCAATATTTGTTTAAAGAAAGGTGATTGTTTGGTTATAGTTTGAAATAATTGGAAACTTGGCCATAGACTTTTATCTGTGACTATGATATATATTTTAATATAAAATACGGATTTAGAAGGTAAAAAAAGTTAAATTTAATATAAAAGGGGTATTTTTAACTGTGATATGTAGTTCTGCATATTTAGGAAGGCATTGGACGGTATGCCTGTTAAGAATAGGATGCCAATAACAGAAAGGAACGAAAGTTGCGGAAATGCTGATTGAGAGAGGGCAAAGAGCACTTTCAAGGTAAAAGGTTCCATTCCATGGCACCGATTGTCTGAAAAATAGAGAATAGGTAGTTAAACGATTAATTATTATGAGCCCTGAAAGGAAAGGGATTGCATGACAACATTAAAGGATATCGCGAAGATATGTGGCGTATCAACTGCGACCGTTTCAAATGCGTTGAACAATAAGAAAAATGTAAGTGAAGAAACGCGGCAGAAAATTTTGGAGGCGGTGAAAGCGACGGGATTTCAGCCCGATTATATTGCGCGGGGGCTTCGGACCCGTAAGACAAAAGTAATTGAAGTGATCGCAGAAAATATGTCTCTTCAGAGTTCTGCCAAGATCGTTGAGAGCATAACGGTTTTGTGTGAAGCGCAGAACTATAAAGTTTCCCTGCAAACCATCAGACTGTATGCAAGTTTGGGGGAGGAATGGTATAAACAGGAGAAAGCGTATCGTACGGCATTAGAATCGATCCTGCGTTCTGTTAAAGCGGACGGGATAATATATGTCGCAGGTCACGGACGGACGATTAATATGGAGCCGGAGAAAATTCATGTCCCTATGGTTATGGCGTATGAGTATTCCAATTCGGATAAAATTCCGTCTGTGGTGAACGACGACAGCCAAGGAAGTTATGATATGACTAAATATTTGATTGGTATGGGGCATAGGAAGATTGGTCTGATTGGCGGACAGATAGAGAACCGACATGTACAGGAACGTATATGGGGGTACCAAAAGGCGCTACTGGAGGCGAAAATATTGTATGATCCGGAACTGGTTCGATTTGGCTCGTGGGAACGCAGTGAGGGGTACCGGGAAATGGAGTCCCTCGTTAAACGGGGAGTGACCGCTGTTTTTGGAATTACCGATGTGATTGCTGGTGGTGCCTATGACTATTGCATGGAGCATGGAATAAAAGTGGGGGAAGATATTTCTATTGTAGGATATTGTAATCAGGAAATATCAGAATATTTTTATCCGAAATTGAGCAGCGTAGATCGAAATCTGTCTGAAATTGGATATTGGGCGGCGCAATTACTCATTGATAGATTGGAGGGGAAAAATATAAGAGCAACAGAGAGCAAGGGAAATATCGTAAAATGTCCTTGTACGTTGGTGATAAGGGATTCGGTAAAAAAATTAGATTAATCGTTTGAAATGTATTATGAGGAAAAACTTAGAGGCTGTGCGCAGAACAATTCTGCGTATAGCTTTTTTTTGTATGTGGCTAATCTATGTAAATCAGCAACGGTTAAATTGTATATAAATAAAACGATTAATAATAGAGGGCGAAGAGAAAATACATCGTAAAAATAAACAAAAATGTAGTAAATAAACTGTATAAAACATAAAAAATGCAATAATAGCACAAAATAAAATTGACAAACGCTATGCAGAATGATATTTTAAGTTAAACGATTAATGAAAGGGGAGGGAGCATGAAGGATTCGATTCATAAGTATTTTAAAGTAGGCCTGATTAGTTTTATGGCATATCCATCCACCATGGGCGGAACAGATTTGAATGGAATCAGTTTTTTGCATAAAATTGCTTGCGATGCATACTTTGATGCGGTTGAAGTGACCTGGGTTAAAGATGCACAACAGAGAAAAGAAATTGCAAAGATGCTGGAATGTTCTCACCTGCAGGTATGTTATGGAGCGCAGCCCCGCCTTTTGACAACAGGTTTGAACGCGAATGATCTGGATGAGGCAGGAAGGCAAAAAGCGGAAGAGACGCTAAAGGAGGCGATCGATGAAGCAGGAGAACTGGGGGCGAGCGGGATTGCGTTTTTATCGGGCCGTTGGCAGCAGGATGCGCGGGAAAGAGCTTACCAGCAACTCCTGAAGACAACAAGGAATGTGTGTGATTATGCGAAAGAAAGGGGGGTGAATGTAGAATTAGAGGTTTTTGATTATGATATCGCAAAGGCTTCGTTGATTGGGCCGGCGCCTCTTGCGGCAAAATTTGCTGCGGACATGCGCATGACTCATTCCAATTTTGGCCTTTTGGTGGATTTGAGCCATATTCCGATGACGTATGAATCCTCTGAATTTGTGGTAAGAACTTTACGTCCATATCTGACGCATTTTCATATAGGCAATACTGTGTGCAAAGATCCACGGGCGGAAGGCTATGGGGATGAACATCAACGCTTCGGATTCCCAAACAGTTCCAATGATACAGAGCAGGTATTGAACTTCCTAAGTGTATTAAAGAAAGAAGGCTTCTTTTGTGCGGACAATCCATATGTTTTGTCGTTTGAAGTAAAGCCATGGAAAGGTGAGGATCCGGAGATTGTGATCGCAAATGCCAAACGGGTGCTGAATCGTGCATGGGCACTGTTAGAGGACTGAGAAGAGGGGATCAGGGATTGGGGGAGGTGATTATGAAGATCGTTGTTTTAGATGGATATGCGGAGAATCCGGGCGATTTGAGTTGGAAAGGATTTGAAGAACTGGGGGAGTGTGTTATTTATGAACGCACACCATTGGAGAGGGCGGCGGAGAGAATAGGGGATGCGGAAGCGGTGATTACGAATAAAACGCCGATCACAGGGGAAATATTGAATGCATGCCCTCAAGTGAAGTATATCGGAGTACTGGCTACAGGATATAACATTGTGGATGTTGAAGCGGCAGCGGAGAGGAAGATTCCGGTTTGTAACGTTCCATCCTATGGAACGGATGCGGTTGCGCAATTTGCCATCGGATTGCTTCTTGAGATTTGTCATCACATCGGACACCATAGCAGGATGGTTCATCAGGGGAAATGGGGAACCTGCAGTGACTGGTGTTTTTGGGATTATCCGCTGATTGAATTGGCAGGAAAGACGTTCGGAATTGCGGGCTTTGGGCATGTCGGTCAGAAAACGGGACGAATTGCAGCGTCAATGGGGATGAATGTGATCTATTACAATCCCCGTGAAAAGGAAAGAACGGATGTTTATCCTGCGAGGAGAGTTTCATGGGAAGAACTTTTGAAGATGTCTGATGTGCTCTCTCTTCATTGTCCGCTTTTTCCTGAAACAAAGGGTATGATTAATAAGGACACTCTTGCGAAGATGAAGGATGGGGTTATTCTTTTAAACAATTCAAGAGGGGGCTTGATTGTAGAGAAGGATCTGGCAGATGCATTGAACAGCGGGAAGGTTTTGGCAGCAGGATTGGATGTGGTTTCAACGGAACCTATCCTGAAGGACAATCCCTTACTGAAAGCGAAGAATTGTATTATTACGCCTCATATTTCGTGGGCTCCAAGAGAAACCAGGATGCGTCTGATGGACATAGCCGTACAGAATCTGAGAAATTATCTGTCTAATGCGCCTTCCAATGTGGTAAATGGAGTGTGAAATCCGGGGAGGCTGGCAGAAAGGAGAAGGGGAACGTGAAAAAGCAGATGCGAGGGGAGGGCCGCACAGCTGCGGTTGGGGTGAAGCGAGAAAAGCGAACGGTCAGAAAAGATATAGTAAAAGAAAATCTAGAACTGTATCTGATGATGGCGCCGGTTCTTTTATTGATTTTTTTGATGGCGTATCTTCCACTGTATGGAATTGTGATTGCATTTCAGGACTTTGCGCCAGGAAGCCCCATTCTGTCTCCTGAAACAGAATGGGTGGGGTGGAAGTACTTTGAGAAGTTCGTTACGGGGAAATATTTCGTCAGGCTATTCAGAAATACGCTGACGTTGAATCTGTTAAATTTGATTATTGGTTTTCCTATCCCGATTATTTTTGCATTGTTGCTGAATGAAATCAAAAATCTGAAGTATAAGAAATTTGCTCAGACGGTCAGCTATATGCCTTATTTTATTTCAACGGTTGTTGTAGCCAGTATTGTATTAATGCTGACGGGAACGGATGGATTGGTGAATCAGATTCGTGGCGTGTTTGGACATAAACCGTATGAATTTAATACATCCCCCAGCGCTTTTCCCTGGATTTATGTAATCACAAACGTGTGGAAGACTTTTGGATGGAACAGTATCCTATATATCTCCAACATGAATTCCATTGATTCGGCACTGTATGAGTCAGCCAAATTGGATGGAGCAAATCGTTGGCATCTGGCCAGATATATTACGATTCCTTGTCTGATGCCTACAATAGCCGTGATGCTGGTTTTGGCAACGGGTGGACTGATGGTAGGCAATACGGACTTGATTCTGCTTCTGTATAATCCGGGGGTGTATTCAACAGCAGATGTATTCGGTACATATATTTATCGTGATGGTTTGCTTCAAGGAAACTTTAGCATGAGTACAGCGGTAGGGTTGATTCAATCAGTGGTGAACTTCGCACTTGTATTTTTCGCGAATAAAATTAGCAATAAAATCAGTGGGAATGGGCTATGGTGAGGATATGGAAAAGGAAAAAGTATTAAAAAAGAAAATAAAATATAACTGGGCCGATTTTCTGATCAATTTTAGTATTGCACTTTTGTGCGTGGTGGTTGTTTATCCTATGTATTATATTTTGATTCTGTCCATCAGCGAGCCTGCAGAAGCGGTGAAGATGTCGGCCTATATTTTGCCTAAGGGGTTGTACTTTGATACATATCAGCTTTTTTTAGAAGATACGAGCTTATGGAGATCCTATGCATATACGATATTTTATGCGGCAATTACCTGCGTGTTGATGGAAATTACTTGTGTATTGATGGCGTATCCATTAACGTGCAAAAGCCTGTATGGAAAAAAGTTTCTTACATTTTTTCTTTTGATTCCAATGTATTTTTCTGGAGGAATGATTCCAGAATATTTGGTGTATACCAAGCTTGGACTTTATAACAATATTTGGAGCCTGATTGTTCCGGGAGCCTTTAGTATCTGGAATATTATTTTGACCAGAACTTATATGAATTCTATTCCGGATACCATGAAGGAAGCAGCAAAAATAGACGGAGCCAATCATTTTGATATTTTGGGCAGGATTTATGTCCCCTTAAGTAAGCCGATCATGGCAGTGATAGCGATTTATACGGTGGTAGGCGTATGGAACTCCTGGTTCCGTTCCATGGTATATCAGACGGATATGAGGATTCAGCCTCTGCAGATGTATCTGCGCAGGGTATTAATTACGCAGACCGTGGATATCACGGATATTTCAGCGGAAGAAGCGGCAGCATTAGCAGAAAAATTACTGAGTAATTTGCAGATGCGCTATGCGATGATTATTTTCACAACGTTGCCGATTTTGTTTATATATCCATTTTTCCAGAGATATTTTGTAAAGGGAGTGATGGTTGGCTCGCTGAAGGGATGAAAAAGAAAAGATAGTGACTGTTTGGATAGATATAAACAGTTACAAAAGAGAGCTAAATGAAGGAAAGGAGAAGGGGAAATGAGAAAAAGAAGGGGAAAAAGATGGTTAAGCCTGGTATTATCAGTAGCTATGATGGCATCGCTTGGCGCGTGTGGGGGAACAGGAGGAATGGACGAGACCGCAGACGATGTGGGAGCAGGGGCGCAGGAGAATACTGTTGGGGAAACAGCTGGTGGGAATGATTCCGGCACTATGCGGACTGTGAGTATTCTTTGTAAAGAGAGTCCTACTGCTGGACTGTACATGGAAAATATTGAGGAGAATATTTGGTGGCAGGAACTGGTTGCTGACCTAGCGGAGCGTAATATTGAACTGGATCTGGAGGTGATTCAAGCAGATCAGTATCCTACCACATTACAGACAAGATTTTCCAGCGGACAGGAACTTCCTGATATGGTGGTTCTTGGCAGAGATGCTGCGGAGGGCGTGGATGACGCGACTGCTCTTCGATGGGGAAAGCAAGGGCTGCTGTTGGATCTGAATGAAGTGTTGGGGGAGCATGGAGGAGATGAAGCATTGGCATTTTTGGATGAATATGCTCCTTATGTGGAAAAACGTGTGACAACGAATGATGGGAAAATGTATTGGCTGCCGAATTTGACGTTAAAAACTTATAATGGAGAACCGGCTTCTAACTATCTTGCGGTGAATATCCGAAAAGATTGGCTGGAGGCAGTAGGAATGGATATTCCGACCACTACAGAAGAGTTTTATGAAGCGGTTAAGGCGTTTCGGGAAGAAGATGTGAATGGTAGCGGAGTTGCAGATGAAATTGTTTCTGTGGATCCGACAAACTGGGATAATGGTATTGCGCAATGGTTTGGGCTTGGACAGGCGTTGGTTTCCTATATTACTACTACAGACGAAGTGGTATCCCCTTGGTATCAGGATGGGTGTAAGGAATATTTCCAATATCTGAATAAAATGTACAATGATGGCCTTTTAGATTCGCAACTGTTTGGAGGAAATACGGATTTAGAAACACAGCTTATCGTTGAAAACAAGGTTAGTTCTACTTTTAGCTGGATTTTAGAGGGATGGCTTGAACCTCAGGTTACAGGTACGGAAAACGCATATTATTATCCGATTATGGCGTTACAGAATGATGCAGGCACAACGCCTCTGTATGAATGCGAAGAACCGGAAAAATCCTATGGAAAGTGGGCGGTTACCAAGGACTGTGATGACTTGGAAGCAGTAGCTGAATTATTTAACTATCTCTACTCTACGGAATATGAAGAATTACAAACATGGGGAGGAGAAGGAGTCAGCTATGATACGTCCAACGGTTATAAGGCTTTCATCGGGAAATATGCAGATGGCAGCGAAATCCCGGATAGTGAACGGCTATTGAATGATTATATCGGAACGACTTTGTTCCCTCGCATTAAGATGGTTGATATTCAGTCAGAATTTGTTACTTCTGATGAAGCGAAGGCGGAGATTGAGATTGATACAATTGGTGCGACTCCGAATGTGGCGCATATGATTAATAATTATCAAGTGCTGCCGGATGAGGAACAGACGGAAACCATTAATGGAATTATGTCAGATTTGGAAACATATGCGGACGAACTGGCAGTTGGTTTGGTGATCGGGACAAAATCTCTGGATGACTGGGATACTTATATGGCAGATCTGAAGGAACTTGGGTTGGACGAACTTATTGAGATTAACAGAAATCTTTGTGATAAGTATAATGCTGAATAATAGCTTGCGTAGAGAAACGGCCGCCTGCGCGGCCGTTTCTTGATTTGATAATGGAAAAGGAGTTCATCTATGGGAAAAATACCACTGCAAATACCTTATGGCGCCGTTTATTTCAGAAAGTCTAATCCGCCTAAAGAAAGTTGGGAAAGGGATTATGCGCAGGCGGCAGCAGACGGAAATAATATTTTTAGACATTGGTTTATGTGGGGGAGTATTGAGACGGCTCCGGGTAAATATGACTGGGATGATTATGACAGACAAATGGAACTTGCAGAAAAGCATGGTCTCAAGGTGATTATCGCAGAACAGAGTACCTTTGTTCCGGAATGGTTGATTGCACAGCGGCCAGATTTGTTGATGAAAGATCGGGATGGAAAGTATTTGGACAGCTGGATCAGCGCGAGCTGCATGACAGGTGGGTTTTGCAATGGCCTGTGCTTGGATCAACCGGACGCACGGATGTTAACAGAAGGGTTTTTGAGAGAACTGGCAAAAAGATATAAAGGTTCTCCTGCATTGTTGGGATATGATGTTTGGAATGAATGTTCTCTTCCGCACAGCGTTTGCTACTGCGATTCGACGGCGGAGGCATTCAGAATGTGGCTGAAAGAAAAATATGGGGATGATTTGGAACGGCTTGCCAAAACCTGGCACAGATACAGCTATACGGAGTGGTCGCAGGTGAAACCTGTAAAGCATTTGCAGCTGGCTCCGGAGAGCTTCGATTGGCTGGAATTTAAGAAAGAGAATGCCTATCGTCAAATGAAATGGCGGGTAGACATTTTGAATGAAGAAGACCCGGATTCTTTAAAATGTGCCCATGGCATGGCATTGAGTTTGGAGAATATGGCGAACGGTGTATCGGATGATTGGCTGGCAGCAGAACAGGTGGAGGTATTCGGCTTGACCTTTGTGCAGAGCAGAAAAGGCGCTGAGGATTGGAAGCAGTTTCAGGCATTGGATCTGACGCGCTCTGCCTCCAGGGGAAAACCATTCTGGCATGCAGAAGCACAAGGAGGGCATCTCTGGCTTCAGCCCCAAGTGATCGATCGCCCTCGTTCAGATGGCCGGATCAGTACGGCAGAAGATGTACGCCTCTGGAATTTGACCACACTTGCCGGAGGTTCCCGGGGAATCTTATATCCCAGATGGCGGCCTTTGCTGGATGGTGCGCTGTTTGGCGCATTCGCTCCTTATGGAATGAATGGGGAGCCCACACCGAGATCGGAAATGGCGGCGAAAATTGCAAAATGGTCCAATGCGCCCGAACAGAAAGAACTGATGGAGGCGGTCGCTGTGCGCGGAGAAATCGGGATCGTTGTGGTGCCGGAGACACAGACATTGTGTTACTTACTGAAGAATCACGCGTTTCCCAGTAATTATAGAATGGTTATGGATGGTGCATATAGAGCCTTTTTTGATCAGGGAATACAAGCTGATTATGTTCATATTCAGGATATAAAAAATTATTCTTTTTTATATCTTCCTGTCCCAATGATGCTGAGTGGGCAGTCCGCAGAATCCTTGAGACAATGGGTGGCTGATGGGGGGACGCTGATTTGCGAAGGATGCCCGGCATACTTTGGAGACTACGGCCATGTATCTCCTGTGCAGCCAGGTTCAGGCATGGATGATCTGTTTGGAGTGAAGGAAGAATATGTAGAATTTGTGCCAGATCTGTTGAAAGATTTCTCTTTTGAATATGAGGGAAAACGTGTCTGGGGAGGAGAATATTTGCAGACATACAGGATAGAAGGGGCAGAGATCCTCTGCAGGGATGAAGAAGGAAGAGTGATAGGCGTCCAACATGATTATGGGAGAGGAAAAGCCATCTTGATAGGGACGAGCCCTTCCAAAGGTTATATAGAGCATAGCCTGGAAAAACCATATTCTCTGGCATATGATCTTGCTTTGAAAGTGGGCGTGAAACCCTATATAAGAAGCGGCAATCCGCTGCTTAGAATCCGCCTGCAGTGTTCCAAGCAAGAGTTATATCTGTGGATCATCAACCCAACAAAAACGACACAAACAGCGGAGTTTGCGATTGCTGATGAGTGGAACGCCGGTCAGGTAAAGAAGATATACTGGGAGGGAGGAGATCTTGTAAAAACACAGAGGGGATATTGTGTGACAGTAGAAGGGGAAAATGCAGTGATCGCCGGTGTGGGGAAATGTGAATCATAATCTGGAACAGATGCCGTTTGTAATGGAGGGGAAATAGAATGAAGCTTACATTGATATATAAAGGGGAGATGCAAGCGCCTGTTCGTTTTGGACTGGAGCAGTTGGAGGCAGCAGCAAAGAGAAAAAATATAAAAATCGAACGGGATACCTATTGGAATGGACCAGGTCCTTTCCTGCTGGTGGGAAACGTGCAGGAACGTTTTTTGCAGATTGCATTGAAACGTGCGGGAATCGAGCCGGAAAGAAAGCCGGAAGGGGTGGTGCTGGCAAATGGAACAACAGATGACGGAAGATCGCTTGGAATTGTTTCGGGAACAGATTCAGTGGGCCTGATGTATGCGCTTTGTGAACTTGCGCAGCGGATAGAAGCGGATGGCAAAGCTGCCTTAGAAAATATAGGAAAGACAGTTGAATATCCGGCGATCGCCCATCGGATAGTGGGAAGATTTCTGCACAGTGAACGGGATGACAGTTGGTATTTTTCAGATGAATTTTGGGATATGTATACCGCAAGGCTGGCAATGAACCGAATCAATCGCTTGCATTTGATCACAGGGATGGATACTGCTTATATGTCTCCGCCGTATCCGTTTCTGATAGAGACACCCGGTTATGAGGAGGTGACCGCCGTTGTCAAGGGAGATGCGAAAGAGCGTAGGAACGCGTGCCTGAATAGGCTGCGGAAAATAGGTGCTTTGTGCCATGAAAGAGGCATCGCCTTTTGTTTTGGATGCTGGCAGCATAAGCCGTGGACCGAAAATCAGAAAAGCCTTGTTCATAATTGTCCGGAGGGCGATCGCTTTGCGGAGTATGCACAGAGCTCCATCCGAGAACTAATCGATCAGTGCCCGGAGATCGATATCTTGTCTTTTCGTGTGAATCCTGAGGCAGGAGTTCGGGATGCGAGCGGTACGTTTCATACAGCTCAGGAATTCTGGTATGGTATGTTTCGCGCAATTCGGTCTGCCGGCCGTCGGGTAAAGGTCGAGCTGCGCGCAAAGGGGCTGACAGATACCATGATCGAATATGCGCTGAGCCTTGGGCTGGATTTGACGGTCCCGACCAAAGCCTGGTGCGAGCATGTGGGGCTTCCTTATCAGATGCTGCAGATGCGGCGGGAGGAAATGAAAGACGGCGGTGCAAATGAAAATGATACGAGAAGATACTCCTATGATAATCTTCAGAGGAGTCCCCGCAGTTATGATCTGCAGTATCGGCTATGGAATTATGGAAGCACGAATATACTTTTGTGGGGAGATCCCTATTACGTTTCAAAATTTGTGAAGTCCTGCATCGAAGGGCAGGCGACCGGATTTGAATTTACGGCACCTTTGTCCATGAAGGGCGGACATGCGATGATACCTGGAGAGGAATGGCCGATCCATGTTCATCCGGACATGATTACCTATCGATTTGAGGATGAACGTTACTGGATGTGGTATCTTTCCTTTGGCCGGATGTCTTATTCGCCGGATGCTTCACCCGAATTGTGGAGGAGGGAACTGCGCCTTCGGTTTGGCGATGCGGCATGGGATATGGAACAGGCATATATCTATTCCAGCCGGATTCTGCCCTTGATTACTACCGCCCATTTCCCGGAGCATCCTTCCATGCACTATTGGCCGGAATTGTATGGAAGTGCTGCGTTGTTTGCAGAGCATAACTATGAGCCTTGGTTCAGAAAAGAGAAAAGCCCTAGAAGAAAGGACAGTTGTTATGGAAATGCGGATCCCAGCGATGAGGCCCTGTTTACTTCGATAGAGGCGTATGTGGAAGGAATGCTGAAGGGGCAGCCGGTGCACTGTTATTCTCCTCTCGAAGTCGGAGATTGGTATTATGCATTGGCGAAGCGGACGATGGATAGTGTCAGCCGTTTGGAAAGAATGCTGGAAAATCCAGAAATAAGGGCCTCGGTGGTTGATTTTACCATGCTGGCAAATCTTGGGTTTTATCATTCCTATATGGTGCAGGCAGCTTATTTCCTTTGCTTGTATGATAAAACAGAGCGGATACAAGATCTGCAGTCCAGCTATAAAGCAATGTACCTGGCAAGAGGCGCTTTTGCTAAAGTGAGTGAACTGGGAAGTAAATACTATGCGAGAAATTTGGAGTTTGATACAGGGGACAGCACCAGAAGAAATGGAAATTGGCAGGATCGGTTGGAACAGCAGGTAGATGCAGATTTGAAAAAACTGGAAGGGATGATGGAACAGAAAGGGATTGCTCTTGAACTGCCTCAGGAAGGGGAATACAGGAGCCTGGTAAAACCGTATTCCTGGCCGATAAGGCTGACGGACGATGTGCCTGATAGCTGGACACCAGGACAGCCGTTGAAGGTGACGCTGTCTGTGGGGCTGCGGGCGATCGACTGTGCGGGCATCAAACCGATGCTTCATTACCGAAATGTGAACATGAGAGAAGGAAAATTTAGGGTATTACCGATGAAGGCGGAAGGAGATGTTTATACTGCAGTCATACCCGGAGAGTATATTACAGGTACTTATAATTTGTATATTTATTTTACTTGTGAGGATCTGAGTGGAAACATAAGGGTACATCCGGGTATTTGGAATCCGGAACAGGCGATGCCTGTCTATACTGTGAAAACAAATCATGATTTTTGAGCAGAGGGAGAGGAAGATGAGAATCGGTTTCATTGGTCTTGGTATTATGGGGAAGCCTATGGCGAAAAATCTGTTGAAGGCAGGTTACGAATTGCTTGTAACGGATTTGCTGTATAAAAATGTGGAAGAAGTGGTGGCAGCAGGGGCAGAAAGTGCCACACAAAAGGAGATTGGGCGAATCTGTGATGTGGTGATGACGATGCTTCCCAATTCTCCGCATGTCCAGAAGGTTGTAATGGGAGAAGGTGGCCTGATCGATGAGATGCATGAAGGACAGGTTTTTGTTGATATGAGTTCTATCAATCCGATTGCTAGCAGAGAAATTGCATCAGCGCTTGCAAGAAAGGGAGTGGAAATGCTGGATGCGCCTGTCTCAGGCGGCGAGCCAAAAGCAAAAGACGGCACGCTGAGCTTTATGGTAGGTGGAAAAAGGGAGATATTTGACAGGTATAAATCACTTTTGGAGGCCATGGGCACATCTGTGGTATGGTGCGGAGAAATCGGAGCAGGGAATACTACAAAATTGGCGAACCAAATAATCGTAGCTTTGAATATTGCAGCCATTGCGGAAGCATTTACGCTGGCAGCTAAGGCAGGAGTGAATCCGGAGATCGTATTTGAGGCTATCCGTGGCGGGCTTGCTGGCTCTACAGTTATGGATGCGAAAGTACCGATGATGTTGGAGGGGGATTTTAAGCCTGGATTTCGCATTGATTTACATATCAAAGATCTATGTAATGCGATGGATACGGGACATGAGGTTGGAGCGCCGTTATTGCTTACTGCAGAAGTATTGGAGATGCTTGAAATATTACATGCGGATGGCCATGGGGACGAGGACCATAGTGGACTGGTCAATTATTATGCCAAAATTTCGGGTGCTGATATCAGAAAAAATGAGAGGTGCGTATGAAACGGATACAAATATTAAAGAATGACTGGTACATGAAGGAAGCTTCCGAGGAAATAAAGGAATGGCTGCCTTGCAGCATGCCCTCTGTGGTTCAGGAAGTTTTATTTGACCATGATCTGCTGGATAGAGAAGTGCTGGAAACGGGCAGGGCAGAAAAATGTACCTGGGTTTCCGAGAGGAATTGGTTGTTTCGGACAGAGTTTTCTGCGCCGCCCGGTAGCGGAACGGTCTATCTGGAATTTCTCGGTCTGGATACAGTGGTGGATATTTCTTTAAATGGAGAAAAACTCTGCAGACACGAATCCATGTTCATGCCTTGTAAGGTGGATGTGACTGAAAAACTGCAGGAAAAGAATGTGTTGCTGCTGCATTTCTATGCACCTTTCAATGTTGTTAAAGAATATGAAATTCCGGAACGCTATTTAGGTAAGATAGGCCATATGGGACTGCTGCGCAAAACCCATATGGACTTTAGTCCGCATGGTGGTGTGGTTCCCTTTTTTACCCCGATCGGAGTATATGATGACGTTGTTCTTGTGCGAGTGGATGAAAGCGAAATTACCTATGCGGACATTGAGACGGAATTGGATCGGCATTGTGAAGATGCGGTTTTCCACCTGGCATTGCATAGGACGGCCGCAGAAGGGGTATGTGCCAAGTTGTGTCTATATGCGCCGGATGGCGGACGGATTGTAGAACAGGTCTGTGATGAGTGGGAAATGGATGATGAAGATCTGCCGGTCTGCCAGATGGATATCCCTATAGAGAAACCTCTTTTATGGTGGCCGCGGAACTATGGGGCGCAGCCGCTTTATAAAGCTGAAATCAGCCTATGGAAGGATGGCCGTCTCATCGATAGAATATTCAGAACGGTGGGATTCCGTAAAATTGAGACGATTGGAGATATGCGCTTTCGGATAAATGGAAAAGAGATCAAGCTTTGGGGGACTGCGACCACTCCTTTTTGGGGATGCAGTCATAAGTGGGTACCTGAAAGGGCGAAGGAACTTCTGGATTTTGCGGTAAGAGGAAATATGAATGCGATCCGATTGTGGGGGCCTGGACAGCCATACAATGCAGAACTGTATGAGTACGCGTCGGAAATGGGCATTTTAATCTGGCAGGAATTCCATCTTTCCGGGGCCTATGTGCCTGATTTGTCTTGGTTTACGGACATGGTCATGGAAGAGGCAAAGATTGAAGTGCGCAGACTGAAACATTATCCCTGCATTTTTATGTGGTGCGGAGGAAATGAGAATTTCTATATGTTGGACATTTTCAGCCCTACAGAAAAAAATGAAATTGGTTATGATCTGCTTAGATATCGGCTGAAAGATCTGGTGGCGCAGATGGATCCCCACAGATATTATCATATGAGCAGTCCGTGCGACGGAAGATTTCCCAATGAAGCGGTATTCGGAGATAATCATGGCTCTCGCGCAGCGCAGTGTTATCTTCCTGGTGAAGCGTATGCTCATTTCTTTTCGGAAAATATCCGCACGTCGGTTCCGGAATTAAAAAGTTTAAAGCGTTTTATACCGAAAGATCAGCTATGGCCTGAAGGGTATAATAATGCAATGCCTTTTGGCTCGAACTATCCAATGCCGGATTCTTGGAGAGAGAGAACGATTAATAATTTTGAAAAAAAGACAGGGCCATATGAACTGTTCTATGACGCTACTGATGCGGAATCTTTGGTTTATAGATTGAATGCGGCAGCTGCATATGATATTCGTGAGATTCTTACCAAGCAGCGCCAGGGTAAACCGTTTTATGAAAGTGCAGGAGAGCGTCGTTGTAACGGACATTTGTTTTGGAAATTGGCCTGTCCCTGGCCGCAGATTTATTGTGCCTTTATTGATTATTATCTGGAACCGGGACAACCTTATTATATGCTACGCCGTTGTTATGCACCAGTTTGTATTTCTATAGATATGCAGGATCATATCTATATATGGGGTGTGAATGATTCGGTGGGAGACTTTGAAGGAACCGTGACTGTGGAAGTATGTGAGCTGGATTCTAATCAAATCACACAAAAAATTCAGTTTCCGGCAGGCATTCCGGAAGGGGATTCCCTGGTGCTGAAGTCCCTGGACTGTTTTGGGCACATTCAGCTGCGCTCTGTGATACATGCGACGTTATCCGACAGGAACGGAGAGGTGGTATCTGAAGATTTTCAGTATCTGATCGCGGAACGCCGTCTACCCTTTTCGGATGCACAGCTATCTGTGAGGCAGGAAGGAGACAGCATTGTTGTGGGCACAGATCTGTTCGCTAGATGCGTGGAACTTAACGGAGATGAAAAAGGGGATGCATTTGGGTGGAAATTTGAAGATAATTATTTTGATCTGATGCCAGGACAGGAACGTCGAATCAAAATCTTTGGCTCTCATAAATCCGGTGTAATCACCGCCAAAGCGCACTATGCTATAAAAACAGCCTCTGCACAATGGCGGATGCCGGAAGGCTTTTCACTTTGAAGAGCTACAACCCCATATCCCGAATATAAAAAGCGATCAGATATGGCAGCAGATCACCCGTGGTCTGCAGATCATTTCCAAGAATCCGTTTGATATTTTGAATCCGATAATTGACCGTATTCCGATGGGTATAGGTGGCGCGGGCCACGCCGATCAGACTGCGGTCATTTTCTATGTAGCTTCGCAGCGTGGAAAGATAGCCGGCAGACGCAGAGGGCTCGTCAGCTGTTTTGGGAAAATGCTTCCTGTCATATTCCTCCAGGGGGCCCAGCAGCCGGTCCGCATATTCTTTCAGAATGTCTGGATCCTCTGTGGAGAAGAGAATTCCATAGATGCCCATCTGTTCAAAGAAGACAACGGGCTGTTCCATGGCCCTGGCCATTTTCATGGCGATTCTGGCCCTTACCATGGCGCGGTTTATCTGCAGGATCCCCGTGCATGCGGTGCCGATCCCGAGAAACAGCTTTTTCTGCTCAAAAAACCAGGAAAAGAGCTGCTGTATCTGATCGACGAGGCCGGATACCAGTTCGGGCGGACAGTCGTTTACTGCCAGAACAAAACAATCTTTGATGTCCATGATGAAATAGGGGAAGCTGATTTTCCTGCTGCTCTGCCAGGTTCCGAATACATTTTCCAGCTTAAGCAGGGCCTGGAGAAAGAGAGTTTTTTCTTCAGCTGTGTAATGGGGGTACATACAGAAAACGCGGAAAGTTCCTTTCAGGTTGTACCGGCTGCCGATTTCTTCCAGAAATTCTT
>OGPH01001068.1_pt1 | contig 23769 bp, 26 predicted proteins | sample 1552891 | NCBI WGS metagenome assembly OGPH01 (sample SAMEA2580272, study PRJEB22360) | human gut metagenome | biome: human gut; feature: human-associated habitat; material: faeces | place: Denmark | collected 2008/2010 | reverse complement strand
GCAAGGGAGGCCGCGTAAAGGCGCCGCCATTCGTTGGCGATCAGTTTTTTCTCTGCGGTTTCCGCCAATTCTGAAAGAGGTTTTCTTTATCAAAAGAAGCCTTTTTCATACACAATATATGGGTACATTCGGCCAGATCTTTGCGTGCCGCCAAAGGTTGGAGCGATTCCTTTGCCACACGGCATTCCGTGATGACGTCATTCAGGGCGGAGCGGAGTTTGCGGGCATTGTGAGGGATAATGACCTCCGCGAGAATCCGCTGCACGTTGCCGAGGGCGGCCCCGGCGCGGACCACGGAGGTCAATACCTCGGTCCTGTTTTGGGCGGGGGGGACGGCGTTTTCCTCCGCTTCGACTTGCGCCTCCAGCCAGCGCAAAAGGATATTGTTGCCCAGTGTTGAACAGAGGCGCGGTATCATTTCCAGGCTGGGGAGATAGTTGTCCCCCGCGTTGAGATAGCGTTTGATTACGGAAGGAGAAACGGTAAGCCGTTCAGCGATTTCTTCGATAGTAAGGGCGCTTTCATCCTTTGCGAGTTGGAATGCTTCCGTTCCGGTCATATTCTTCAGATCCGCCATGTGGTCTTTTCCTTAAAATGGATACAGTGATTCTTATTCTTAATCCTTATATTTCTTTCCAAATAACGATATATTCACAGGGAGGCAAATGATGAGCTTAAGCAAGGAAGAACTCGTATTGGCAGCATGTCTTTTGGAAACCACGGATGCGTCGCTTTCGGCTGAGGACGCTATGAGTGATGTGAAGCAGATTATGATGAACCTCCCTGAATCGCTTGATCCGGCGCTGCTGCGTCCCGGACGGTTCGACCGTCAGGTGTACGTGGGTCTGCCGGACATTAAGGGCCGCGAGGAGATCCTGAAAATCCACGCCCGCAACAAGCCGCTGGCGGAGGATGTGGATCTGGGTCAGGTGGCCAAGGGCACCCCCGGCTTTACCGGCGCGGATCTGGAGAACCTGCTGAACGAGGCGGCGCTGCTGACAGGCCGTCAGGACAAGGTGGCCATCGACAAGGCCTGCATCGACGAGGCGGTCATCAAGGTCATCGCCGGTCCGGAGAAGCACAGCCGCGTCATTCCGCCCCACGAGCGGAAGCTGACCGCCTATCACGAGGCGGGTCACGCCGTCGTGATGCGCGCCCTGCCCCAGCACGATCCGGTGCATCAGATCACCATTGTGCCCCGCGGTCAGGCGGGCGGTATGACCATCTCCCTGCCGGACGAGGATCGCTCCTATCTCAGCCGGGAGTACATGCTCCAGCAGATCGTGTCCCTGCTGGGCGGCCGGGCCGCCGAGCAGCTGATGCTGGGCGATATCTCCACCGGCGCGTCCAACGATATCCAGCGGGCCACCTCGCTGGCCCGGCGGATGGTGGGCACCTACGGCATGTCCGAAAAGCTGGGCACCGTGGCCTTTGACGCCGGTTCCGACGAGGTGTTTATCGGCAAGTCCATGGGTCACACCCGGCCCTATTCCGAAAAAACCGCCGCCGAGATGGACGGCGAAATTCGCGCCATCATCGACGAGGCCTATCAGAAGGCGCAGGATATCCTGCGGACGTACCAGAAGCAGCTGACGGAGATCGCGGAGTATCTGCTGGCCAACGAGACCATGAACGGCGACGTGTTCGAGAGTTTTTTCACGGAGGTTTCTCAGGACGCGCAGTAAAATGAGTGACATGAAAGAACGCCTGCACAGCGTGCAGGCGTTCTTTTTGTGCAAAACGGGGAGAAAACAGCACTTTTTCAGAGGGGCACAGGGGTTGTTTGTGCAAAATCACGAAAAAGGTGTCTTTCAAAGAGGGACACCCCTTTCCTGTCCTGCCGGGCGGGACAAGCCAAAATGCCGGGCAAAGGGAAAAATAGAAAGAAATTATATTATTACGAAATAAATACTATTTATGGCGGCAAAATAGAGAGAATTCAGTATTATTTTACAACATATAGATGTAAAAAGACCGTTAATGCCGAAAGGGACGTTTTTCCGGTGTGCGCCGGGGACAAGTGGGTGTTTTTTACAGGCGGACAGCCTACCGGTGGAAAACGATTTTTGCCAGTCTGAGACGGACAAACGCCTGTGCAATTTCGGAGCATGTTACAATTGTTTTTTCGTTGGGATTCCATTAAAATAAGACTGTTCTACCGGAGGGAAACCATCCGGTAAAAGAGAATTTTAGGAGGAAAAACCATGAAAAAGTTTATTGCAATGCTGTTGGCTCTGGTCATGGCACTGTCTCTGGTCGCCTGCGGCGGCGGTGACAACGGCCAGCAGAGCGGCGGCGACAGCGCCAACGGCGACAAGGTCGTCAAGATCGGCGTGTTTGAGCCCACTTCCGGCCAGAACGCTGCCGGCGGCAAGAAGGAGATTCTGGGCATCGAGTATGCCAACTCCATCAAGCCCACCGTCACCATCAACGGCGAGGAGTACACCGTGCAGCTGGTCACCGCGGATAACGCGTCTGACGCCGCCAAGGCTCCCACTGCCGCCCAGACCCTGATCTCCCAGGGTGTGTCCGTGGTGATCGGTACTTACGGCTCCGGCTGCGCCACCGCTGCCGGCGACCTGTTCAAGGATGCTCAGATCCCCGCCATCGGCACTTCCTGCACCAACCCCCAGGTCACCCTGGACAATGATTACTACTTCCGTGTATCCTACATCGATCCCTTCCAGGGCGCGGTGATGGCCAACTTCGCCAACAAGGAAAAGGGTAGCGTGAACTGCGCGCTGATCATTGAGTCCGGCGACGACTACTCCGCCGGCTTCGGCAACTACTTCCAGAAGGAAATGGAGCGTCTGGGCGGTAAGGCTACCGTTCTGGAGTTCCAGAAGGGCGAGACCGACTTCTCCACCATCATGGCTTCCGTCAAGTCCGAGAACTATGACGGCATTTTCGCTCCCGTTTCCATTGAGACCGCTGCCATGATTATCAGCCAGGCCCGCGATGCCGGCATCACCTGCCCCATCATGGCTGGCGATACCTGGGATGATATCTCCATCGCCCAGCGTACCGGTGACAAGGCCACCGACGTGTACTTCTCCGCGTTCTTTGACGCTGACGATACTACCAACGAAGCCGGTAAGGCCTTTGTTGAGGGCTTCAAGGCCTGGGTTGCTGAGGACAACACCCGTATCGAAAACAATGGCGGCACCGCCGATGCTATCTCCAGCGTGACCCCCTGCGGCTATGACGCTTACATGGCTGCCGTCAACGCTATCGAGGCTGCCAACTCCACCGAGGGCCCCGCCATCCGTGATGCCCTGGCTTCCCTGAACGTGCCCGGCCTGATCACCGGCGACCTGTCCTTCGATGAGAACGGCGACGCTGTCAAGACCTACGCCGTTATCAAGACCATCAAGGATGGCCAGATCGTGTACTTCAGCACCTACAACGGCTAAGTCATCGGTCTTTCGCGCAGAGAATCACTATTGCATCCATCGTGAGGGGAGCCAGCGCTCCCCTCACGATGCAACTTTGATGACTCTTGCGTTTTGAGAAGCCGCGAGGCTTCTCCGGCTTCTGAAAGCGCAAGATTCATAACGAGGGAGGTTTCCTTACTTATGCATGACGCAGCGTATTATATCCAACTGCTGCTCTCCGGCGTCACGGTGGGCAGCCTGTATGCGTTGATCGCCATTGGCTACACCATGGTGTACGGCATCCTGCGGCTGATCAACTTTGCCCACGGAGACATCTTCATGATGGCGGGCTTCTTTATGGTCTACATCTCCGCCACCTGCTCGCTGGCCATCTCCATTCCTCTGGTACTGATCCTGACGGTCATTCTGGGCGTCCTGATCGAGAAGGCGGCCTATAAGCCCCTGCGTACCGCGCCCCGTATGTCAGTCATGATCTCGGCCATCGGCGTCAGCTATCTGCTGCAGAATTTGGCCACCTACATCACCGGCGGTATCGCCCGCGCCTATCCCGACATCCCCTTCCTGACCAAGGTGATGCAGATGGGCAGCCTCAGCGTCAAGCGCATCACTATCATCACCCCCATCCTGACCATCGTACTGGTGGTAGCGCTGGTGCTGCTGATTAACCATACCAAGATCGGTATGGCCATGCGCGCCGTGTCCCGTGACTTCGAGACCTCGCAGCTGATGGGCATCAAGATCAATTCCGTGATCTCCATGACCTTCGTGATCGGCTCCTTCCTGGCCGGTGTGGCCTCCATCCTGTACTTCGCCAACTACGGCCAGGTCAGCCCCATGATCGGCGCTATGCCCGGCCTGAAGGCCTTCGTGGCGGCGGTGTTCGGCGGTATCGGTTCCATCCCCGGCGCGGTCATCGGCGCGTTTATCATCGGTATCTGCGAGTCCTTTATCAAGGCCAATGAAAACATTGCGGTGTTCAGCAACGCTTTCACCTTTGCGCTGCTGATCATCATCCTGCTGTGCAAGCCCAACGGCCTGTTCGGCGAAAAACTGACGGAGAAGGTGTGAGATATGAAGAACAATAAGAAAAGAAATCTGTTGCTGTCTTTGATCCTCGCCGCCGTCTGCATCGTGTTTTTGCTGTATGTGGATAAGTTCCAGCACTATTCCATGCTGGCGTCGGTGCTGAAAAAAGGCGCCATTTACTCGCTGGTGGCGGTGTCCCTGAACCTGCTGAACGGCTTTACCGGCCTGTTCTCCCTGGGTCAGGCGGGCTTCATGATGATCGGCGCGTATACCTACGCCATCCTGACCATCCCTGTGGAGTCCCGCGCCGCAGTGTACCAGTACTTTGACGGCGGTATCGTCCAGTTCTGCCTGCCTATGATCGTGGCGCTGATCCTGGCGGGCGTTGTCCCCATGATCTTCGCGTGGCTGATCGGCCTGCCGGTCCTGAAGCTGAAGTCCGACTATCTGGCCATCGCCACCCTGGGCTTTGCCGAGATCATGCGCGCCATCATCCAGTGGAAGCAGGTGGGCCCCCTCACCAACGCATCCAACCTGCTGAAGAAGTTCGCCAACTTCGACAGCGTGCTGTTCCCCTTTATCATTTCCGCCATCTGCATCGGCATCATCGTGCTGATCATCAACTCCACCTACGGCCGCGCCTTCAAGGCCATCCGTGACGACGAGATCGCCGCCGAGGCCATGGGCATCAATCTGGCCAAGCACAAGATGCAGGCCTTCCTCATCAGCTCCTTCTTCGCCGGTGTGGGCGGCGCACTGCTGGCCATGTTCCAGTCCAGCGTACAGGCCAACACCTTTACCTCCACCATGACCTATGAGATCCTGCTGATCGTGGTCATCGGCGGTATCGGCTCCGTCACCGGCTCCATTCTGGGCTCCTTCCTGTACATCGCCTGCTCCGAGTGGTGGCTGCGTTTCCTGGATGACCCCATGCCCTACATCGGCGTCAGCGTCCCCTTCATGCGGGGCGGCTTCCGTATGCTGGTGTTCTCCGTGGTCATTATGATCGTGGTGCTGTTCTTCCGCAAGGGCATTATGGGCGACCGGGAGTTCTCGTGGGATGGGATCATCAACTTCTTCGGGAAGCTCTTCAAGAAAAAGGATAAGCCCGCAAAGGAGGTGGCATCCAAATGAGTGAAGTGAAAAACGTGCTGCACGTGGAAAATGCCACCATGCAGTTCGGCGGCGTGGTGGCCGTCGACAACCTGAATCTGGACGTCAACGAGGGCGAGATCGTGGCATTGATCGGCCCCAACGGCGCCGGTAAGACCACCGCCTTCAATGTGATCACCGGTGTGTACGCGCCCACCAACGGCCGCGTGACCTTCAACGGCGAGTGCATCGTCCGCAACCACCCCACCGGCAAAATGAAGAAAACCTACAAGGGCGAGCATCCCACCATGTACACCGCCCACTTCGCCCCGGAGGAGCCTCTGGAGGGCGAAGCACTGAAGGCGTGGAAGCAGGCGCAGAAGGAGCGGGACGAATACGCTTTTTCCGACCACATTCTGGCTCCCACGCCCGATAAGATCACGGTGCGCGGCATGGCCCGTACCTTCCAGAACATCCGCCTGTGGAAGACTCAGACGGTATTTGACAACGTGCTGATCGCCAAGCACATGCGCCGCACCAGCAACCTGTTTACCGCCGCCCTGCACCTGAACGGCAAGGAGGAGGCCAGGCAGCGTGCCGAAGTACTGGAGCTGCTGAAGATCGTGGGTCTGGAGGACGTGAAGGACGAGCTGGCCACCAGCCTGCCCTACGGCAAGCAGCGCCGTCTGGAGATCGCCCGCGCGCTGGCTACCGAGCCCACGCTACTGCTGCTGGATGAGCCCGCCGCCGGCATGAACCCTCAGGAGACGCTGGAGCTGGCCCAGTTCATCCGCGAGATCCGCACCAACTTCCACAAGACGATCCTGTTGATCGAGCACCACATGGATCTGGTCATGGACATCGCCGACCGTATCTATGTGCTGGACTTCGGCCAGCTGATCGCGCAGGGTACGCCCGACGAGATCCAAAACAACGAGCGCGTCATCGACGCATACTTGGGGGTGGCAGACGATGCTGAAGATTGAGAACTTACATGTGTCCTACGGCGGCATCAAGGCGCTGCGGGGCATCAGTCTTGAGGTGCCGGACGGCAAGATCGTCACCCTGATCGGCGCCAACGGCGCCGGTAAGTCCACCACGCTGCGTACCATCTCCGGTCTGGTGAAGGCCGACAGCGGCTCCATCACCTATAACGACCAGGAGTTGCTGGGCAGGCCCATCAACAAGGTACTGGAGGCGGGCATCGCCCAGTCTCCTGAGGGCCGCCGTGTGTTCGCCAACCTGACGGTGCTGGAGAACCTGAAGGTGGGCGCGTACCTGCGCAATGACAAGGACGGCATCGAGAAGGATATCAAGTGGGTCTATGAGCTGTTCCCCCGTCTGGAGGAGCGTCATTGGCAGCTGGCGGGCACCCTGTCCGGCGGCGAACAGCAGATGCTGGCGTTGGGCCGCGCTCTGATGAGCCGCCCCAAGCTGCTGATGCTGGATGAGCCTTCGCTGGGTCTGGCGCCGCTGGTGGTGCAAGGCATCTTCGATATCATCCGCACCGTGAACGAGCAGGGCGTTACCGTGCTGCTGATCGAGCAGAACGCCAACATGGCCCTGAAGATCGCGGACTACGCCTACGTGCTGGAGACCGGCAACATCACCAAGTCCGGCACCGGCGCGGAACTGCTGGCCGACGAGTCCATCAAGGAAGCCTATCTGGGTAAAAAGAAGAACTAACGGCCAAACACATGTTAAAAACCGCAGTCAGCCTTTCGGCTGACTGCGGTTTTATGTATCCCTTATGGCTTACACGCGTTCAAAGCGCTGCTCCAGCTGACGCAGCAGGAAGCCGTGGTGATCGATCTGGCGCGTTAATGAGATCAACTGCGGAGTATTTAACTCGCCGGTGCGGTGCATCAGTTTTTGTCCTTGCAGCCGGTAGCGCCGGATCTGGTGGCTGTGAAACGCGATCTTCATAAGGGAATAGGTACGGGTGAAATAGTTCATAAGTCGACTCCTTACTCCGCAGTGCGGTAAAATAAACCATTTTCCTTGGTTGATGAGGGAATTCTATCACAAGCCCTTTGTCGAAAAGCGTCGCTTTCTGCAAAACACGCGTAAGAATATTTATATCCTGCAAGGATTTGCGATTTATCAATCGACAACTGATTCTTAACACGAGTGTACATTAAACTGGCGTTAAGACAACTGTTGTAAACACTTTCCTTTTTTGTCGCAATGTGGTATGATAGCCCCATATTGACGCAAGCTACAGGAGGTGGAGTGTTTGATCTGGGCTGTGGTGGCAGGCGCCAGTTTGATCGCCGGGATCATCCAGACGGTGACGGGATTTGGCTCGGTGGTGTTTCTGATGATGGTGCTGCCCTTTTACTTTGATATGATCGACGCGCCGACGCTGGCCATCGTCACCAACCAGCTGTTCTGCATGGCGCTGTGCTGGAAGTACCGGAAGTACATCCGGTGGCGGCTGGTGCTGCCGCCGACGCTGGCCTTCGGCGCGGCCAATCTGCTGACGCTGCCCTTTGTGAACGGGCTTGATCTGCATGTGCTGGCGCGGGTGTTCGCCGTATTTTTGATGGCGCTGGCGGTATACTTTCTGGTGGTGGCGCGGCGAATGTGTATCCGTGCCCCGAAGCCTGCCGCCGGTGTGGTCTGCGGTGCACTGTGCGGCGTCAGCGCGGGCTTGTTCGCCATCGGCGGGGGGGGGGGGGGGGGGGGGTGGGGGGCTCACAGCTGCGGGCCGCCTATGGCGGTGTATTTCGTGGCGGCAGCGGAGGATCACGCCACGTATCTGGCCTGCATGCAGTTGCTGTTCACCATTACCGGCATGACCGGTATCATAGGGCGGCTGTGCAGCGGGCTGCTGCGGCCGGGGATATTGCCCTATGCGGCGGTGGGCAGCGTGTGCATTTTGCTGGGCGCGGTGGTGGGCGGCAAGATCGCCGGAAAGCTCAACGCCCAGGTCATGCGCACGGTGGTGTATGCCTTTGTGGGCATCTCCGGCGTGATCCTGCTGTTACAGCAGCTGTGAGAGAATACGGGAGGTAATACGATGAAAGTATTATACGCGTTGGAATCAATTCGCATGCCGTGGCTGGACACGGTGATGGCGGCCATCACCCATCTGGGCGAGGAAACGGTGTTCATGGTGGCGGCACTGTTCGTGTTCTGGTGCGTCAGCAAGCGCCATGGCTACTACCTGCTGGCTATCGGCTTTGCGGGAACGGTGCTGAATCAGTTTTTGAAGCTGCTGTTCCGCATCCCCAGACCGTGGGTGCTGGACAGTGATTTCACCATTGTGGAGAGCGCCCGGGCGCAGGCCACGGGCTACTCCTTCCCCAGCGGCCATAGCCAGAACGCCATCGGCACCTTCGGCGGCATCGCCCGGTTCACCCGGCGGAAATGGGTGCGGGCGGCGGCGATCGTGGTCGCGGTGCTGGTGCCGCTGTCCCGCATGTATCTGGGCGTTCACACGCCGCTGGATGTGGGCGTGGCCGCCGTGATCGCCGTGGCGCTGGTGTTCGCCCTGTATCCCCTAATGGAGCGCAGCGACAGCCGGCACGGCGTCATGGGTGCGGTGCTGGCGGTGATGCTGGCGCTGGCGGTGGGGTATCTGCTGTTTGTGTCGCTGTACCCCTTCCCTGCTGACGTGGACGCGGCCAATCTGGCCAGCGGCGTGGAGAACGCGTGGAAGCTGCTGGGCGCCACGGTAGGCATGCTGGTGGGCTGGTGGCTGGACGTGCGGTTCATCCACTTCGATACCCGCGCCGTGTGGTACGTGCAGCTTATCAAGCTGGTGGGCGGCCTTGCGCTGCTGCTGGGCATTCGTGCCGTACTGAAGGCGCCGCTGGCGGCGGCGCTGGGCGCCGGAGCAGGCGGCGCGGTGCGCTACGGCGTGATGGTGCTGTTCGCCGCGGCGGTGTGGCCCATGGTGTTCGCGCCGCTGTGCCGGGCGCTGGAAAAACGGATATATTGAAGGATATATTGAGTATAACGGAGTGGCTCTGCGGCGCATACTAGGGCGTGTGAACGAAGTGTAAAATTTTTCGCGGATGAAACAAATTGCACTTCAAATCCGTCTATACTTATGCTATGATGTTTTAAGGTGCGGACATTGTGCCGCCGGGAGAGATATCAACCAAAGACCTGCCCGAAAGGGCCAAAAAAAGGAAGGGATACTGGATGAAAAAGATACTTGCCGCCCTGCTGGCGGCCATGATGCTGCTGACGCTGGCTGCCTGCGGCGGAAACAGCGGAACAAAGACCGTGGACGTGCAGAAGCTGGCCGACGACCTGAAGGAAAACGTGCCCTACAGCGCAGAGATGATCGCTGACGCGGTGGAGGAGCTGAACTATAAGATGGATCCTCCTGAGGGCACTACTATGGCGGGCTATATCGCCGACGGCAACGCCTACGACATGATCGTGGTGGGCCAGTGCGCCAGCGAGGAGGACGCCAAGACCCTGTACGCCAACGTGCAGACCTATGTGAGCGACCTGAAAACCGAGGCCGGACGCTACAGCCCGGAGGAAGTGGCCCGTCTGGACGGCGCGCTGCTGCGCCAGACCGGCACGCTGGTGGTGCTGTGCGTCAGCGATGACACCGCCGCCGCCACCGCCATTGTGGAGGGCTATCTGAAATGAGCCGGTACAGAGGACACCGCCGGGGCGTGTCTCCCCTGATGCTGCTGATCGCGCTGGTGGTGGCCATCGCCGCCGTGGTGCTGATCGTCATCAATCTGGGCAAGGACAAGAAGCCCGCCAATGACGACGCGGATACGCCGCCCATTACATCCGGAAACGACGCCCAGCCCGGCAATACCGACGATCCCAACACCGCCGACGGCAACAACACGTCGGACGACGTTACCCCCACATACCAGAAGATCGAGCTGAAGGGCGAAGAGCAGCAGTATGACGCCGTGTACCGGGTGGGCGATGCCGGATACGAGATGTACACCTACGTGGACAGCACCGCCAAAAAGTACGCCGACAACGTGAACGCCGTGGCTGACGCGCTGGCGGGTAAGGCCACCGTGTATATGCTGCCTATCCCGCTCAGCTCCGGCATCAGCCTGCCGGACGAGCTGTACGGCAAGGATATCTTCGCTGACCAGAAGGACGCCGAGCAGAAGATCATCGGCTATATGAACGGCAACGTGAAGTCCGTGGCGCTGTATGACGCGCTGATGGCGCACCGCACCGAGTATGTCTACTTCCGCACCGACCACCACTGGACGGCCACCGGCGCGTACTACGCCTACGAGCAGTTTTGCAAGGCCAAGGGCATCACTCCCACGCCCCTCAGCAGCTACACCGTGGACGAGTATGACGGCTTCCTGGGCACCTTCTACCGGGATTCCAACCAGAACGCCGAAATGGCCGCCAATCCCGACAAGGTGGTGGCCTATCATCCCCTGAGCACCGAGGCCACGCTGGACTATGTGGACAACAACGGCCAGACCCTGCGGGGCAAGATCATCTATGACGAGTCCGACGCGCCGGCCAGCCTGAAGTACGGCACGTTCATCACCGGCGACAACTCCTATTCCGTCATCAACAACCCCGACGTGACCGACGGCTCCAGCTGCGTGGTGGTGAAGGAGTCCTTCGGCAACGCTTTTGTGCCGTTCCTGACGGATCACTACCAGACCATCCACGTCATCGACTACCGGTACTGGAAGGGCAGTCTCAGCCAGTTCGTCACGGACAATAACGTGCAGGACGTGCTGTTTGTCAACAACCTGTCCGCCATCCGCTCCACCGCGCTGGTGGGGTATCTGCACGGGATCGTGTGAGGCAAGCTGGCACGAAATCTTCAATTTCGTTGCCAATAGGATTGCGGCCGACTGCGCGCGCCCGTTGGGCACACTTGCGGCCGAGAAGAATTTTTCCGACGTACACGCCGCCGGAAAAATGATTTGAATATTTCGCGGCGTCCGCGCCGCGAACTCTGCGAGGCTTATATACCCCCGGTGGGACAGAGCGCTGCTCTGTCCCACTTTCCGGCAAAAACGCCGTAAACGACCTGTAAACTTTCCAAAGGAGAACGACCCTATGGTATTCAGCAGCACTGTTTTTCTGTTGATCTTCCTGCCTGTGGTGGCGGGGATCTATTTCCTGTGTCCCCGCAAGGCACGCAATACCGTGCTGCTGCTGTTCAGTCTTGTGTTCTACGGCTGGGGCGAGCCCAAGTATATCCTCATCATGCTGTTCTCCACAGTGTTTGACTACACCAACGCCCGGCTGATCGGCCATTTTCAGGATGCGGGACGGGACAAGGCCGCCAAAACCGTGCTGATCGTGGACCTGGTGGGAAATTTGGGCATTCTGGGCTTCTTCAAGTACACGGATTTCGCCATCGACAACCTGAACAGCCTCCTGAACGCGGGCATTCCCGCGTTGGGGCTGGCTCTGCCTATCGGCATCAGCTTCTATACGTTCCAGACCATGTCCTACACCATCGACGTGTACCGGGGCATTGTCAAGCCCCAGAAGAACATCCTCAACGTGGGCGCGTATGTGACGCTGTTCCCCCAGCTGATCGCCGGGCCTATCGTCCAGTACAAGACGGTGGAGCACGAGCTGATGTACCGCCGGGAGAGCGTGTTCGAGGCCAGCCGGGGCATGCAGCGCTTTGTGGTGGGCCTTGCCAAAAAGGTGCTGATCGCCAATCAGGTGGGCGCTCTCTGGGAGCAGATCAGCGCCATGTCCGCCCCCACCGCTGTGACGGCGTGGCTGGGCGCCATTGCCTTTACCTTCCAAATTTACTTCGATTTTTCCGGATACTCCGATATGGCCATTGGTCTGGGGCATCTGTTCGGTTTCCATTTTCTGGAAAATTTTGAACACCCCTATGAGTCCCGTACTGTCACCGAGTTCTGGCGGCGGTGGCACATCAGTCTGGGCACGTGGTTCCGGGAGTACGTGTATATCCCGCTGGGCGGCAACCGTCACGGCAAGGCACGGCAGATTTTGAACCTTGCCATTGTCTGGTTCCTGACGGGCCTGTGGCACGGGGCCAGCTGGAATTTTGTGCTGTGGGGTCTCTATTATGCGGTGCTGCTGATTCTAGAGAAGCTGTTTCTGCTGCGGTGGCTGGACAAGGCTCCCAAATGGGTGGGCCATGTGTACACCATTTTTGCCTTCATCATGGGCTGGGTGCTGTTCGCCATCACCGATTTCGCCCAACTGGGACAGTATGTGTCCGCCATGTTCACCGCCACGTTTGTGGACGGCACGGCGCTGTATCTGCTGCGCTCCAATGTAGTGCTGCTGATCGCTGCGACCATCGGCTGCACCACCGGCCCGCTGCGGCTGTGGAACCGGGTGGAGGACAAGCTGTCCGACACCGCCGCCGTCACGCTGCGCACCGTGGGCGTGGTGCTGTTGCTGCTGCTGTCCATCGCGTTTCTGGTGGGTGACAGCTATAACCCGTTTTTGTATTTCCGCTTCTGATGACCGGATGAGGAAGGAGGTCATTTTCCCATGAACGATTCCCAAAAGGGCGGCGCACGCCTGATGAAAAGTGAGCATAAGCGCCGGGAGCTGGCCCCGCTGCTGGCCATCTTTGGCATACTGGTGGGGCTGGCGCTGGCGTCGCTGCTGACGCCGGAGCGGGAGTTCTCCCCCAACGAGAACCGGTATTTGCAGCTGAAGCCGTCGCTGACGTGGACGACGCTGATGGACGGTACCTTCACCCAGAAGGCGGAGGACTACGTGGCCGACCAGATCGCGCTGCGTGACAGGTGGATGGAGGCGTCGTCGCTGGTGCAGCGCGCGGCGCTGCGGCTGGAGATCAACGACACGTGGCTGGGTCGGGATGGCCGGTACTTCGCCAAGGTGACGCCCGACACCTTTGATTCCGCCCAGTACGAGAAAAATCTGGCGCAGGTGAAGGACTTTTTCGACGCCAATCCGGACAAGGATTGCCGCATGATGATGGTGCCCACCCCCGCTTATATGCTGCGGGACGACCTGCCGGCCAACGCGCCGCTGTTCGACGCGGAGGGGTGCTTCGATACGCTGCTGAACACCATGGGCGGGCAGGCCATCGACCTGCGCACGGCGCTGCTGCCAGACGCGGCGAACATGTACTACCGCACCGACCATCACTGGACGACGCAGGGCGCGCTGACCGCCTATCAGGCATGGTGCGCCGCCACAGGGCATGCCCCGCAGGACTGGCAGTTGGAAACGGCCAGCACTACCTTCCGGGGCACGCTGTACTCCAAGGTGCTGCTGCCGGACAGCCCCTATGACAAGGTGGCCATCGCGTCTGACGCAGCCATCCGCTCCATGGACTGCGACGGCGAGGTATCCGACAGCCTGTACAGCATGGCGGCGCTGGAGGAGAAGGATCACTACAAGATCTTCATGGGCGGCAACTACGCCAAGGTGGTCATCGACACCGGAGCCAACACCGGCAAATCCCTGCTGGTGGTGAAGGACAGCTTTGCCAACAGCTTCCTGCCGTTCCTGGTGCGGGATTACGACACCATCACGGTGCTGGATCTGCGGTTTTACCGGGAGGGCGTGCAGCCGCTGGCGGATCAGGCCGACGATGTGCTGGTGCTGTATGAGCTGACCAACTTTGCATCGGATAAGAATTTGTATAAGCTGAATAAGACGTGAAAACCGTCCCGCAAGGGACGGTTTTTCACGTTCGCGGCGGCATGTGGTCATGCCGCCCTACGAAGTTCTATCGGTAGGCGGTTGTAGGGGCCGACGACTCTGTCGGCCCTAACGGGAATCGTATTGTCATCGTCAGGGCGGACAGAGTCGTCCGTCCCTACAGAGTTCCACCGTACATTTTCGCCCCGCAGGGCGAAACAACTATTATTCAACCCTTTGACAGCTTATCACAAATACGGAGCCGTCGGGAACGGTGATGCGGAACGTGTTAAGGGTGTCGTTGGCTTCGATGTCCGTTACGCTCAGACAATCGCTTTCATTCAGCAGATCAAACAGGTGGTCTTTCAGGTAGTTCAGCTCCATTGCAGTCGGCTCCTTATAGAATAATATGGTGTATACACGCACCATATTATTATAGGACATTTCCCCGTAAAATACAAGAGGGGTGATGTCATGATCCGCTATGACCCGCTGTGGCGAACGCTGAAAGCGAAAAACATCAGCCAATACCGGCTGATCAAAGACTACGGTATCGATAAGGCGCAGCTTCAGCGGCTGCGGGATAACCGGGTGGTCAAGACCATGATTCTGGATACCCTCTGCACCATTTTGGACTGCCGCATCGAGGACGTGGTGGAATTTGTCCCCGATAATACAAAATAAACCCAACGTTTCGCACCGTGCGAAACGCTGGGTTTCTCTATTACTCCTCGCCGGTTTCCCGGAAGTATTCCCGCGTCTGGGCAATGTTTTTTTCAATTTCGTCCTTCAGCTGCTGGGGAGTGTCGAACTTCTTCTCCTCCCGCAGACGGCGGCAGAACTCCAGCCGGATACGCTTGCCGTACAGGTCGCCGTCAAAGTCCAGCAGGAACGTCTCGATGGACACGCTGCCGCTGTCGCTGACGGTAGGGCGGGTGCCCACGTTGGTGACGCCGGCGTAGCTGCCGCCGTCGGGCAGGTATACGCGGGTGACGTACACACCCCGCTCCGGCACCAGCACGTGGTCGGGCACCGTGAAATTGATGGTGGGAATGCCGATGGTGCGGCCAAACCGGAAGCCGTGGCTCACCGTCTGGCTGAGACAGTGGCGGTGGCCCAGAAATTCGGCGGCCCGCTCCACCTGTCCGCTCTCCACCAGCTGGCGGATGTAGGTAGAGCTGACGGTGATGCCCTCCAGCTCCACCTTGGGGATAATGTCGCAGCCCAGCCCCAGCTCGCGGCATTTCTGCTGCAAAAGCACGGGGTCACCGGCGTTTTTGTGGCCGAAATGGTAGTCGTGGCCTGCCACCAGATGCACCGCGCCGTACCGCTTCACCAACAGCTCCGTGATGAAGTCCTGCCACGGCATGGTCATCATTTCACGGTCAAAGGGCGCGATGATCACCTGCTGGATGCCGTACAGCCGCTCCATCAGCTCCTGCCGTTCCTGGGCGGAGTTGATGAGGGGCACGGGCTTTCCCGTGACCACCTCCTTGGGGGGGCGGTCAAAGGTAAAGGCGGCGGGGGTGGCGTTCAATTGCCGGGCCACCTCCACGGTGCGGCGCAGCAGCGCCCCGTGACCCCGGTGTACGCCGTCGAAAAATCCCAATGCGATGACAGTAGGCTTCATAGTTTACGCTCCAAAAAAGTTCTTGATGGACGTCATTTGTCCGTTTTCCAACCGGCTCAGGCACAGGAAGTCGCCCTCCGTGCCGTAGACACGGTAAATGCCGCCGTCCAGCGGCGTTTTCACGGTGAAGGCGTTGCCGTTGCGGCACAGCTGCTCCACGCGGGGGTGCGTGATGTGATAGGCGGGGTGCTGGCGGAACAGGGTGTCCACCGGCCGCAGCAGAGCTTCGCCCTGTGCTTGCACCTGCTCCAGCGTGTGGCTTTCGTCCAGCGTATAGCCCGCCGCCATGGTGCGCCGCAGCGATGCCATGCAGCCGCCGCAGCTTAGCGCCTGCCCGATATCGTGGCACAGGGTGCGGACGTAGGTGCCCTTGGAGCACCGGATCCGCAGCCGGTAATCGGCGGGAGACAGCTGCTCCAGCAGCTCCAATTCGTAGATGGTGACGGGGCGGGGCTTGCGCTCCACCTCCCTGCCCTGCCGTGCCAGATCGTACAGCTTCTGGCCGTTGATCTTGATGGCGGAGTACATGGGGGGAATTTGTGTAATGTCGCCGGTGAAGGCGGGCAGTGCCGCCGCCACATCGTCCGCCGTGACAGTGACGGGAGACTCGGCCAGCGTGTGGCCGGAGATGTCCTGCGTGTCGGTGACAAGGCCCAGCCGCAGCGTGGCCACGTACTCCTTTTCGCCGCTCTCGGCAAAGGAGACGGCGCGTGTGGCCTGTCCCACGAACACCGGCAGCACGCCGGTTGCCATGGGATCCAGCGTCCCGGCGTGGCCCACCTTTCTGGTTTTCAGGATGCCCCGCAGCTTGGCGCAGACATCCATGCTTGTCCAGTCTGCGGGCTTGTCGATGATGATGATACCGTTGGCCATGGGGACTCCTTTCGGTTGTTATTAAAGGGAGAGCTTCGCTCTCCGGAGCGACCTACTTTTGCCAATAGCGGCAAAAGTAGGCAAAAGCGCCAGAAGGAACCTCCGGTTCCTTCACTTCCGGGCGCGCTATACGCTGTGTAAATATGTTAGATTTTACCGCACGTTTACATAAGATTTTCTTTTTCGATTCGTTAAAAGGATCGTCTCTGCTTCTGCGCCGCTGCCACTGATGCCTACGCCGAACAACGCTTTTGGTTCTACCGTTGAGAACGTGAGCGGCAGCGGCGCAAGAGGGGCAGACGATTCGTCATACGTAACGATATCCACTGTGTTCTGTGAACGCGTGGGATATGGTATTAAATTTGAAGGGGGAACAGCGTGCAGGAAGTCCAGAAACCCGGGTTTCTGGTTGTCCTTTTGGGTACTTTTGGGACAACGGCCAAAAGTACCTCGTCCCCGCAGGGACGAAACCCCTCTCACGCGCCGATAACCTTCCGATACGCCGCCAGCACCGCCATACGGGCTTCGTTCAGCGTACCCTCCACCGTGGCGCCTGACGCGGCATGGTGGCCGCCGCCGCCCAAAATACGGCACAGGGCGCAGGCGTCTACCCGCGGGCCGGTGCGTACCGACACCTTTACCGTGCCGGGGCGCAGCTCCCGCAGCGTCACGCCGCAGTCGGTGCCCTCCACCAGAGCGGGCAGGGCGCTCAATTCCTCGATATCCGCGTCGGTGGCCTGCATCTCCTGCCGCAGCGACAGGGGAATTTCCATCACCACCACCCGCTGGTGGTCGAACAGCTTCATGTCCGCCACCATGCGGGACTCCATGGCCAGCCGCACCCGGCTCTTGGTGCGAAACAACGCTTTATTCACCGCTGCCACGTCCACCACGTCCATCAGCGCCGCCGCAATGCGGTGGGTGCGGGCGGTGGTGTTGCCGTACTGGAAACCGCCGCAGTCGGTGCTGACGGCTACATACAGGGGCAGGGCAATATCCGCCGTCAGGGCGGTCAAATGCTGGATGATCTCATACACGATCTCGCCGCAGGCGGCGCTGTCCGCCTCCAGACAGGTGTTGCGGGCAAAAAACGTCTGGGAGGGATGGTGGTCGATGGCCAGCTCAATGCGGTCACGGTAGGGCTGGGCGTTCTCCGGCAGCAGGCTCGCGTCGGCAATGTCCACGCTGACGATGTGCTCCGCCTGCCAGCCTTCCGGGGCCCAGTAGGGCGCGGCGTAAGGGGCATAGGTGGCGGTGATCTCCGGATTGGGCAGCAGATAGGCCGTCTGACCGCAGTCCCGCAGCGCCCGGCACAACGCCGCCGCGCTGCCGATGGTGTCGCCGTCGGGCCGCACGTGGGTCAGCAGCAGCACATTGTCCAGCGCCTCCAGATATCCGGCGGCGCCACGGGCGGAGAGAATGGGTCGTTCCATATTACTTGTCCTCCGGCAGCACAATGTCCGCGTTGGCGGGGTTGGCGGGCTTCACGTGGTGCAGCATGTCCAGAATGTGGGCTCCGTGGGCGATGGAATCATCGGCGAAGAATTGCAGCTCCGGCGTATAGCGCAGCTGCAGCTTCTGGCCCAGCTCATGGCGCAGGTAGCCGCTGGCGGACTTCAGACCCCGCATGAGATCCTTCTCGTCGGTGCGGTCCAGCGCGCTGATGTAGATGCGGCTGTAGCGCAGGTCGCTGGTGGTGTCCACGTGGGTGATGGTCAGCATGGCGTCCGCCACGCGGGGATCCTTCACCGTGCGCAGCAGGCCGGATAGCTCCCGCTGGATCTCCTCGTTGATGCGTCCGATACGGTTGGATGCCATAATAGCGCTCCTTTCTTGAAAAAGGGGCGGGCGCAGCGCCCGCCCCTTGGGTAATGTGGTGTTTTGCGATGAAAAGCCATTGAAAAGCAGAGACCTGTAGGGGCCGACAACTCTGTCGGCCCGCCGTCTACCGGGACGCTTTCGGATACCGCTTTGGGCGGACAGGGTCGTCCGCCCCTACAACGGTCTAATCAGACTTTTCACCAGTTTATCACTGCGGAATCTCCTCCATCGTGAAGGCTTCCACAATGTCGCCTTCCTTGATGTCGTTGTACTTCTCGATGCTCAGGCCGCACTCGTATCCGGCCACGACCTCCTTGACGGAGTCCTTGAACCGCTGCAAAGAGGCCAGCACACCCTCGTGGATGACGATACCGTCGCGCACCAGACGTACCTGGCAGTCCTTGCGCTGCAGCTTGCCGTCCTGCACGTAGCAGCCTGCCACGGTGCCCACGCCGGAGACCTTGTAGGTCTGGCGCACCTCGGCGTGGCCCAGCACCACTTCCCGGTACTTGGGGGCCAGCATGCCCTTCATGGCGGCCTCGATCTCGTTGATGGCGTCGTAGATGACGCGGTACATCCGCATGTCCACGTTGGCGCGGGCGGCACTGTCGCGGGCGGCGGCGTCAGGACGGACGTTGAAGCCCACGATGATGGCCTGAGAGGTGGAGGCCAGCATCACGTCGGACTCGTTGATGGCGCCGACGCCGCCGTGGATGACGCGGACGCGCACCTCGTCGTTGCTGAGCTTCTCCAGAGAGGCCTTCACCGCCTCCACGCTGCCCTGTACGTCGGCCTTGACGATCAGGTTCAGGTTCTTCATCTCACCTGCCTGGATCTGGCTGAACAGATCCTCCAGAGACACCTTGGTGACAGGGGCGTTGGCCTTGGCCTTTTCCTCGGCCTTGCGCTGCTCCACCAGCTCGCGGGCCAGCTTTTCGTCGGCCACGGCGTTGAAGGTGGCACCGGCGGAGGGAGCCTCGCTGAGGCCCGTGATCTCCACAGGTACGCTGGGGCCGGCCTCGGTCACCCGCTGGCCCTTGTCGCCCACCATGGCGCGGACGCGGCCCACGGAGGTACCGGCAATGATGATATCGCCCTGATGCAGCGTACCGTTCTGCACCAGCAGGGTCGCCACAGGGCCGCGGCCCTTGTCCAGACGGGCCTCGATAACGGTGCCCTGAGCGGCGCGGTTGGGGTTGGCCTTCAGCTCGCTGACCTCGGCGGTCAGGGTGAGCATCTCCAGCAGGTTATCCACGCCCATACCGGTCTTGGCGGAGATGGGACACACGATGGTGTCGCCGCCCCACTCCTCGCACACCAGACCGTACTCGGTCAGCTGCTGCTTGATGCGGTCGGGGTTGGCTTCGGGCTTATCCATCTTGTTGATGGCTACGATGATGGGGATCTCGGCGGCCTTGGCGTGGTTGATGGACTCGACGGTCTGGGGCATGATGCCGTCCTCGGCGGCCACCACCAGAATGGCGATATCCGTTACCATGGCGCCGCGGGCGCGCATGGAGGTAAAGGCCTCGTGGCCGGGGGTATCCAAAAACGTGATGGGCTTGCCGTGGATCTCCACCTGATAGGCGCCGATGTGCTGGGTGATGCCGCCGGCCTCGCCGGACGCCACGTGGGCGTTGCGGATATAGTCCAGCAGACTGGTCTTGCCGTGGTCGACATGACCCATGACCACCACAACGGGAGCGCGGGGCACCAGATCCTCTTCCTTATCCTGATGGTCGTCGATCAGCTTTTCCTCGATGGTGACCACCACTTCCTTCTCCACCTTGCAGCCCATTTCCTCGGCAATGATGGCGGCGGTGTCGAAGTCGATCATCTGGCTGAGAGAGGCCATGACACCGTTCTTCATCAGGCACTTGACCACCTCTGCGCCGGTCTTCTTCATGCGGCTGGCCAGCTCGCCCACGCTGATCTCGTCGGGGATCTGCACGGTGACGGGGGTGTTCTTGATGATCTCCAGCCGCAGCTTACGCATGCGGTCGGCCTCCTCCTGCTTGCGCTTGTTGGTCATGGGGCCGTTCTGGCGCTGCTTGGAGTTGCGGAATTTCTCCTTGCCCTGCAGCTGATCCTTGTCACGGCGGCCACGATTGCCGCTGGTGCGGTCGGCCATGTCCTGTAATTTCTCGTCGTACTTATCCAGATTCACGTTGGTGGCCTTGCGGGTATCCACCACCTGCTTCTGGGGCACGCGGGACATGGGCTTCTGGGGCTGGTTGTTATTATTGTTGTTGCTGCTGTTGCTATTGTTATTGGCGTTGGGCTGGTTGTTCTTCGGCTGGGGATTGCCTTGCTTCTGCGCCTGAGGCTTGTCGTTCTGCTGGGGCTGCTTCTTCGGCTCCGGCTTCTTCTCCTCAGTCTTGGCGCCCTCGGCAAACACCGTGGCGATGCTGGCGATCTGGTTGTGCTGGGTCAGATACTCGAAAATGAGAGACAGCTCCCGATCCTCCAGCACCTGCATATGGTTCTTGGGGGTCTCGGCATACTTGGTCAAGATCTCCGTAATGTCCTTTGTGGCGACGCCGAAATCCTTCGCCACCTCATGCACTCTGTATTTGTTTGCTACGCTACCCAAATAAAGCCACCTCCATCTTAGTGAACGGCGCGGATATCACGCCGTGTATGTTCCTACTTACTGTTGGCCGGACTTTTTCCGGCTGCTGCCCTTGCCCCGCTTCACCGGCAGAGAACCGGCAAAGCGCTCCTCCGGACGCTGCGTCCGCTTTTTCGGGGGACTGCCGCTTTTGCGGTAGGGCCGTCTTTCGCCGCTTCTGGGCGGCTTGGCGGCCTTTTCCTCCGGCGGATGCTCCGTCTCCGGCGGCTTGTCGCTGTGGATACGGCGCTTGCCCTTCCGCAGATTCTTCTCGTGCCGCGCCTGCTCGGCCCGGCGCTCCATGGCTCGCTGGGCCTTCACGTCCAGCTGTGCCGCCGCCGCGCCGTACTTTTCGCCGTCCATGGCCGCCAGCTTTTTGGCGATGGCTCCGGCAAAGCCGATATCCGTCACGGCGCACATGGCTACGCTGCTGCGGCCCAGTGACCGGCCCAGCGCGTCCTTATCTGCCGGAAGCGTCAGGCACAGGCACGCCCCGGTTTGAGCAAAGGAGAACGCCCGACGCTGGGAGGACGGCCCGGCGTCCTGCGCCACCAGAATGACCCGCGCCTTTTTGGCACGGGCGGCAGCGCCTACCGGCTCCTCGCCCACCTCCACGCGGCCTGCCTTTTTGGCAAGGCCCAGCAGAGATAATACCTGTTCCGTCATGCCTCGCCGCCTTCCATCTGCGCTTCCAGCGCGTCGTACACGGCTTCGGGAATGGCGGTGTCCAGCGCCCGCTCCAGCGCTCTGGACTTGCGTGCCTTTTTCAGGCACGCCACGTCGGGACATACATACGCGCCGCGGCCCGAGGCCTTGCCCCTGCCGTCCAGCAGGATCTCACCCTCCGGCGTACGAACCACCCGCAACAGCTCCTTTTTGTCCTTCATTTCCCGGCAGCCGACACACTGCCGCTGGGGAATCTTCCGGGGTTTCACAGCCATACCGGCCACCTCCTTATACTCAGTCCTCGCTGTGGGAAGCGGGCTTGATGTCGATCTTATAGCCGGTCAGCCGGGCGGCCAGACGGGCGTTCTGGCCCTCCTTGCCGATGGCCAGACTCAGCTGGTCGTCAGGCACGATGACGCGGCAGGCCTTGCCCTCCGGAGCCAGACGCACCTCCAGCACATCGGCGGGCGCCAGTGCCGCGGCGATGAACTCTGCCGGATCCTCGCTGTACTTGATAATGTCGATCTTCTCACCCCGCAGTTCCTCCACGATGGCGTTGACGCGCTGGCCGCGAGGGCCGACGCAGGCACCGATGGGATCGATGTTCTCGTCCTCCGACCACACGGCCATCTTGGTGCGGTTGCCCGCCTCGCGGGCGATGGAGCGGATCTCCACGCTGCCGTCGTAAATTTCGGGCACCTCCAGCTCGAAAAGGCGCTTCACCAGACCGGGATGGGTGCGGGAGATCAGTACCTGCGGGCCGCGGGTGGTGCGGCGGACCTCCACCAGATAAACCTTCACCATCTGACCCTCGGTCAGCGTCTCGCCAACTACCTGCTCGTTCTGGGACAGCACGGCCTCGGTGCTCTCGCTGCCGGTGCCGATCTTCAGGATCACGTTGCCGTTGCGGGGGTCGATCCGCACCACGGTGCCGGTCAGGATCTCGTGCTGCTTGGAGTTGAACTCGTCATAGATCATGCCGTGCTCGGCCTCACGCAGACCCTGAATGATGACCTGCTTGCCGTTGCCGGCGGCGATGCGGCCGAATTCCACATTTTCCACAGGAATATTCACCACGCCGCCCAGCTCGTTTTTGGCGCTACGCTTCTTGGCGTCCTCCAGAGAGATCTCGTTGGCGGGATCCATGACCTCCTCCACGATCTCCTTCTGCACGTACATGCGCAGGTCGTGCTTGTCCTCGTCCACGTCCACGATCACGTTCTCCACGCCCTCGTGATCCCGCTTATAGGCGGTGGTCAGGGCCTGAATGATCTTGCCCATCATGAAGTTCTGGGGAATGCCCCGTTCCTTCTCCAGCATAGCCAGCGCCGCAAAAATCTCGTCACATTTCATGATCTTAACTCCTTCTATCTAAACCAAAGCTTGTATACTTAAAATTCCACACGCAGGCGCACCAGCGCCACCTCGGCCTTTTCAAACCGCACCGGCTCTGCGCCGCCCATATCCAGCAGCACCGCGCCGTCCTCGTAGCCCGCCAGCTTCCCGGCGAACTCCTTCCGGCCGTCCCGGTTCTTATAGGTTTTCACCAGCACCGGCTCGCCCATGAAGCGCTGAAAGTCCGAGGGACGCTTCAGCTGCCGCTCCGCACCAGCGGAGGAAACCTCGAACATATAGCTGGATTCGATGGGATCCACCTCGTCCAGCAGGTCGCTGACCCTGCGGCTGACGGCTTCGCAGTCCAGAATGTCCACGCCGCCCTCCTTGTCCAGATACAGCCGCAGATACCACTGGCCCGCTTCCCGGACGTATTCCACGTCCCACAGCTCACAGCCGTTCTCCTTCACGACCGGCTCCGCCAGCTCCCACACGATGTCGGTGACTTTTTTCATAGCGTTCCTCGCTTCATTATCCAACGATTTCCGATTTTTAAGAAACGGATTTTGCTCAACAAAAAGAGCGGACGGAACGTCCACTCTTAGTCAACACATACTACCATGAAGTATATTACCATATTTATAGTGGGATTGCAAGGGGTTTTCCGGAAAAAACCAGCCGGAAAAGGGCGGATATATGCGGATTTTTCGACGAAAACCGCCGCAGGCGGGCCGATC
>OGPH01001064.1_pt1 | contig 23854 bp, 24 predicted proteins | sample 1552891 | NCBI WGS metagenome assembly OGPH01 (sample SAMEA2580272, study PRJEB22360) | human gut metagenome | biome: human gut; feature: human-associated habitat; material: faeces | place: Denmark | collected 2008/2010 | reverse complement strand
TGTGGTAACTTCATTCTACCAGAGCCTGCAAGCTATGTCTTCTTTTATGCGGTTTCCAATTTGCGCAAGTTATTGTACCTTATCCAGAGAAGCAGAATGGCTGCTGCGCCAGCATTGGGCCAGCCTGAATGGATCGCAGAGAAAAGAATGACTGTGAAAGAGGGAGTGAAGCACTTGCGGTGCTTCACTCCCTCTAACTATGCTTTTTACTCAGTTGAAGCTGCATCAGGATTCTCGTAAGGTTTACCATCCTTGTTATAGGTCAAATTAAATACAAGATCAGACAGCCATTTCTTAAACGAAGGATTATCCTGGAACTGCTTAAACAATTCCATATTGTCCGCCATAATCGAAAAGATGACCTGTTGCAACGCACGTTCGCTTTCCAAGCGCGCACTCTGCTCATCAGAGTTTCTCATGGCATTCTGATATTTTTCGTCCTTAGAGACCATGGCCGGTATCTCAAGGATCTGCCGCCGCACGTTATCCGCATCATTCCAATTGATGTTACCAAACATATCATTGAAATTGGAGAGAATGACAGACAACAAATCCATTTCCGGTTCAACGATATGCCCAACCTTTCCCGCCGGTACGGGAGCCACCTCCGTATCGGCATCTTCCAGGCGAATGGACATGACCTCACGCGCCTCGTTGCGGTAACTTTCGAGGTCGATCGTTTCAAGAATCCCCTGCGAAAGATCGTCCTCTCGCGGAGATGGCAGCTTTGGTATCAGCAAATTAAGAAAGATGGACAACCGTTCCCAGTCTGCGTTACCATATGGCAAAATCGCTCCGAGAAAGCCATAGGTACGCACGAACGCCTTTGCTGCGCTTTTAAATTTAATCTGGTCATCCGTGTCAAGCTGCTTGTAAACGGCAGTGCAGGCATCTAATGTGGGATCAAGTTTGTCGCGATCCGCTCCATCCAGGTACAAATTGACAAGCCGCTCGACATCTTCGTTGGAGAACACCTGGTATTCCTCCATTGTTGCAACCAGGTCGTATAGCTTGTTCGGATCGGTTTCGCCGGACAGAATCGTGGTGCGGTAATATCGCGAAAATGATTCCTGAATCATCTCCGGCTTGTTTGCAAAGTCCAAGACAAAAGTATCATACTTCTTCGGGCAGCAGCGGTTCAAGCGAGAGAGCGTCTGTACCGCCTTGATGTCATAAAGCATCTTGTCCACATACATGGTGTGGAGCAGCGGCTCGTCAAAGCCCGTCTGGAACATATCCGCAACAATGAGAATGCGATACGGGTCTTTTTTGAACTCTTTCGGAATCTTAGCATCCGGGAAGCCATTCAGCCCTGCCGATGTCAGCGGCGGTTCCTGACCTTGATACTTGTTCTCGCCGGAAAAGGCGATGATCGTCTTATATGGACTGTGCCTATCCGCAAGGCATTTATTGATGGCGTAATAATATTCGATACAGCGGGGAATGCGGGAGGTCACGACCATAGCACGAGCCTGCCCGCCGATTTTTCCTTTGGCAATGACCTGTTCGTGGAAGTGGTCTACCATCATAGCCGCTTTCTTGGCGATGGTATAGCTGTCACTTTCCACAAAGCTGCGTAGCTTCTTCTGCGCCCGCTTCTTATCGAACATCGGGTCATCCTCGACGGTTTTCATTAACTTATAGAAGCTGTCAATGGGCGTGTAGTATTGCAGCACATCCAGAATGAATCCTTCCTGGATCGCCTGCTTCATCGTATAAACGTGGAAAGGTCTGTGTTTAACATCGTCACCGTCCTGATATGGAACGCCGAATGTTTCCAGCGTTTTATTCTTCGGGGTTGCGGTAAACGCAAAATAGCTGGCATTGTTCAGCAGCTTGCGTCCTTCCATCATAGCGTTGATCTTATCCTCATTGTCCATTTCGTCATCGGAAGCAAGCCCGGAAAGTGCAAGGTTCATCTGCGCAGAGTTCCTTCCGCTCTGTCCGGAATGAGCTTCATCGATGATAATGGCGAAATGGTTATCCTTGTGTTCCGCTCCGATTTGCGGAACAATGTATGGGAACTTTTCAATCGTGGTGACAATAATACGTTTTCCATCCGTAATGGCTTTCGTAAGATCGCCGGAGTGCTCCGCCCATGCGACCGTGTTGCCGACCTGCATAAACTGCTTAATCGTATCCCGAATCTGCTTGTCGAGAATCCGGCGGTCAGTGACTACGATAACAGAATCCAGCATCGGGCGACCGTCCTGTTCCAGCCCGATAAGCTGGTGAGCAAGCCATGCGATAGAGTTGGATTTACCGCTGCCTGCGCTGTGCTGAATGAGATACTTTTTTCCGACACCGTTTGTTTTCACATCGGCAAGTAGCTTCGTTACAACATCGAGCTGGTGGTAACGGGGGAAAATCTGCTTTTCCTTTTTCTTTTTGGTGTCCTCGTCCACCTCGACGACGACCTGCGCGTAGTTTTCTATAATCAGCGTCAGTTTTTCCTTGGTGAGGATATCCTTCCAAAGATAATCGGTCATAAGGCCGTCTGGATTCGGCGGGTTACCTGCTCCATCATTATATCCCTTGTCAAAGGGCAGAAACCAGCTGTCTTGTCCGGCAAGTTTCGTGCAGAACTTGACACGGGCATCGTCTACGGCAAAATGCACCATGCAGCGTTTGAACTGGAACAGCATCTCTCTGGAATCACGGTCATCCTTGTACTGCTGAACGGCATCATCAACATTTTGCTTTGTGATCTGATTCTTTAGTTCAAATGTAATAACCGGGAGGCCATTGATAAATACACACAGATCCAGTGCCAGTTTGGCTGCATCCTGTGAATAGCGGAGTTGTCGGGTGACGCTGAAAATATTCTTTTGGAACAGCTCTTTAGCTTTTGCGTTGCCCTCAGAGGGAGTCAGGTAAAACATGATCAGGTCGGCGGGGTATACTTTGATGCCGTTTCGCAGCACGTCAACTATGCCGCGCTTAGAAATCTCGCCCTGTAAACGGTTGAGAAACTGTGCGTATTTTTGATGACTTTTCCGGATGCCCAGCTTCTCTAATTGCTCCGGTTGCGTATCCTGCAGGAACCGAAAAAGCCGAGTCTCATCAATGGCGTATTCTTTGTTGTAGTCGGTGTTGGAGCCTTCTTCATATCCGTTGTGCTCAACAAGCCAGTTTACAATGAGAGCTTCGAATCCGCTTTCCTTGGTATTGGTCGGCATTACGCTTCCTCCTCTTCTGCTAAATGAGGCATCTCATATAAGTTGCCCAATAGCTGTTTTATAAATACAATAACCTTATCGGCATCTTCTTGGGTTGCCATTCCCATTTCGTGCGTATACTTGTTTCCTATCTTTCTTATTTTATCGACCCATGCTTTGTTTTGGCTACCGATATAGCCATTCACTTCCAAAAAATCTATGTATTCGACGAAGCGTTTTCCCACATCAGCGCCCTTGTCAACCGCAATATACATTAGCAATGTTCGTGAAACCATTATAACCGAGTGATAACACTCATTTAGAAAGCACTTTCTGCATTCGTTATACAGTTTTTCTACATTGGGCGGTAGAAAGCGTACATCTTCATAGGGCAGCAGCTGTGACTGCGGTATGATTTTTCCGTCAAGACCAATGATGACCGGCATGAAGCACTCCGGGCATTTGTGAATTTGATATTTAATGGCACCGGTAGCTGTATCGACAATTCTGGTGGTAGAACCCGCCTGTACCCGCACGCCGCAGTATGGACAGGTTATTGTTTTTGCAGTCATCTCTTTTTTGGGAATGGCCTTCCAAGTCCATTCTTTTATCTCTATCATACTTATTCCTCCTCAGGAGGCTCGTCCGCACCTTGTTCCAAATTTTCATCTACATTATCGTTATCTTCATCCACAAATTCGTATTCGGGGATTTCGATGCCACGGACATCAATTTTGCCGGTGACTATATCGGAGGATATAGAAGCCTTATATTTTTTTAGTAATGATATTTCCTTTATGCGGGCATCTATGCGGGCATCTATGCTATCAAGGTACGCAGCAATTTTAATTTGTTCCTCTATTGGCGGTACAGGTATCCTGATACCTTTCAGCTTAGTATAGTCAATATTCTGTCCTTCTCGAATGCCTGTAACACACTGTTTCAACAGTTCAATAAACACTTTTGATTTTGCAAGGTGCTTGAAATATTCTGTAGTAATTCCTTTTGGAATCATTACTGTGTATGCAGGACTAATAATCCCTTGGTAATGGGCAAGTTCTATTCCTCCTTGGAACGAGCGCAAGCTAATTACAAAATCTCCTTTGCGAACCAGCTTTAATAGTTCCAAATCTTTGGTAGCTTCAACGGTGCGCTGTCCATATACGTTTTTAGGGACTACGCCCATGTTTTGAGTTGCCGCCAACAGCGGTTCTTCGGGGTATCCTTTCTCAACGCGCTCATCAAAAAGACGCTTGATTTTTACAGTTTCCCAGTGCATGGGAAGTTCGTGAATCCAAATTTCATCCACATTTCGATACGCATCATATGGTTGAGGGTTATTAACAAAGAAATCCAGCGACATATATTTTTGTAACTCACTGATTTTTTGCGCAACTGCCATCAAATTTACTTCGTCTATTTTTGGCTTAAAGTAACGAGTGAATCTGATTTCATAGCCTATCTTTGTTTTCTTCTCGTCCACCCATGCATCCGGTGCGTAGGTCAGAACCTCGTTTTTCATAAAGGCATCAACGCCGCCCGCATAGGTGAACGGAATGTTCTCCGTGTCGCGCAGATCAACATCCGGCTCGCCCTCGATTGGCTGCGCGGCCGGGTCTTTCTCGGTGATAAAGGGGCGTATCTTTTTCAACGCGGCGGCTTTCAGCTTGGTAGCCTTGGCAAAGGCGGTCCAATCATCCAACGGTGCGGTTTTCGCAGCTTTTCCAATAGCTGCGATCACGCTGTCGTATTCATCCGACTTCTTGAATGTATCCGTCGGAATTGCTCTGTCAGGATACACGCGCAAACGCAGCGGCCGCTCCACCGTCACATTCCAATAACCGAAGTCCTCGTTGTTCAAAATTATGCTGACTTCGCTTTCCTCCATTGCAAGGAACATGCGAACGATCTCCTTGCGGATTTCTTCGGTAAATTCGCAGTTCTTCTTGCCCATGTTCTTACGCAGTGCCGACTTCATCGCCGTTGCGTCGATGAGCTGAATCTTGCCCTTGCGGCGTTCTTCTTTCTTATTGGAAAGCACCCAAATGAATGTGCCGATGCCCGTGTTGTAAAACATATTCTCTGGCACGGCGATAATAGCTTCCACCAGATCGTTCTCGATCATATAACGTCGGGCATTACTCTCGCCGCTTCCCGCATCGCCCGTGAAGATGGACGAACCGTTATGTACCTCTACAATGCGGCTGCCGAGGGGCGTATCTTTCTTCATCTTCGCTACATTGTTCAGCAGGAAGAGAAGCTGACCGTCGCTCGTGCGCGGGATCATTGTAAGCTGCTCACCGCCGTCCAGATAAGCATTGAAACGGCTGTCGAGGATTTCCTTCTTGCCACCCATCTTTTCTGCATCTGTTTTCCAGCTCTTACCATACGGTGGATTTGAGAGCATGAAGTCAAACTGCCGGGTGGCGTTGCCGTCCAAGGACAGCGTTGAACCGTAACTGATATGTTCTGCCTGGTCGCCGTCACCCTTGAGTAACATATCCGCTTTGCAGATGGCATAGGTTTCCGGGTTGATCTCCTGCCCAAAAAGGTGGATAGAAACATTTTTGCCGCGCCGTGCCGCCAGTGTCATAAGCCGATCCTGTGCAACGGTGAGCATACCACCCGTTCCGCAGGCCCCATCATAGCAGGAGTAAGTAGCGTCCTTGATCTGATCCGCAATCGGCATAAAGATAAGGTCTGCCATCAGCTCAACAACATCACGGGGCGTCCAGTGTTCGCCGGCTTCCTCGTTGTTCTCCTCGTTGAACTTACGGATCAGTTCCTCGAAAATCGTACCCATGCCGTGGTTGTCCAGACCGGGATGCTTGAGAATGGTCTTTTCTTCGTCTTTGTACACCGGGTTCGGACTGAGGTTAATATCCGAAGATATAAATTTTTCAATGACTGCACCGAGGATATCTGCCTCGATCATGGTGTCAATCTGATTGCGGAACTTGAACTTCTCCAGAATCTCCTGCACATTCGGAGAGAAACCGTCAAGATATGCTTCAAAATCCGTTTTCAATGTCTGCTTCTTCGCACGGCTGGTAAGGTCGCGCAGACGGAACGGAGACGCATTGCAAAAAGCCTGTCCTGCTACATTGCACAGCGCAGGCCACTGGTTATCGATACCTGCCGCGTCCAACTTTTTCTTCATATCCAGGACAGACTCTTTGCTATCCTCCAAAAGAGCATCCAAACGACGGATGACCGTCATCGGCAAGATTACATCACGGTACTTGCCGCGCACATAAACATCACGCAGGCAGTCATCTGCGATACCCCATATAAAACTAACTATTTGATTATGCACCTGATTGTCCATATTTCTTCGTTTCCTTTCTCGCTGTAATAAGGCACCAATGATCATATCCTGAATGGTATCTTACTAAAGTTTCTACCCGTTATTCTGGACTATTAAGATTTCAGCTTATAAGTTCTGTTTCGATTTCCGCCTTCGGCTACGACAATTTTCTCCGCAGTCAGTTCAGAGAGGAGTTTCTTGGCTCGTGTACTTTTGACTCCAAGGAGCTCTGCAATATCGGCACTTCTGGCCGAAATATGATCAGTAAGGTATGCAACGATTTCTTCTTTCTGCCGGGCAGATTTTATCGTTGCTTTTTTATCGTCACTCTTTATCGCCGCTTTTTTATCGTCACTCTTGGAGAATAAGAGCGTTAATGTTGTCCGCTCCGGCTCGAGTTGCTCTGTAATCTCCGGAGTTGTCCAATTTTGCTCGCGCCAGACGCGGAAGATATTCGGAATGCCGCTACCAGCACGCTCACCAATATCAATCAGGTTGAACATCTTCAGCATCGCTCCATTACGCGGATCAGAAACACCGCCGCTCTTTGCGGCATCAATTTCGATGCGGAAGCTGCCCGGATTAGACATCGTAATGCTATTACGCTTTTTGACGATGACCAACCCCTGTCTGCCATAATAGTCAGCATGAACCAGGCAATTTGCCAATGCTTCCCGGAGTGCCTGATGCACAGGGGTATCATCCACTCTGGTGCCGCCATCCATTTTAAACGGCACCTTAATGTCCTGAATCAGCTTGTTATAGACGCGGAAATAGAAGTCGTACACATTGCCGCTCCAGTCGCCGGAGGAAGATATGATACGGTCAGTCCAACGGGTATCAGCGTCATACTGCTCCTGGTAATCCAGAAAGTAAGTGTTGAATTCACGCACAATGTCATACTCGTTGCCGAACATGAGAAGTCCTGCAGAGGTGGGATGCTTTTTCCCATCAGAGCCGATACCGACAGCACCCAGCTTCAGGAGGAAATCTTCATCCTCCAAGGCTTCCCACACATGGCCGGGGCGGGAGAGGCGCATTCTCTGGCGATAACTGCGGATGCTTTCTTTGTTGAACACCGTCAAATCCATTTCGCTCAGAATGAGCATGTCTTGCGTTTTCACGGATGCGTCCCGCACCATGGCCTGATATTCCTCCTTGGTGCAGCGATAGTCGCCCTCACCGTTACGGCGGTATGTGCAGAGCGGATTTCCGTCCACATACACCGGTTTATAGGAGCGTTCCGCGCGGGGAACATTGATGACCACGATATGATTGCCGTCGACTTCCTGCATAAATACATCCTTGGAGGACAGCACATTCACGCTGGTCTTGTTGGGATTGTTGACGATGTCCCAGAACTCCTTGATGAGTCTGTCAGGGTCTGGCAGATCTACCGTGTGCAAGGATTTATCCGCCCATTCTTCCACGCCCAACAGGATGATGCCGCCGTGGGTATTGGCGAAGGCAGAGTAGGTTTCCCAAATGCTTTTGGGCAGACCGCCAAGGGCTTTCTTCGCCTCAATACGGTTGTTCTCCCGATACTGCTCGATTTTGGAAAAGTCAATCATGATTTTCCTCCTTTACGAGTTCTATGATATCGCAGAAATCGCAATCCAGTACGGTACAGATTTTCGTCAGAATCTCTGTACTGACATGCTGGTTCTTGCCCAGCTTGGCAAGGGCGGTCGTAGACATGCCGGTAGCCAGACGCAGATCCTTCTTTTTCATGTTTTTATCGATCAGGAGCTTCCACAGCTTATTATAACAAATCGTCATCGTAACACCTCGTGTCAGAGTATACACTAATACGGGTTAATTCTAACACAGCAGCTTCAGTTTGTCTATTGAAAATCCAATTTTCAGATTCGTGATGTCCTTTCCAGACGAGAGATTTTGAATTATAAACTGGAAAAGGATAACCGCAGGAATGCTTTTTTGCTCTCCTGCGGTTATTTCTTTGTTTATGCGGCGCAATTTTTGAGGTCAGCCCATGATGCCGATTTTATTGCCGTTCTCGTACATATCCTCGGCGTACTCGACATGGTTGGGGCCTTCACTTCGTATCCAGCCGAAGCCGGGGACATAGACCATATCCGCCAGTTCGTTATCGTTAGCTATTGGCTCCGGTGCCGATTCAGACTGCGTAGGATGTATCGGAGCGGGTTCTGTCTGCATAGGAGGTGCAGTTTTTTGTTCCGCTTCGAATTGCTTTTCTATTTCCGGTGCAGGGATGGGCAACTCCTTGGCGGCCACTTCCGGGGCTGATTCAGCTTCCGGCATTCCCGACTCTTGCTTTTCTGTGATTGCTGGCAATATTAGTTCTTCCGGCTCCGGAAGTGTCGGCCGTGGAGTGGTCACGTTGGCCGTTTCGCTCGGCGTGGGTGGTTTCTCGACCTTTTCGGTCTGTGGCCACACGGCGGCACACAGGGCGAGACAGACGGTGATTGCAGCGGCAATGATGATTCTATTTTTCATTTTGGTTCCTCCTCTTTGGATGTAAAATCATTGAGTTCTGTGGACAACTCACCTTTTGCGGAATAGCTATCAGAACTTCAGAAGATTATCCAGAGCATTTGCCGCCTGCTGAAGCTCACGCTGAGTAGCTTCCTTTGGAATATCCGCCTCCTTTTTTGCCTTGTGCTGCAGATAGGGTTCATAGTTCTGCCGGGTGATCGTGGGGCGGTAGTGTCCAAGCATCCGCGCCAGTTCCTTGGTTTCCATACCGTTCCGCAGAGATAGGACGGCACAGGTGTGCCGAAGATCTGTGAATCGGATGTGGTCAAGCCCCGCTTCCTTGATGATCTCGTTATGCATCCGGCGCACCATCTCTTCCTTATCGTACTTGTCCATCATAATTTCATAGGGATTATAGGTGTTCTTCGTCATAAGCTTTATCTCCTTTAAATTCATTTTTTCTTGTGTTGATAGGGGTGTGGGCTTAGCCCGCCTGCCGAAGAGGTTGGAACGGGGCAATCGCCCCGTTCCGTACCACGAAGGCGAAACTTGTCATTCTCGAAGCGAGAATTTTCGGCGCTGACGCGCACTTCAGCCGCTCTGCGGCGCTTTGTGGAAAAGGCAGTCATCCCGCCCGGTCAAGCATCCACGGCGCATCACCCCCTTCCGGGCAGAACACACTGCAGTAGGTGCTGCTGTCCGGCACCATGCCCTGCTCCAGCATGATCTCACTTTGCAGCAAGCGCACGCACAGCTCCGCATAGACACTTCGCATCCCGTCCCGGCACCGACGGGCAACGGTCTTTTGCTCATCGGTCAGATCACCGTAATGTTCATCGCAGAGGAACAGGCGAAGCTCTTCTTCATCAATGGGGTCGGCATGATCCTTGTTCCACACCCACCGAATGTAACGCACCGTGTCGTGTGTGCGCCGTAGGACCATCAGTGGGTCATGGTCTACGATAAAGTTTGCAAGCTGCTGCATCATGCGCTTTCCTCCTTCTTGTTTTGCCGACTCAATTCGGCCAGTCGTTTCTCTGCCTTTGCCCGCTCCATGTCACGCTCCGCCCGCAGGAACTGCCGCTGATAGTTCAGCTCCAGCGCTTCCTGAATGGGGCGGATGGTGTAGATGAGACTTCCGTTGCGCACGCGGCCGTCCTTTGTGGTGATGGTACTGGGCTCGGTGTGAATAAGCCCCTTTTCCTCCAGACCAGCCACATACTTCCGCACGGTGTTCTCGCTCAGCTGCACCGCCCGACCGATGGTGCGGTAGCTGGGATGGCATTGCTCGCATGGCTTTGCGTATTGGGATGTGCGATAAGCTCTTTTCATAGGTGAGGCTCCTTTGTCGGCTGCGCGTTTTTGTTGGGGTATTTTAATGCAAGGCCGCACGGCCAGCGCCGGCCGAAACGTATACGCGGAAGTTAGAACCGGCTAACCGCCTGTTTTTTGGAAAGCCGCATCGCTGCGGCTGTTCCCTTGCGGCAAACGAGACAACTCTTTTGTCCCTATCGCAGCAAAGATAGCTGACGCTGTCAAGAGACGGCGGCAGCTATCCCCTACGCGGCACGATTGCCGTCAGTCGCTGATGTGTTTGATCTTCTCCAGATCGCCGCTGCACAGAGCGTCCATGTTCCGGAATATTTTTTTCGCGTCCCAGTCCCACCACCGGAGCTTCAGGAGGTATTCCGTCAAGTCCTCGTCAAACCGGCGGCGGATCACCCGGCAGGGGTTGCCGCCCGCCACACAATAGGCGGGGATATCCCTTGTCACCACGGAGTTGGCGGCGATGATGGCGCCGTCGCCGATGTGAACGCCCGGCATCACCGTCACGTTCTGGCCGATCCACACGTCGTTTCCCACGACGGTATCGCCCTTCAGCGGCAGCTCCTCCAGCGAGGGCGCGAACCGCTCCCAGCCGCCGCCCATAATGTTGAAGGGGTAGGTCGTCACGCTGTTCATCCGGTGGTTTGCGCCGTTCATCACAAACTCGATCCCCTTGCCGATGGCGCAGAATTTCCCGATGATAAGCCTGTCGCCCAGAAATTCGTAGTGGTGTGTCACGTGCTCCTCGAACCGTTCCGCGCCGTTCACATCGTCATAGTAGGTATAATCGCCCACCTCAATATTGGGGCGGGTGATTACATTCTTGATGTAAACCACCTGCCGGACGTTTTCATTGGGGTAAATGCTGTTGGGGTCTGGCCCTGTCATACCGTTCGACCTCCTTTATCGCTGCGGCTTTGTTAATTGATGGTAATCATATCACATAGTCATACCCGTCGGGTGCGCGGCGCATCAGGTCGGCCAGCGTGATGTTGGTAAAGTACTCCGTGATCAGCTTGTCCAGTCCCTGCCACATGGAGAGTGTGCGGCATTCCGATGCGCGGGGACAGGCCTCGGCACCCGGCTCAAGACAGGCGACAGGCGCCATGGAGTCCTCCGTGACCCGCAGGATGCTCTCCACGGTGTACTGCTCCGGCGCTTTCGTCAGCTGATAGCCGCCGCCTTTGCCCCGCAGGCCGTTCAGCAGCTTGGCCTTGACCAGCAGCTTGATGATGTTTTCCAGATATTTTTCCGAGATCTCCTGCCGCTCCGCAATGACCTTCAGGGGAATAAAACCGTCCGACTGATGTTCGGCTAGGTCGATCATGACCCGCAGCGCGTAGCGCCCCTTGGTTGAAACCAACATATCGTCCCCTCCTTTTGAGGATAAACCCATTATACAACATGGTAAGTAGGAAAATCAATGTAAAATTTTGCGGAGAGCTCTTGACAAACGATGGGGAAGGGGATATAATCACACTAACATACAAGAAAGGTTGGTATTAATGTGAAATACGACCTGCACCTCCGATGTTGCCGCGGTGATCAATAAGCCGAAACACACAACACAAATCACAACAACATCATTTAGGAGGAATATAATTATGAGCAAGATCTATACATCCGCTGACCAGCTGATCGGTAAGACTCCGCTGCTGGAGCTGACTCACATTGAAAAGGAAGAGGGCCTGGAGGCCAAGGTGCTGGGCAAGCTGGAATACTTCAACCCTGCCGGCAGCGTGAAGGATCGTATTGCCAAGGCTATGATCGACGACGCGGAGCAGAAGGGTCTGCTGAAGCCCGATTCCGTCATCATCGAGCCTACTTCCGGTAATACCGGCATCGGTCTGGCGTCCGTGGCCGCCGCCCGCGGCTACCGTATCATCATCGTCATGCCGGAGACCATGAGCGTGGAGCGCCGCCAGCTGATGAAGGCTTACGGCGCGGAGCTGGTGCTGACCGAGGGCGCAAAGGGCATGAAGGGCGCTATCGCCAAGGCCGACGAGCTGGCCAAGGAGATCCCCAACAGCTTTATCCCTGGCCAGTTCGTGAACCCTGCCAACCCCGCCGTACACAAGGCCACCACCGGCCCGGAGATCTGGGAGGACACCGATGGTAAGGTGGATATCTTTGTGGCGGGCGTCGGCACCGGCGGCACCGTCACCGGCACCGGCGCGTACCTGAAGAGCCAGAATCCCAACGTGAAGGTGGTGGCCGTGGAGCCTGCCGCCTCTCCCGTGCTGAGCAAGGGTGTGGCAGGCAGCCATAAGATCCAGGGCATCGGCGCAGGCTTTGTGCCTGACGTGCTGGACACCAAGGTATATGACGAGATCATCCCCGTGGAGAACGAGGATGCCTTCGCCACCGGCAAGCTGATCGGCAAGAAGGAGGGCGTACTGGTGGGTATCTCCTCCGGCGCTGCCGTGTGGGCTGCCATCCAGCTGGCAAAGCGCCCGGAGAACAAGGGCAAGACCATTGTGGCGCTGTTGCCCGACACCGGCGACCGCTATCTCTCCACCCCGCTGTTCGCGGACTGAAGTGGATCATATGTGTAAAGGGAGACTGCCATATTACGGCAGTCTCCCTTCCTTTGCGGCTTGATACAAGCAACCATGCGGGTTTCCGGTGTCAAGCGCGTTAAGGGAGAAATTTGTGATGACGGCGAAAATGCCTGATAAAAATATTATGTAAACAAAACGGCGGGGGATAACCTGCGGCAAACCGCGTTTGCGGGTTTTCCAAAAAGAGGAAAAGTGGCGGGGAATGGACGGAAATACTGAGGTTTGCACCGTGTGGAAAAAGGTGTGGAAAGTGTGGATAACTCCTTGTAGAAGTTATGGGGAGCGGAATTATGTAAACCAAATGTAAAGGAAAATCCCTGTCGAAAAAAGTGGAAATAATACGTAAAAAACAGGGAAAGACGGGAGAGCAGTCAATTTTTGGCGATTGGTCATTCTGCCGAAGCGGGAAGAAACGGCGCGAAAAAAGTGGGGATCATGGCGGAAAACTTTCATCCGCCGGGAAATGATTACCCTGTGTATTTCCCGGCGGGAAAGCGGGGAAAATAGCGGCTTCGGCAGCGCTGTGGGTCTGTGAAAAATAAGAGTTGACGGATGCGGGGATTTGTGGTATGATACCACATGGCTTGCAGGGTGGCTGCCCTGTGGGAAAAAACAGAGCGAGGCGAGGAGCCGACTCTTATCAGGATGCTTGTGTGGCTCAGCTGGCAGAGCAGCTCACTCGTAATGAGCAGGTCGCCGGTTCGAATCCGGCCACAAGCTCCAGACTCCTCGCGGATGACGCGAGGAGTTTTTCTATGTACAAGAACACTGACAAGCGATATACGGTTCCCATGAAGAACGCGGAGGCCTCCGTCCGCATGGAGGGATACCAGGTGACGCCCCAAATGCGGGAGCAGTGCCAGCGGGTGCTGCGTGGCGAGGTGACCACGGCGGAGCTGCTGCGGCATTTTTCCAAACCAGCCGAGAGGTGACGATGATATGGCGTACAGCATCGATCCCATTCAGGACAACTGCTACCCCGGCACAACGGTGCTGGTGAACAAACTGCATATCCATGACGAGGCCGCGCTGCAAGAGGCGGAGGCTCTCGCCACCTATGTCAACGCCTCCAAGCTGGAACAATGCCCGCTGGAAGGCGTTTTTGATTTTGCCCACTATAAGGCGATCCATCAATTTCTTTTCTCTGACCTGTACGATTGGGCGGGGCAGATCCGCATGGTGAACATCAGCAAGAAGGGGACGGATTTCTGCCCTGCCGGGGAGATTGAACCGCAGGCCAAGCTGATCTTTGACAGGCTGAAAGAGCAGGATTATTTCAAAGGCTTACCCCATGACACATTCGTGGAGGAGATCACCGACTTTTACTGCACGACCAACTACCTGCACCCCTTCCGTGAGGGCAACGGACGCACCCAGCGGGCGTTCCTGACGCAGCTCATCCGCAGCGCGGGACATGACCTCAACTGGTCGGAGGTGGATGGCGACCTGCTGATGATCGCCACCATCCAAGCCGCGCAGGGTGTGACAGACCTGCTGCGTCAGGTACTCGGTGAGGCGATAAAGTGAGTATAGCAAAGAGCTGGCGCAGGGGATTCCCTGCGCCGGCTCTTTTGCTATTGGCGATATGCAGGCTATCGGCATGGCGTTATGGCAGCCGCGGTTCAGCGTGCTGGCATGGCGATGCCCTCCCAATCGGACACATCGCACTGGCCGTGTCCGTTGGTACCTATCGCTGTCACGGTGCCGTCTGGATGTAATCCGAACGAGCAAAAGCCTCCGGCGGCAATCGCCGTGATGTTATCCAAGCCGGAAATATCGAGTTGTCCTTCCTCGTTGCTGCCGGCGGTGACAAAGGTTCCATCCGCTTTTGTGCCTATCACGTGGCTGAAGCCCGCAGAGATCGCCGCAATATCCGACCACTGGTCGACCTCAGTCTGCCCCTTGTAATTTTCACCGGCTGTCACGACCGTACCATCCGCTCTCAGACCAAAGGTATTGGTGTCTCCGGCTGCAATAGCGACGATATCTCTCCAGACGTCAACATCGCATTGTCCGTACTCGTTACTGCCGACGGCGACCACTGTGCCATCGGCACGCAGCCCAACGGTGTGCAGGGTGCCTCCGCTGATAGCGATGATATCCTTCCAATCCTCGACCGCACATTGCCGCGTGTCGCCCGTGGTCACGACAGTGCCATCGGCGCAAATGCCAAAGGTGTGCCAGGTTCCCGCGTAAATGCTCACAATATCATGCCATTCGCTGACATCGCACTGGCCTTTGCTGTTATCACCTGCCGCCACTACGGTGCCGTCGCTTTTAAGACCTACGGTGTGCAACTCTCCCGTCGATACGGCCACGATATCATTCCATTTATCAACATCGCATTGCCCATACTCATTATTGCCTGCGGCGGCAACAGTACCGTCTGCCCGCAATCCGACTGCATGGACTGAGCTGATACTAATAATATCATCAATCGAGCGATTCTCGTCCCATAACTCGATGCTGCGTGTTTCGGCGTCCTTGTAGTTTCCCAATTGCGCAAAGCATATCCTGCGCCTGCAAATGGGAAAACTCCTCCGGCAGATCGTAGGGATCCATATCGCGGTAGGCGGGGATCAGTACCTTTTTCGCACCGCCCCGGATCAGTGCCAGATAGCGGCTCCACTCGTTCTTCACCCACACGGCGTTGAAATACTCCGGCTTCGTACCCAGCACCACCATGACCTTGGCGCTGTTCAGCGCGGCGAATATGTATGGCTCATAAGCCGTGCCCAGCTTGTCCTCCAGCGTGATGCGGGAGAAGAACACCTTGAAGCCCTCCTGTGTCAGCTGGTGGTAGAGATCGGTAGCCAGCACGCTGTCCGGTGTCCGACGGCCATTGGCATCTGTCTCCTTGTAGCAGATGAATACATCAAAAGGTTCTTCCTTCTGGGAAATCTCCAGAATGCCCTTCTGAATTTCGTTGATTGCTTTAGCCTCGGCCTCGTAGACCACCCGCTGGGCGGCGTCGGCGTACTGGATAGCGGCCTTGTAGTCCTCATCATCGAAAATGGAGGTGTACTGGGCGCGGTTCACCGTAGGCACGCGCTTGTGCGTGGCGGGATCCTCCACGTACTCAATACCATAGCGGCACAGCACCAGTGACCAGTACGCCTCAGCGTCGGTCTTGTCCTCGTTGAGAATCTGCTCATAGATGCCTGCCGCCTTGTCGAAGTCGTTGTTGCGCCGGAAGTGGTTGGCGCGGTCGTAGAGGTTGGCGCGCCGGTCGTCGTCCAGCTTAGGCAGCGTCTGTGTCGTGCCACAGTATTCACACACGGCTACGGATTCACCGGGATTGATGTGCAGCTCTCCGCCGCACATTTTACATTTGAAGATGGACATGGTTACTCTCCTTTACTTGCCTTAATCGCAGTATACAGATTGCTCGCAATAGCTTTTGCTATGCCTCCAAATACAGGAATGCACTCACCTATAAGGTCGATGATTAACTCGGGACTCTGCTTAATAAGTGCTTTGCCAAATGGTTCACTTTCTAGGTATTGAATATCTTTTTTATCGCATTTCGTTTTTTCGATGATTATCTTTCTAAGTTCACTACGTGATGCTCCATCATCAATTGCAAGGATTAAATCAAGAAAATAGGATAGCTTTACTTGGAGTAGATTAGAGGTCAATTGTATCTCAACAAAGCCTCCCGCTTCTTCTATAGCATTTTTTATTTCTATGAATAAGTTTTTATCGGGAATAAAAAGCTTGATTTTCCCATTTTCAAATGTTGCCTTTTTTGATAATAGTTCAAACGACTCTTTCCACGAAAAGGCTTCGTAAGGATAGGCCAACTCCTTTCTTACTTTCAAATTACTGACCCTCGCTTGAGTAATACATAATGCCTTTGATAATGTATAATCACTATAAGCTTTGAAATTCTCTGGACCCTCCTCTTTTAAAATGCGTTCAATATAAATTGAAAACATAAGGAGCCTTTGCCCCTTGCAGTGATCGAGGCGGCCCGCGCCGGTGACGCCGGGGCCGTGGAACAGGTCTTGCAGTATTACAACGGTTACATAAACAAGCTCTGTACCCGGACGCTCTATGACGATTGCGGCCAGCTCCATGTATGCGTAGACGAGTACATGAAGCACCGCCTTGAAAACAAACTCATTTATGCGATTGTCTGTAACAGCAGATAGCAAAGCGCCGGGCGCGGCGGCCATGTGGCCGCCTGTGTCCGGCGTCTTTTCTTATGCTTCGTGCTGCCAGTATCTTTTCCGCTGGCGCTCGGCCTCCTTACGGCGTCGCATCCGTTTGGCGCAGGCCGCGCAGTATTTGGCCCGGTTAGACTTCGGCTGGAACGTGGCCCCACACTCGCAGCAGCGTTTCACTTCATCCCGGTCTTTGATGATTTCGGCGTACAGGGCAGCGTCCAATGGGAGGACGGCTGCCTGAAACCACCGGCACAGCAGCGAATAGGAAATGCTTTGTACGCAAACACATTCCTCGCCATCGTCCAGTACCCAAATGCTGGCCGATATGCGCCAGCAAAACATTAAAGAAGTCAATGCGGATGATCTTGTTGACATCCGCACTGTTTCCGTTGATACCTCATTACCACCTGAACAGCGCATGATGAATTATCTGGAACAGGTAAAGAACCCCTATCTTTTTCGATGTGGGGATGCCGTTGTATCTGTTCGGTTTTCCGCTGGCGGAACCGCCCTTGACGGCCTGCTGAAAAATTATTTTTCAGGGCTGAAAAAGGGCTGATTTTGTCGGTCATGTATGCTATAATCATATTGTGATTATAGAGGATTGGAGGTATCTTGAAACGAGACAGAAAATCTTCTAATAACACCTTTACAGAGAACGGCAAGAAAATTTGGAAGTGCGGAAAATATAAACGACTTTCCAAAGAGGACGGACACGATGTAAGTTACAGTATCGAGAACCAAGACGCTATCCTCGACTATTATCTGGCAAACCACCCGGAAATCCAAGTGGTAGACAACTATCAGGACGATGGACGGACTGGTACTGACAGCGAGCGTGAGGACTTTCAAAGGCTTCTGGCTGATATTTACGCAAAGAAAATCAACTGTGTAATTGTCAAAGACCTCTCCCGTTTGTCCAGAAATGATTACGAGTGCGGCCACTATCTTGAATATGTGTTCGTTTCTCTGGATGTTCGTTTTATCTCCGTAGAGTTTCCGGCACTGGACAGCTACCTGCGGCCCGAAGAAATCAGCAGCATTGCAACTAAAATGCAAAGCTACATGAACGATCTGCATTGCTACCAGACCTCAATCAAAATCCGCAGCGTATTGGATATGAAGCGCAGCATGGGACAGTTTATCGGAGCTTTCGCCCCCTATGGGTATCTGAAAGACCCGGAGGACTATCACAAGCTGGTTATCAATCCAGAAACCGCCCCCATCGTGCAGGACATTTTTCAGTGGTATGTGTACGAGGGTATGAACAAAAATGCGATTGCCCGGAAATTGATTGCGTTAGGGATTCCAAGCCCGACAGCCTACAAGCAGCAAATGGGGATGAATTACCATAACCCCCACGCGCAAACCGGCAAGGTATATTGGAGCGAGCGCACCATCGTGAATATGCTGAAAAATCCGACCTATTTAGGCCACATGGTACAGGGACGCCACCAAGTCAAAAGCTATAAGGTTCACACGATTGTTCCTATCCCGGAAGATGATTGGTTTTGGGTAGAAAATACACACGAAGCCATCATAGATCAGCAAACCTTTGACCGGGCGCAAGAGCTTTTGGAAAAGAATGTGCGGACTTCCCCCAAGGCAAAAACGGTTTATCTGTTTTCCGGCTTCCTCCGCTGTGGGGATTGTGGCCGGGGCATGACGCGCCGGACTTCCAAGGGGTACACTTATTATAGCTGCAAGACGTACATTATGAAATCCAGAGGCTTGTGCAGCAGTCACACCATCCGGGACGAGTTGGTGGAGCAGGTAGTATTTGAAGCTGTCAAAAGACAGATTGACCTTTGCGGTTCTCTCACAGAAATCATTGACGAAATAAACCAAGCCCCCGTAGTGCGTAATCAGTCAACAAGGCTTGACAAGCTGCTGAAAACACAAGAACAGGAGCTTCACAAGATTACAAATCTTTGTGATAATCTGTATATCGACTGGAAAAGCGGCGACCTGACGCGGGATGAATACAACCGCATGAAAGCGAAGTTTGAACAACAGGCCGAGGAAATCCGGCAGACTATCGCAAATCTGCAAGAGGAACAGACCTTTGTATCAAACGGTATCACTTCCGCTGACCCGTACCTGCAAACATTTTTGAAGTATAAGAATATCGACCATTTGGAGCGCGGTATTGTTGTTGCCTTGATAAAACAGATTAGCATTTATGAGGAAAAACGAATTGAAGTAGAATTTAACTTTGCAGACCAGCACCAGCGGATATTGGACTTCATAGAAGCCAACCAACCAAAGCTGCGTGTTGTCAAGAGCGAGGCCGTCTAACTGGCGGCTTCCACCTCTTGATTTTTTCAGGCGCAAAGTTGTGTATAAAAGAACGAGGCTGTGGCCTCGTCCAGAATGGTGTACGCCATGGCGTGGGACGTGCCGGTGGACAGGCCGAACAGCACCACCTTGGCGGCATAGGCCGCCAGCGCCAGCAGGCACCACTTCACCGCCAGCGCCGCCGTGGCCGTTCCCGCCGCCATCAGGCAGATGAGCCGGTACATACAGTAGAAGGGCACCAGCCCCAGCATGACGCTGAGCACCGACAGGACGACCGACAGGAGCAGCCTGCTTTTCTCCCCCTCCGCGTAGGCGAAAAGGGCGCTTGTCCAGCTTTTCTTTTTCGCTTCCATACAATGACCTCTTTTCCTTAAGTTAGTAACCGCTAACCGCTGGTGAAAAATTATAGAGCATCACTGCCCCATAATTTTCAGCCAGCCCGCCGTGTAGAAGTCGCCCAGCTCCTCCCTGTACCGCTGGGCATCCTCGATGGGCATGTCGTGAATGATGATCTCGCAATAGGCATTCATCATGCCCGTCACCAACATGTGCTCCAGCCGCCGGTCGATGTCCGGCACGGTCTTGCCCATGCTCCGCAGCACCTGCGTGTAGCGCTCCGTGGCTTCCACCTCCAGCGTCACCATCTGGTCGATCGGGGCGGCGTAGGGGGTGCCCTCGGCCCGCTCCAGAATCAGGTGAAAGATGGGACGCCGGGCGTCCATGTCGGTCAGCAGCTCCCGCATGCAGTTCTTGCCCACGTCACCCATCTGGGCCACCTGCTCCTCGGGACGCAGCGCCTCGAAGCCGAACACGGCGGCCCGGTAGGTGTCCAGCACGTGGCGGTAGGACTCGTCCACCAGCGCGGCGAACAGCGCTTCCTTGCTGTCGTAGTAGCCGTACAGCGCGCCGGTGGTGACGCCGGCGGTCTTGACGATGTTCCGCAGCGACGCGCCCTGATAGCCCTTTTTCAAAAACTCCGCCTGTGCGGCGGCGTGGATCCGCTCCAGCGTGGAGCTGTTTGTTTCTCCCATGAGGAATCCTCCATATAACGGCGTTATATTACGGTGTTATATTATAGCGGCCGCCGGTTTGTCAAGCCCCCGTCCCAGATTTTTTTCGCGGCGCGGAGGAGGCGGGACGGCCTTGACGGACAGGGGGACGGGCGGCTATAATAGCGGCAGAAGAAAACAGGGGAGGAACACGGTATGGACAAACAGCGCTGCATCGCCGCGGCGGCGGAGACGGAGGAGGACCGGCTGCTGCTGGCCCGGCTCTACGATAAGCTGAACCACGGGGCGGAGCGGGAGATCTTCAGCTGCACGGCGTTTCTCTCGCCCCGTGAGCAGGCCATGGTGAAGAAGCTGCTGCCCCATGTGCCGCTGGTGTTTTTCGGCGGCTGCGACGGGGCGGAGCGCTGCATGGCCTGCTACGTGCCGGAGTATCTGCCGGAGGACTATCTGACCTCGGAGGACGGCCCGGCGGCTGCCGTGCGGGCCGTGTACTATGAGAAGGACGCACTGACCCACCGGGATTTTCTGGGCAGCCTTATGGGTGCGGGCATCAAGCGGGAAACGGTGGGGGATATCTATGTCTCTGCCGGACAGTGCGACATTCTGGTGACGCGGCAGATCTTGCCCTACCTGCTGGAGCAGTGGGACAGCGCGGGCCGGACGAAGCTGCACCTGTCGGTGATCCCGCTGGCGGAGGTACAGCGCCCGGCGGTGGAAAAGCGGGAGATCAGGGACACGGTGCCCTCACTGCGGCTGGACTGTCTGGTGGGGTCGGCCTTTTCGCTGGCGCGAGGGCCTGCCGGACAGCTGATCGCCGCCGGAAGGGTGGCCGTCAACGATCTGGTGTGTCTCAAGGGCGACCGGCAATTACAGCAGGGCGACCGCATCGCCGTGCGAGGACTGGGCAAGGCAGCGCTGGCACAGGTGGGTGGCACCACCCGAAAGGGACGGCTGTCCGTCAAGCTGGAGCGCTGGATATAAATATGAATATAAGGAGAGGGGAGGACGCGGTTCCTCCCCTCAGTCTGTCGAAAAACTATGCTGTACGTTTCGATAAGTGAGCAGCGGGGGAGTTTGAGGGGGCAAGGCCCACCTCAAGTAAAATAAACCGCCGCCGAAAACCTTGCTATAGCAAGGTTTTCGGAAGATAGCATTTTGAACGAGTTCAAAATGCTCGGCGGAAAGCGCGGTCAAAAAAGTTCCATGTGGGACTTTTTTGACAAGCTGAGAGGGGAGGACGCGGTTCCTCCTCTTTTTTCGTTGCTGCGTCGTAGAAAATGCACAAACATAAGTCTCCGCAGCGCGGCGGACGGTGGGCAAGTGGATGAAATCCTTTTTTCGACAAAAAAATGTAAATTTTCTGTTGACAAATTAGCTCACGCTAACTATAATATTGGCATGGTTAGAAAGGGCTAACTATTTTTTTGACGGGAAGGTTAGCTCGTGCTAATAGAAAGCTCCGACAGAAAGAAGGGAAGCGTATGATGCCGTTGACATTGGCCAACGTGGGAGAGGAACAGATCATCCACCATGTGGGCGGAAATGACGAGGTGCGCAGGCATCTGGAAAATCTGGGCTTTGTAGCGGGCGGCGAGGTAACACTCATCAGCTCCTTGGGCGGCAACGTGATCGTCAAGGTCAAGGAATCCCGCGTGGCTATCAGCGAGGAAATGGCACGGAAGATCATGGTGTAAGCTTAACTGACGAAAAATCTGACGATTTTTCTGCCAAGAGGATGCAGCCGCTGCGCGCGTCCTTCGGACACACTGGCGGCTGAGAAGTATTTTTCTGACGCACATGTCGTCAGAAAAATGATTTGAATTTTTCGCCGCTTGCGAGCGGCGAACTCTGCGAGGCTGCGAAGCTTTACTGCGTCTTTATTTTTTGAATTTTATATAAATATCGTGTGATAAGGAGGAGACGTATGAAAACGTTGAAAGAGGCCAAGATCGGCCAGACCGTGAAGGTCGTCAAGCTCCACGGCGAAGGCCCCGTCAAGCGCCGCATCATGGACATGGGTATCACCCGTGGTACCGAGGTGTACATCCGCAAGGTAGCCCCTCTGGGCGATCCCATGGAGGTCACGGTGCGCGGCTATGAGCTGTCTCTGCGCAAGGCCGATACCGAAATGATCGAGGTCGAGTAAAAAATTTTGTGTGACGGTTAGCGTCAGCTATCCGAAAGGAGCGTATATGGAAAAGCAAATTAAAATTGCCCTTGCGGGCAACCCGAACTCCGGTAAAACCACGCTGTTCAATGCGTTGACCGGCTCCAACCAGTTCGTGGGCAACTGGCCCGGCGTTACGGTGGAGAAGAAGGAAGGCAAGCTGAAGAAGCACGACGACGTGACCATCATGGACTTGCCCGGTATTTACTCCCTGTCCCCCTACACGCTGGAGGAAGTGGTGGCCCGTAACTACCTGATCGACCAGCGTCCCGACGCCATCCTGAACATCATCGATGGTACGAACCTGGAGCGTAACCTGTACCTGACCACGCAGCTGACCGAGCTGGGTATCCCCGTTGTCATCGCCATCAACATGATGGATATCGTCAAGAAGAACGGCGACCAGATCAACGTGCCCGAGCTGTCCCGCCAGCTGGGCTGCCAGATCGTGGAGATCTCCGCCCTGAAGGGCACCGGCGTTATGGAGGCCGCCGAGGCTGCCATCACCGCCGCCAAGAGCGCCAAGACCGTTCCCATGCACACCTTCTCCGGCCCCGTGGAGCACGCCATCGCCCACATCGAGGAGGCCATCGAGGGCCTGGTGGAGCCCCGCTTCCTGCGCTGGTACGCCATAAAGCTCTTCGAGCGGGACGAGAAGGTCATGCAGGAGCTGCACCTCGACGCGGGCCTCGCCTCGCACATCGAGGAGCACATCGCCGACTGCGAAAAGGAGCTCGACGACGACGCGGAGAGCATCATCACGAACCAGCGCTACGCCTACATAGCGAAGGTAGTGAGCTCCGCGGTGAAGAAGAAGCACTCGGGGCAGAAGCTGAACGTCTCCGACAAGATAGACCGCATCGTGACGAACCGCATTCTGGCCCTGCCCATCTTCGTCGTCATTATGGGCCTGGTGTATTACATCTCCATCGGCAGCGTGGGCGACTGGACGGTCGGATTCATGAACGACACGCTCTTCGGTGAGTGGATAACCGGCGGACTGACCACGCTCTTTGCCGGCTGGAACGTCGCGCCCTGGCTCTCCGGCCTCGTCATCGACGGCATAGTTGCCGGCGTCGGCGCGGTGCTTGGCTTTGTGCCGCAGATGCTCATCCTCTTCCTGCTGCTCTCCATTCTTGAGGACGTGGGCTACATGGCGCGCGTGGCCTTCATCATGGACCGCATTTTCCGCAAGTTCGGGCTCTCCGGCAAGAGCTTCATCCCGATGCTCATCGGCTCCGGCTGCGGCGTGCCCGGCGTTATGGCCAGCCGCACCATTGAAAACGAGCGCGACAGGCGTATGACCATAATGACCACCTGCTTCATCCCCTGCGGCGCGAAGATGCCCATCATCGGCATGATAGCGGGCGCATTTTTCAACAACGCCTGGTGGGTCGCAAC
>OGPH01001062.1_pt1 | contig 23891 bp, 20 predicted proteins | sample 1552891 | NCBI WGS metagenome assembly OGPH01 (sample SAMEA2580272, study PRJEB22360) | human gut metagenome | biome: human gut; feature: human-associated habitat; material: faeces | place: Denmark | collected 2008/2010 | reverse complement strand
CCGTGCCGCTGCGGCGTTGTCTGACGCCCGGCAGGGCGGAGTTCAGCCGCCGTGCGGGTGAACCTTTCCCGTACAAATGCTTAGAAACAACCAATTTTTGAAGCAGTTTGCGGGAAAAGAACTCCCGTCGGAACCCACAGTGCCCATCATCCGGCAGAACCGGGACGGAAAGAGGCAGAGGGCGGAACAGGACGAACCATTCCTGGAACGGACAGGCTGCAGCGGCACGGAAGAATGTATCTGTATCCTTATATTCATAGGAGGTCTGTTGCTATGATATGCTATATTCTTCTGTTATTTTTCCTGCTTCTTTTCGGCGCAACTTTCTGTGAGCCGGGAGAATTTCAGGAGGCTCATTTTACCAAAAGCTATGAACTTCCTCTGAGAGGATTCCTCACTCTTGTGATCGTCTATCATCATCTGTCCCAGTATCTTGGAATTGTGAGCGCATTTCCCATCTTCTGGGAAATAGGAACGCTCTGTGTTTCTGTATTCTTTTTCTATTCCGGATATGGGCTTATGAAGAGCGCTGCAGAAAATCCCGCTTATTTCACGCACTTTTTCCGCAGGAGGTATCTGCACATATTCCTGCCCTTTTTCCTGTGCAATCTGCTCTATCTGGCCGTTTATTATGCGGCCGGAGACCGGTTTTCCCCTTCTCTGTTTCTGCAGTACCTGTTAGGGATTCGCCTCATCAATCCACAGTCCTGGTATATTCTGGTGATCGCCCTGTTCTACCTCGTTTTCTATCTGTGCTTCCATCTGGTGCACAATCGGATAGGAAGCCTGTTTCTGTTATTGCTGTTTCAGCTTTTTTACCCTTCATTCTGCATCATAATTGGAAAACAAAGCAACTGGCTGCAGGGAGAATGGTGGTTTAACACCACGTTCCTTTTCTTGATAGGTGTTCTGGCGTCGCAGTTTGAACCTATCCTCATGCATGCTGCAAAAAAATATTATACTCCACTGCTTGTTCTTGCCACACTTTCCTTTTTTTGTGTATATCCTGCTTCCGTGCGGATCTGTTCGCAGAAAGAAGCGCTTCTACCCTTTTCCACGCTCTCCATAAAAGCGCTTTCCGAACCCCTTCTCTGTTTTATGTGGAGAACCCTCGCTACCTTCAGTTTTAACTTCTTTCTTTTCCTTTTGACGTTCAAGATCCGCTTCTCCAATCCCTTCCTCATCTTTCTGGGACATCATTCCCTGGAACTCTATCTTTCCCACGGGCTTTTCCTGGAATTGTTCCGCAGACAAGAACTGTATCCGGGCAATGACTTTCTATATACGCTCTTCGTGCTTCTCTTTTCCCTGTTGTCCGCCTGGCTCCTTCATCAACCTTTTCGGCTGTTTTCATTTAGCAGGTAAGCAGATAAGTTTACGCAGTATCTGCAAATTGAAGGCATACAACTGCGCCGGCCCAGTAGGCTCTTTCCTTTTTCAAAAGCCCCGTATCCGGATCTATGCTAAATACGATCAGATTATCGCTGTCCTGATTTGCCACGATCATCCAGTTTCCGGAAGGAGAGATCTGAAATCCGCGCGGATTAAGGCCATAGGAAGGGACTTGCCCGATTCCTTTAAGCAGTCCGTTCTCCACCACTTTAAAGATCCCGATGCTGTTCTTTCCCCGGTTTCCTACATACAGATATCTTCCATCAGGAGAGAGCAGAATTCCTCCCACCAGATTTTCCTTTTCCTCTTTCTCCTCGCCGTGAGCTCTGCCCCCATCTTTTCTTTCTTCTGTGGATAACGCTTCTTTTTCTTCGGAAGGCAGGCTGCAGATAAGATCCGATGCTGCCAGAACAATCGCTTCTTCTTCCTCTCCACCGGACTTCTGCCATTTTATAATAGCAATCTGATTGGAAAGTTCACAGGATACATAGACAACCCCGCCTTCCGTTGTTTCCTTTCCAAAAGCCAGGCTTCTCGGCCCTCTTCCGGCAGGCAGACGAAGCATGGCAGCCGCCTTCGGCCTTCCTTCTTTATCCCGATCCCGGATCCCGCCCTCCGCATCCAGCCTGTACACGGTTACCTCATCTGTCCCCAGATCCGTTATCCACAACCATTGCCCATTTACAGCACTGCTATGCACATGGGGTTTCTCCTGCCTTATGGGATTCATTCCCGGACGCGGCTGTTCCTGCGCTGCATGTACGATCTGTCCGTCCATATATGCCAGGCTTCCGTCCTCTCCGGTCATAAAACTGCTCGCATTGCCGCCGTTATAATTCGCCGTATATACATGTCTTCCGCTTCCGTCACAATTTACATGGCAGGGCGCAGCCCCCATAACGGGAAGCGTGTTCATAAAGCGCAGTTCTCCGTTTTCCTTTACCGCAAAAGAGCTGAGCGCGCCTCCCTTCGTCCCCTCATAATCATCCAGTTCATTTACTGCATAAAGCATCCGTCCATCCGCGGAAAAAGTCAGCCATGAGGCGTTTTTAACGTCCTCATAACTCGCTTTTTCTTCCAGTTCCCCTGTTTTCTCATCAAAAAGAAAACACTGAATTCCCTTTCCGTTTCCCAGGTAGATGCTTCCATCTCCGGTAAGGACGGGCGCATTGTAGCTTCCTGTGTACAGCCTGCATTTTTGTTTTTTCATCTGCATCCAATCCATACCCACATCTCCTTCAGCGGCGTTATTCCTTCTTTGCCGTGGAATAGTCTGTAAAGAACGGACGCTGGTCATTCAGGATATTCTTGGAAGCGCTGACGGAAAGCAAAGAATCCTGCTCCCAATGAAATGTCATGATTGTCACAAACCAACCCGCGATCCAATGGATCTTAATTTCCAGGGTATCCTCGTCAAGGAACCTCGCCGTCGCGTACGTCCTATTCAGCTCTGGAAGGACACTGTCCGTAAGATGGACGCGGATTTTTCCGTCAAACCAGGCCTGAAAATCAGCGTAGCCATCTACCATAAACACCGCCTTCTCCTCATCCACGGCTAAGGAAAATTCATCCATCTCTTTCTTTTTCGACAGGTCATAAAAGCTTTCAAAGAAATTAAATCCATTAGGGCTTACGCCGATCCAGGGCGTGGCCGTCCCCTCCGTTACCCGGTAATTTCCAGAAAAACGATCCTGCATCGGATGGTATTGATTCGGCTGATCCTCCTTGATCCGCAGGGAGAAAAGATAGCTGCACAAAGCTTCCTCACCCTCTGCATCCGGCCCGGCCGGTTCCTCTCCTATTTCGTCAAACAGATACCTATATACCTTCTCTAATGTGCGTCCGGGACCGTAGGGTTCGATCCCCCCTTCATTGATCGCCACAACCAGCTTCTTCTCCGGAACCATGATGCAGAACTGCCCTTGTCCGCCGTCAAACCGATAAGTTCCCGGATAATCGCATTTCCAAAGCTGATATCCGTATCCGCAGTGGGAATCCTTTCCTCCCGGCCAGTTTGAATTGTCAATCTGCACGCTTAAGGCATCCTTGATCCACTGCCTGTCAATGATCTGTTCTCCGTCCCACATTCCCTCGTTCACATACAGCATTCCCAGGCGCAGATTATTTTCCGTCAGGGAAAAGCAGCCCGGTTCGGCAATGTTACCGTCGTGGAACTTCAACCATATGATGGAATCCGGATCGATCCCTATTTTGGGAAATAGCGTTTCGCTCAGATAAGCAAATACGTCTTTGCCTGTGACCTTTTTCACGATTACGGCAAGAAGGCAGGAACCCGCCGTATTATACAGAAACGTGGAACCCGGCTCAAAAACCACAGGATTTTTCAGATACTGGCAGATCCAATCGTCCGTCAGCTCAGACATATGATCCATCCCATTGGTCATGGTAACCACATGCCTGACACAGAGCCGTTCAAAAGCGTCTGTCTGGCGGATATTCCATTGCTTGATCTCTTCAGCAAAAAGATCTTCAATCCGGGTATCCATTGAAAGAAGGCCCTGGGTACAGGCTATCCCAATTGCCGTGCAAACATAACTTTTCCCCATGGAATGGCAGCTATGGGGGTATTCCTTCCCGAAAGGAGGCCACCAGGCCTCTAAGAATACCTTGCCGTCCTTTGCTGCCATGACGCCGTGCATTTCCGTTTTATCGTGCTGAACCTCTTCCAGGAATCTTTTTACCGCCCCGCTCGATATCCCCACCTCTTCCGGGCGGATTCTTTCCAATTGTTTATCCATTTTTCTTTCCATTCTTATCCTTCCCTTGCCGCTGTCGTCTCCCTCCGATACAGAACGGCAGGTACCCTCACCGTTCTCTTTAACGGCTGTCCCTGATCGATCATTTCCTTCAGGGCGGAAACCGCTGCTTCGCTCGTATAAGAGGAATCCATTCCGATTGACGATATTCCCGGAGTATACAGTTCGGCGGATCTTCCATTTTCAAAGGAAATCATCTTTACATCCTGCGGAACCTTAATCCCCCGTTTTTTCAGCGTATTCAATACCTCAATGGACGTTGACAACTTATTTGAAAAAATTCCGTCAAATAAAACCTTCCGGTCAATCAACTCCTCCAGCGCGCTGCCGATGCTGTTATTGTTTTGGCCACCTATTGTAACGACAAGATCCTCATCTAAGGAAACGCCGTTTTCCCACAGTGCCTGCTGGTAGCCGAGGGAGCGGCCCAATTGCCGCTGCCTGTGCCGGGCCGCCTCTATGTATACGATACGTCTGCATCCGGCGTTCAGAAGTTCCTCCGTAGCTTTTCTGGCACCTCCGATCATATCGAACAGAATTCTCACCCCCTCCGCAGCTGATTCCGGAGCGCTTCCGATAAATATAGAGGGAACGGATATGCACGTCTCGTGCACGGGCGTATCCTTCAGAACGTAAATGATCCCACATACATCCGAGGCTGCCAGCATGCTGCAGTATCTCGCCTCGATCACTTCGTCATTATAGGTGGGGCAGATCATCGGAGAAAAATTATAGCGGATTAACTTTTGGGCAAGATTATCCGCCAACAAACCAAAATAATCGTCGTTGATAGTGGGAATAAGAATTCCCACCAACGCGCTTTTCTTGGAACGGAGCGATTTTGCCATCAGATTAGGAGAATACTTCAGCTCCTGAACCGCATCCCATACTGTCTGCTGCGTTTCCTGAGCGTATTTCCCCTTCTTGTTGATAATCCGGGAGACCGTGCTGGGAGAAAATCCTGTTGCTTCCGCAATATCCTTAATCGTTACCCTATCTTTCATAGCGCGATCTCCTCATTCAATCGATACAGCGATTGCCTGTTACAATTGCTGCTTTTTCAAAGATTTCGTTAAAATTATGATAAGTATAGCACAAATCTGAGGAACTATCATCAAAAAATACATCTTGCTGTAGCCCATCCTGACAGAAAGAATCCCTCCAAGAGACGCGCCCAGCCCCTGGCCTATATCCAGCGCCGTATAGTAAATGCTGTTTGCCGTCCCGCTTTTGCTTATTCCCACCGCCTTGACGCACCAGGTCTGGACAATCGGGCACAGCGCCCCATAAAAGGTTCCGTACAGAACCGCGGCCAGAAGAAAAAGCGACAGCGTCCTTGCTGCTCCCAATACAACGAACACCCCCATATACCCGAAAAGCGCCCCAAAGATGATCAGCCTGCTGTATTTACTGTCCGATAGCCGTCCGAAAAGCGGTCGCATGATCAACATGACGGCCCCAGCCACGGTAAAATAATAGCCAATGCCGGAAACCTGCAGCTTCTCCGCATACAGGACAATGAAATTGGAAATGGTGGCCATTCCCAGCCCCACGCTCAGGATCGTAAACGCTGGCACCAGCGCTTCCTTCGCAAAAAAGCTGTCCAGAATCCGCTTTTTTTCTTTCTGCCCGGCAGTCTTGTTTAAGCTGCCCTCATCGATCGCGGCGCTCAGAGCGCAGCCTGTGGCGGCCAACAGGAAAGCGATCATGAACATTGCAAAATAGCCGAAGTATTCGATCAGCTGGAGCCCGAGATTGGGAGCGAAAACCGACGCTAAGGAGGATGCGATCCCAAAAAGGCCGACTCCCCTTCCTATCCTTCCCTCCGGCAGGGAGGCGACCATGATCGAACTGTTCGCCGTCGTCGTCATTCCCCAACCGACTCCATGCATAAGGCGGAACAAAATAATCAGCGCCACATGATGGGAAAGGGCGTATCCCAAAATGGAAAGGGTAATCACCGCCATGGAGGCCAGGAGGATTTTTTTCTTGCATTTTATATCGATATAATATCCTGCAAAGGGCCGGGTGATAATCGCCGCTATCGTAAACGCGGTAGCGCAAAATCCCGCTATCTCAAGTCCGCTTCCGATGGAAACCACATATTTGGGAATAGAGGGCGTAAGGATGTGAAAGCTGAATGCAGTCAAGATATTCACGATAAAAACCAAAAGATAATTCCTATTCCAAATCGTTTCCTTCTTCATCCTATTTTCCATCCGTATGTCCGTTAAATAAATGGCAGGCTACCTGGTGGTTTTGCCCAATCCGCACCAGCTCCGGATCGGCTTCATAGCATTTTTCTGTCGCATAGGAACAGCGGGAGGCGAATCTACATCCAGGCTTGGGATTAATGGGAGATGTGATTTCTCCGGGAAGCACCTCGATATCCCGGCTTTTCGATATATCGATCGTCGGGACGCAGGCCAGAAGGGCCCGCGTATAGGGATGGGCCGGATGGGCAAACAGCTCCGACGTGTCCGAATATTCCACCACTTTTCCCAGATACATGACCGCAATTTTAACGGAAATATGTTTTACTACAGAAAGGTCATGCGTTACAAAGATGTAAGTCAGGCCGAGCTGATTCTGCAAGTCCTGCATCAGATTCAGGATCTGTGCCTGAATGGATACGTCCAGTGCGGAAACCGGCTCGTCGCAGATAATAAAATCCGGCTTTAAGATCAGGGCGCGGGCGATCCCGATGCGCTGTCTTCGTCCTCCGTCCAGCTCGTTCGGGTAGGAATTCTCAAAACGCTCGTCCAGGCCGACCGTTTTCATCATTTCATGCACCTTTTCTTCCGCTTCCTTTTTCCGGACGCCGTCGATCAGCAAAGGTTCCATGATGATCTGCTTTACCGTCATCCGCGGATTCAATGAGGAATAGGGATCCTGGAAAATCATCTGCACTTCCTTCATATAATCCCTTGTTTTCTTTTTGGAAAGCTTCGTAACATCCTTTCCCTTAAAGAAGATCGTCCCCTCCGTCGCCTCCAGCAGATGCTGAATGGTTCTTCCCAGCGTCGATTTGCCGCAGCCTGATTCCCCAACGATCCCGAGCGTCTCCCCTTGCTCTATGGAAAAGGAAACGTCGTCCACCGCATGAAGGAGCCCGGCTTTCGTATCAAAATATTTCTTTAAATGTTTCACTTCCAGTATTGTACTCATGCAATTCACCCTTCACAGGGAAACAGGCAGCGAACCAAATGCCCTTCCCCGATATCTTTCAACTCTACCGGTTTTTGTGTACACGCCTTCCCGCACTTCTGACATCTGGGAGCAAACGCGCATCCCTCCGGCAGCTTTGTGGGATCCGGCATCAGCCCCTTAATGGGCACCAGGCTCCTCTTAGATTCGTCATTGATGTCCGGCAGCGCCTTGAACAGGCCGATGGTATAAGGATGCGCCGGATTCCGGAAAATCTGTTCCAGCGTTCCCTTTTCAATGATCGATCCGGCATAAACCACTGCCACCTCGTCGCACATCATGGCTATCACACCCAGATCGTGAGTGATCATAATATTGGAAGTATTTTTTTCCTTTTTAAGCTTATTGATCAGCTGCAGGATCTGGGCCTGTATCGTAACATCCAGAGCCGTCGTTGGCTCGTCCGCGATCAGCAGATCCGGATTGGCTGCCAGGGCGATGGCGATTACAATTCTCTGCTTCATTCCACCTGAAAACTGATGGGGATATTCGTCAAACCGCTCCCCGGGTATTCCTACCATTTCCAGCTTTTCTATGGCCTGCATCCTTGCCTCTGCCCTGCTCAATTTATGGTGGTTTAAAAGAACCTCCTCGATCTGGCTTCCCACCGTTTCAATGGGGTTTAAGGATGTCATAGGATCCTGGAAAATCATGGACAGGCTGCTTCCCCGCAGCTTCACCCGCTCTTTTCCAGACATCTTCAGCAGATCCTTCCCATTATACAGAATTTCTCCTGAAACCACCCTGGCGGGAGGTTCCGGCAGCAATCCCATAACCGCCAGGGCGATTGTAGTTTTTCCTGCACCGGTCTCCCCCACAAGTCCGATCGTCTTTCCTTTTTTTAGTTCAAAGCTAACATGATTGACCGCTTTGACATCCCCATCCTCGCTTCCGTATACAACAGAAAGATCTTTTATCGAAAGAACCGTTTCCATGCCGCCCATAATTATCTCCCTTTCAAACGGGGATCCAGAGCGTCGCGCAGACCGTCCCCGATCATATTCAATGAAAATACCGTCAACATGATAACCATCCCCGGAGCAAGAACCAGGTAGGGATAATCCCGGATATAATTTCTTCCTTCAGACAGCATCTTTCCCCATTCCGGCATCGGTGCCTGCGCTCCAAGGCCAAGGAAGCTTAAGGTAGACGCGTTGAGGATTCCTCCGGCCACCCCCATAGTGAACAGAACGATCAACGAAGAGGAAATGTTCGGAAGAATATACCGGAACATAATGCGCATATCCGTAGCCCTGGAGGTTCTCGCCACCTCGATATACTCCTTGTCCCTTTCCGAGATGACCATGGCCCTCACCAGACGGGCCACTCCCGGAATGGAGCTTAAGGATAGGGCAAATATCATGGAAAGAATCCCTCCCCCGAACACCGCCGCCAAAACAATGGAAAGCAGGATAGAAGGGATCGACAGGAAGATATCCATGATTCTCATCAGCACATTGTCTGATTTTCCGCCGTAAAACCCCGCCAGCATTCCGATGAAAACGGCAATAACCGTTCCGACCAAGGTTGTCACAACGCCGATCGACAAAGAAATCCTCGCCCCATAGATCATCCTCACCAGGTTATCTCTTCCGAGATAATCCGTACCAAGGGGATGATCCAGATTCGGGTTCGTAAATTTGATTTTATAATTCTGTACGTCGTATCCATCCGGAGCGATCACATTCGCAAACAGGGCCAGGATAATCAGCAGAGCCAGAAAACACAGCCCGAATACGGCAAGACGGTTTCTTTTGTATCTCTTCCAGAAACGGATCATATCGGAGTTTGCAAATTTTTTCTTATTCATGACGGCGCTCCTATTCTGCCTTTCTTTCCGGCCTTTTTCCCCATTTTCTTGTAATAGGATTTAATTCTCGGATCGATATATGCCGAAGCGATATCCGTAGTCAAATTGCAAATAGAAACAAAAATACAGATCACCAGCACCCCGCCGCGTATAATCGGATAATCGCGGCTATTGATCGCCCCTAGCAGATAGGTTCCCATGCCGGGAATGGAGAATACATTCTCCACCACGACTGCTCCGCCCAGGATTCCGCCGACGCTGTTTCCGATCTGTGTAATGATCGGGATAAACGCATTCTTCACCGCATGGTGCATGATTACCCTCGTTTCCTTCGTTCCCTTCGCCCTGGCGGTTCTGACATAATCCTTTCTGATTTCATCCAAAACCGTTGACCGCGTCATCCGGTAAATGGAGGCCGCTCCCCCTAATCCCAAGGTCACCACTGGCAATATGATGGATTTTATCCCCGTAAACCCTGTCGCCGGAAGCAGGTGGAGCCGCAGCGCAAACAACAGGGATAATTCCAGCGCGAACCAAAAGGATGGCATGGACGTGAAAATCACGGCGAAGATATTCGCAATATTATCAATAATGCTGTACTGCTTTACCGCAGAGAGAATCCCCAACGGAATGCCGATCAGTAGGCTCAGGGAAATTCCCATGATGCCGATCAGCAAAGTGACCGGCACCCTCTTTCCGATTTCATCAAGCACGCTCAGATTGGTCTTGTAGGAAGTTCCCATATCAAAGCGGAACAGAAGGTTGTACAAATAATCGCCGAACTGTTTCAAAAACGGCTGATCAAGCCCCATCAGATGGCGCTGCGCCTCAACCTGTTCGTCTGTCGCCGTAAGTCCCAATACCTGTCTTGCCGGATCTCCGGGCGTTAAGTACAGGAGAATGAAAATGAATAATAGAACTCCAAATACAACAAATATCATCATTCCAATTCGTTTTAAAATATATCTGCCCATATTATCTCCCAGGCGCCTATTACCGCAGCCGCTCTGCACAGCGCCTTATCTAAAGCGCCTGATTATTCGGTAAAATATGCGTCCTTTAGGAAATATACCGCATTACCTCCGTCAATGACGATCCCCTCCAGCTTCTCGCTACACGTCATATATCCCTGGGGATAGCATACCGGAACCGCCATAGCGTTCTCCATCTCAAGCCGAATGGCTTCCTTCACCAGTTCGTTGCATTCGTCCGTATCCGTGGCTGCAAGAGACTGCTCGTACAACGCATTAATCTGCTCGTCGCACTCCACCAGATCCCATCTTCCCCAGTTCGGCGTCATGTTCGGGCTAGCATTTTCCAGATGCCCGGGCGCATAGCCGGGAGAAGAACAGCCGATTGCCACATACAGGTCGTCTTCCTCCCCTTCGATCAGGGCAGGAACCGCCACGTTGCTGTCCAGCGCGAAGATCTCCACCTCGATTCCGATCTGGGCCAGGTCGTTCTTCACACATTCCATGAACCTTACCTCAGAAGGGGTCGTATCCGAATAAATCGTCAGGCTCAGTCCGTCCGGATAATTGGACTGCGCCAGATATTCCTTCGCCTTCTCAATATCATAAGGATACATCGGGTTCTCGTCATAGGAGGGATCATATGCCCCGTTATTGTTCGCGATCTTCTGGTTGGCCACCGTAGCGAACCCGCCATAGGCTACCTCTATAATCGCTTCTTTATCGATGGCGCAGGAAATGGCCTTTCTCAGGTTCACATCCTGCATAGCTTCTTTTCTGAAATTAAACCACAGGTTTTTCACATTGGAAGCCGGAAGTTCAAGAACCTTTAACCCGCTCACCTCCTGGTTCATAATTCTCTGGATATCCATATTGTCGGGGGTCGTCACCCAATCGATATTCCCGCTTTCCAGTTCAATCTCCGCCTGGGAGCCTTCGCTGATCAGCACGGTTTCCACATTTTTAATCGCTGGAGCCCCGCCCCAGTAATCTTCGTTTGCTTCCATCTGGCAGCCGACGCCAGAAGTAAAAGAAACAAACTTATACGGGCCGGTTCCTACCGGATTGTTAGGATAATTATCCCCGAATTCCTCCGCTGCCTGTTTACTACAGATACTGTACATCTGATCCGCTAAGGTGATAAAGGCATCGGAACCCGGCCGTTTCAGAGGAATTTCCACCTTATAATCATCCAGCTTTTCCATATTGTCAAAATCGTATAAGGATTCCCCTTCTCCTCCTACCGCCGTTTTCCCTCTGTAATCTCTCAGGGAATAGATCACACTGTCCGCATTGAAGTCCTCTCCGTTGGAAAACTTCACCCCTTCGCGCAGCGTAAGGATAACGGACATGTTATCCTCTCCCCATTCCCATTCCGTCGCCAGCCCTGGATACAGATTTCCTTCCGTATCCATATTAATCAGCGTCTCATATACATTTCTGATAACGATTGTAGAAGCCACATTGTAACCAGACGTATAAGGGCAGAAGCCGGGAGCATCCATATTGACCGCTATCCTCAGATCCGTCTTCGCAGAATTACCCTCCCCCGAATTTTCCGCGGACACGCCGGAATCTTCCGCTTCCGCTGTTGCCGCCGCCTCCGGTTCCGTCTCCTTTCCGCATCCTGCCAGGGAAGCGATCAGCATACCCGCGGCCAGAAAGCAGCATAACAGTTTCCTTTTCATAAAATCCTCCCTTCCGAAGCGTCTGCTCTGAGCGGATCGGCCTCTTGCGGCTTATGACGCTTCTGCATATGCCGTGCTCCTCTTATAATGCAATTTATTGCATTATTTCCTCTCATTTTTCCATCATTAAGGCATATTTTCATTTTTTGCCTTAATCATTTTATATAACACTTGATAATTATTGTCAAGTATTGATATTTTTTTTTATTTTTTCTTTTTCTCTATATTTATATTGATTTTTATTATTATTAATGCTATTTTTTTCATATATCCGTTTTCATGCTGCAATTTTTAAAATAATATTGCATTCTTTTTATTCATCTAAATTTGCTTATCTGAGTAGAAAAGGAGGAAACAAGAATGGAGAAAAAAATGACAGATCAGACCTATGATCCAAGATGGAACAGAGCCGTCCGCCCGATCAGTTATGAAAAGCAGCCGCTTTCTCTGCGCGAGATCCTCATTCAATCAGGCAACCGTAATTTTGACGTAGACCGACTCTTATGCAGCGAATATGGAAACAGAATTATCAGAAACCTGGAGCCACTCTTTTTAAGCAACGATCCCATGGATCCGGCAGTGATTGAATACTGGGAAAAGAAGGGGCTTCGTAAAGAACGCATATCCGGAGGCCCTCAGCCCTGGAATGATTGGATCGTCTTCACCCCTCTGTCCGCGTCAGAGTCTCAGAATGCAGACCGGAGTTATCCTCTCGTATTCGGCCTCCATGGAGGGGATGCGGGAGAATCGAAGGGAGAACCCATTTTTCTTGCGGAATCAACCTGTTATGCGCACAAAGCGGCGGAAGAGGAATTTATTCTTGTGATGCCGGAAGATCACGACACTCCTGGCGTGATGAGATGTTTTGATTACATGATCGAAAATTATCCTGTAGACCGCACCAAAGTATATCTTACTGGCTATTCTGCCGGCAGCGACCGTTCCGTGCGCGCGGCGCTGAAGCATCCTGAGCTTTTCGCGGGCATTCTAGTGGGGGCAGGCGTTCCCTTTAATCTGATTGATGAGCCTTCCCAAATTGAAAACGCCCAGAAATACAAAATGCCCCTGATCGCCGTCGGCTGCCTGTGTGACAAAGGAAACCATACTCCTTTTTATCATACCAATCCCATCGATAATCCGGTTCCCGACTTTATCGCCCGCCTCCTTTGCGCGGAGGGCAAGATGGAATGGATTAACCGTTTTTTCCGGATAAACCATATTCCCTTCTATTCTCTGGAAGAAAACAGGGACTATGTTCTGCGGTACGGGACGGAGGCGGAAAAAAGGATCGGCATGCGCGCGCAGCGATCTAAAACCTGGGAATGGGCGGGCCTGAAGCACTTCTGTCTTGACTATGCGGATACAGACGGAATGGATCTGATCCGATACATTTTCATCGAAAATCTGCCCCATTTTGAGCCTGTCAATATGTTTGACCTTGCCTGGCCCTTTTTAAAACGTTTCTCTAGAAATCTGCAGGACGGCTCCCTCATCTGCTCCCAGCCTAAATACGACAGAGCCTAATTCATCTCTGCCGTCCGGTACAGATACGCGTTCCCCTTCTTCCCAACCCGTTCCACCACATGGACATAATTCAGAATATGAAGCGTCATCTGCGCCAGCGGAGGGCGGATATGAGCTGCCTGCGCAAACTGTCTGACCGTAAACGGCTCCTCAAGTTCATAAGGTACGAACTGCATGTAGTCCTGCGGGCAGTCCACGCATACTTCCTCCACAATCCGCAGAGGAACGCGGTCATATCTGGATGAACCCTTTTTCTTGTCCCGGCTCCATCCGTTTAAAAGGCGGTATTCCTCCATATCTGTGAGAACCAGTTTCAAATGCAGGTTTTTATCCAAAAGATAATTCTTAATTCTATAAAGTTCTTTAAAGGCCATATAAGGGTTGCCTTTTAAGGGAGACTTTCTCGGGACGCTGCCTTCCCCGCTTTCCTCATCAATCCAGATCAGCCATTTTTCATGAGGGATCGGATAGATGACCGTTACGGGATATAAAGGCAGAAAATGCGCCAGTTTATCCCGCATCCGGTCAAAACTTCTCGTCTGTATTTCCAGAATCTCGTTGCCCGTATAAATATCCGCCACATATCCCTCGATCGGGATTTCATGCATATCCTCATCCGGCGCATAATAATATTTTAAGACCGCATGCACCGTTTTCTCAGAAAGCGTTCCGATCCCATGCCTATCTCTTCTCTTTCCTATAATTTTCTCTCTCGCTCCAAGAAACCGTTCTTCTTCTGTCACATCAACTCTTCCTTTATTTAACCAAAAAAAGTTTGCCTTTTTACCCGCTTGTATTTATACTATATGTAAAGTATCTTTTATGCTGCATAAAGCGGCGGAAAGGAGTGCCCTATGCAAATGATTCTTGCTATCGTGCACAATGAAGATGCACCCTTACTCTTAAATGAACTGAATGAAAAAAGGTATTATGTTACAAAGCTCGCAACCACGGGCGGTTTCCTGCAAAAGGGTAATACTACGCTCCTTCTGGGCCTTGAAGACGAACAGGTGAATGATGTAATAGAAATCATTAAGCAGCATTCCGGCAGACGCCAGCAGATCATGTATACGCCTCCGGCACCGTCTAACAGCAACGTATACAATTCCATTTCTTCCGTCCCGATTAAGGTCGAGGTAGGAGGCGCTACGGTATTCGTTCTTCCGGTAGAAGGATATCTGAAGCTCTGAAAGATCAACCGGATTTTTCATATCAGCTATGAACCTAAGAATAATGACAGCCGGCCATCCGATTCCCACAAAGCAGATGGCCGGCTTTTCTATTCGTCTGCATCCCAGCTGGCTGCATCCGTTCCTCCGGGCTGCATCAGTCCGGCCAGGGCGGAACGTCATGTAAGGCTTTCATACGCCTCTCTGATCCGTCCGGCGATCGCCTCCATTTCGGCAAGTTCCTCTTCATAGTTTTCTTCCGTAATCAGGTAATTTCCTTCCTTCATTTCCTCTACCATCCGCTGATTGATCTGATCGCTGAAATGGATCGGATCCATATAGAGATCCAGATTCAGGATAATCTCCTCTTCGTTCTGGAAATAATACAGCTTCACATTCTCATATCCCATCAGCCTTTCCATGGATGCGCGCGCCGCATACAGGCTCTGTTCCAGCTGTCCTGTCCGGATCATATTATCCCACCACAGCAGGGAATAGGGCGGATAGAAAATATAGAATTCTGTCTCCGGATGTTCCTTTACCATGCGCTCCAGAATATCCACATTCCTGTCAATCATTTCCTGGTAATCCGAAGCTTCTACATCTTCAGATACTGATTCAGGACGTTCATAATGGCTGAGCGCTTCTTCCTTGGAGAAAACTTTATACTGTGACCAGTTATAGGAGTTTCCTTCATCATAATCATCCAGAAAAGTTTCTGCGATCATATATGGAATATCTTCAAAGATCACATCTTTATTGAGCACATAGTTCACATCGTTAAAAGGATTCTCGTCATACAGATACAGGGGCAGGCTTTCATCCGGAAACTGTATATCCGGATCCCCGGACAAAGCGAATAGATCCAGGCTATAGAAAACATTCTGAATCTCATGGGTTTCATAAGCGGCCTCAATATAATAATCCAGCTGGGCTGTGACTGCAGAACTTTTAATCGCCTTAATGGAATTTGCCCCAAACGCCTCATCGAACCAGCCGTTATTAAAATTTTCCGCCGTGGATGAGCCCACAATCAGGCTGTCGTAATCAAAATTGCGGATCGATCCGATACATTGATATTCTTTTTTCGTCAGCACCTTCTTCAGAGGCGATATGGGCTCATGATAATGGAAAAAAGGATCAAAAACGAATACCAGGCCTGCGGCAGCCAGCAAAAAGACGGCAGCCAGGATAAAAAAACGTTTCAGGAATTTCTGATACATGCCGTTCTCCTTTCTGACGGACACGTCCTAAAAATTGAAATATACAAAGGTGCTCACTCCGGACAGAGAGATGACGGACCAGGCAAACAGGAAGGCCAAAGCCACGCTCTTTCCCGCAAAAAGGCTTCCATCTGAAAGAAGCTGAGCCGTATTTCTTCTGCCAAGGATCCACAGACTGACAGCCAACACACAAAGCATGGCCAGAAGCTGAGCTATCCCTACAAGGGAAGGCGCTATAAGGGAAAGGGCTTTTGTCACGATATAGATTTCCGAAGGTTCCATGGCTGCAGCCAGCGCATAAATCTGGCCGTTTACCTGAAGAGAACCGATTTTTCCTATTAACTGAAAACCATCTGCAATGCTGTCGGCCCTGAAAAAGATGAAGGCAAAACATACATAGAGAAACGTGGCCAGCTGACACAGCTTCTTAAGAACGCCTTTTTTCTCCCTTTTCTGTTTTCCCCCGATCCCTGCTGCGGCCACGCCCAGGCCATGGAGAAGCCCCCAGAACAGAAACGTCCAGTTTGCTCCGTGCCAAAATCCGCTGATCAGGAAGGTAATCATGGTGTTCACAAAGGTTCTTGCCTTCCCCTTCCTGCTTCCTCCCAGAGGAATATATACATAGGTCTGAAGAAAGCTGCCAAGCGTCATATGCCATCTTTTCCAGAAATCCTTAACTGAAACCGCTTTATACGGAGAATTGAAGTTTTCCGGCAGTTCGATCCGAAACATCTTGCCGATACCGATTGCCATATCTGAATATCCGCTGAAATCGAAATATAATTCCAACGTATAGGAAAGCGCCACAATCAGGGCAGAAGGGGTATCCAGAAGAGAGATATTGTCATATCCATAATTCACAGCCAAAGCGAGCGTATCCGCCAAAAGCACTTTTTTGCCGAGCCCAACGGTGAACTGAGCCACTCCCTTTGCAAAGCTTTCCGCATCAAACTTTCTTCTGGACGGATCCTGAAACTGCTCCACTGTGGAAGCATGAAGCACAATGGGACCGGAAATCAGAGATGGGAAAAACGTGACAAAACTCATATAATCCAGAAGCGTATAGTGCGGCGCCTTTCCTTTACATCTGTCAATCAGGAAGGACAGCTGCTGAAAAGTAAAGAAGCTGATCCCCAGGGGCAACAGAATATTCCCCACCCTCAGATCCGCAGAAAAAAGCGCATTCAGATTTTCTACAAAAAAATTCGTATATTTGAATATGCCCAGCGCGCCAATATTGCCGATACAGCCGATCACAAGCAGAAGCTTTCTTCTTCCCTCCGTATCCTTTCTGGAAAGCAGAAAACTCAGCCCATAATTAAAAAGACAGCTTCCCAGCATAACCCAAAGGAAGCTGACATTAAAATAGGCGTAAAACCACAGGGACATCCCAATCAGATATCCCTGTGCTATTTTTAATCGTCCCATTCTGTTCAGCGCGTACCACCCGATCAGTGCCAGCGGCAGAAACAGAAAGAGGAAAAAATAGGAATTAAAAAGCATCTATCCCTCCTGTTTATCCATTCACATCCTTGATGCCAGGAAAGCGTTCACCTCTTCAGGGGACGGCATCACACGAAGCGCTCCTTTTCTGGTTGTGATGATGGACGCCGCCGCGTTGGCAAACGTAAGCATCTGCCTTAATTTATCCTCATCCAAATCATCCAGGCCATGCTCCAGAATGAAATTCAGGCAGCATCCTCCGAACGTGTCTCCCGCCCCTGTGGTTTCAATGGTGTTCTCCTGCAAGAAGGAGGGCACCTCCACCCTGAGATCTTTATAATAAGCGCGGCTTCCGTCCTTTCCCATAGAAAGCAGGATCAGAGGGATATCATATTGCTCGCGCAGCTTTCTGATCCCCGCATCATAGTCTTCTTCCTGCGTAAACCACTGTATCTCATTATCCGATATTTTCAGCACATCGCACCATTCTAAGCCATAGGCTACCTGTTCCTTTGCTTCTTCCAGCGTATTCCAGAGCGGAGGGCGCAGATTCGGATCAAAGGAGAGAATGGCTCCGCTTTCCTTCGCTGCCTGCATCGCCTTCTTCGTGGCCTCCCTCACCCCTTCATGGGTCATGGACAGCGTTCCGTAATGAAATACCCTGGCTGATTTCACCAGTTCTTCATCTACTTCATCCACCCGCAGCATCATATCCGCTCCCGGATTTCTGTAAAAAGAAAAATCCCTGTCTCCATCCTCAAAGGTCTGGACAAAGGCCAGCGTGGTTCTCGCCGTTTCGTCCACAATCAGGTTTGAGGTATCTATTCCCACTTCTTCCAGCGTGGATTTCAGCTTCAGCCCGAAAATATCCTTTCCGACTTTCCCGATAAAAGCGGTGGAACGGCCGCATTGATTCAGCATAGAAAGCACATTGCAGGGCGCGCCTCCCGGGTTTGCTTCAAAAAGGGTATTTCCCTGCGCACTTTTCCCATTATCCGTAAAATCAATCAAAAGTTCCCCAAGGGCAACCACATCGAATTTTTTCATATTTTCTTTTCTCACTTTCTGCCGCAGGGCCAGCACTGATTTACTATTCTTTATTTTAGCAGGTACGCCACTAAAATCAATTCTTATTTTTTATTAAATCTTTTTGAAAGTAAAGATAATTTATGCCCAATATGGTATACTTACGTTACGGATTCCAATAATCAGATTTCTATGTAGAAAGGGATGACACTATGGATATCACAGAAGGAATCAAAAAAATATTTCTGGCAGGCGTAGGGGCAGTAGCCACAACCGGAGAAGCTGCCAAGAATCTGATCGATACCCTTGTGGAAAAGGGTGAGCTCACCGTAGAGCAGGGAAAGATTCTGAATGAAGAAATGAAGAAGAATGCCAAGGAAAAACTGAATAAGCATGTAACCGTTCATGTGGTCAACGAGTTCAAGGATGTCTATTCCGCAGTCGATAAAATGTCCCGCGAAGAACTGGAAGAACTGAAAGCAAGGCTGAACGAAATGACAGCGTCTGAAGCCGCCGGCTGCCAGGATTCGGAAGCATGTGACTGCTCCGCTCCTTCCGAAGCCGAGGACTGCGGATGCAATGAATCCTGTGAGAATTCATCCGATGAATCCTGCAGCGTTTCTGACAAATGTGACTGTTAATTGAAAAGGATGCAGCGCTTCCGGGAAGGAAACTGCATCCTTTTTTGCATTCTAGTCCACTCTGTATATCTCTACTTCTGCCTGCCCCATCACATCCACGACCACATTTCCCTTTTTTCTGTCGCTTTCCAGTTCAACAGCTGCAAAGGCCAGGCCATTATTGGCAGATATCTCCAAAATTTCTCCGTCCGCAATGATGGAAAAATCATTGCTGCGATTTCCGATGGAAATCGTTTCTTTTCCGATCCCTATTTTTCCGCATTCTGCCGCATAGATGAGGATCGTTCCATACAGATTGATGGAAAAATCAACCGGCTTTTCCATATGGATGCGGATCTCAAGCGCCCCTTCTTTCTGCATCATGTAGAAAAGCTTTCCCTCTCCGTGATGGGAATGCACCAGGCTTTCGCTTTTTTGAAACCCTTCCACAGGAAGCTGCCTTAGCATCAATCCTTTCTCAGTTCTTGCAAGCGTCAGCTTTCTTGGAATTCCCATCACGCCCGTATAGAGCTTTTCTTTATTCTTTGTCCGCAGCCATGGGATCGTAATTACATCCTCACATCCCCAGATTGTCTGAGCCGCATAGGGAAGCGTTGTCTTATAAGCTTCCTGACGCGTCCCTTCTGCTTTAAACGTAAATCCGTCAAAATCTCCCAGATAGTAGAAGCCATCCGCAGACCAGAAGATCCACTTCTCTCCGCCGCCTTCCACGCTCACTCTGCGAAGATCCGGGCACTCCCAGCATTTTTCCAAGGTAAATATCTGCGTTCTTTTCCAGTTTTTCAAATCCTTAGAACGCAGAATAGCAAAATCATTCCCGCTCAGATATAGAACCATGTAATAGGCTCCGCTTTCCTCATGCCAGTAGACTTTCGGATCCCTGTTCTCCTTGGCCAGCTGCTTTACCGCGCAGCCTTCCATTTTTGCAAGGCTTTTTCCTCCATCCGTGCTGTACGCGATCCGCTGGGTGAACGTCTTTCCTTTGCTCCATTCAGAAGTTCCTCCAGCGCTTGTATAGAAGAAAATCTGCGCGTCTTTCGGCAGATCCAGAAGCCCTCTTTCATTCACAATGCCGCTTCCAGAATAGATGGTGCCGTTCTCATCCGGGTACATCACCATTTCCAGCTGTTCCCAATGGATCAAATCCTGGCTGACCGCATGGCCCCAGCACATATTTTCCCATCTTGTATCAAACGGGTTATGCTGAAAAAACAGATGATACATTCCATTCTGCTTTATCAGCCCGTTCGGATCATTCATCCACCCTGTCCTGGACGCAAAATGAATCAATGGATGGGACTGCTGATTGACAGGAATTCCATCAGAGAGCGCAATGGCCTCCAGAAAACTTCCGGGAACATCTCCCTCGATCAAAATCCTCTTTCCGATATATTTTTCCACATTCAGAGGCGCATAATAATGGAATCCATAGAATCCTTCTTCCTCATTCACAGGAATCCGGAACGCATAAATCTTCTCATTCTGCCACGAAAAAGAAACTGTCCGCAAGTCCGTTTGGGCACATATCGGTATCAGAAGATATTTTTTATCGATTTCTACCGTTCTCTTCAAAGATTCTCTCCTTACCCTGTTATGTTATTTCAGCTTTTCTTCCCATTCTTTCTCTCGAAATCCGGTCAGTACATAGTCTTCCGCCACAATCAGCGGCCTTTTTACCAACATTCCGTCCGTGGCAAGGAGGCGGATCTGCTCCTCCTCACTCATTTCTGCCAGCTTTTCTTTCAGATTCAGTTCCTTATACTTCATCCCGCTGGTGTTAAAAAAGCGTTTCAAGGGCAGGCCGCTTCTTTTGTGCCATTCCTTTAACTCCTCTTCCGTGGGATTTTCCTCCACGATATGTCTGTCCTTATAACTGATCTCTCTTTCATCCAGCCATTTCTTCGCTTTCTGGCAGGTAGAACATTTGGGATATTCCACAAATAAGATCATTGTCTCCATAATCCTTTCTTTTAAAGCTGAGGAACGATCACATCCATACAGCAGTTCATCATTCCCGTCGCATCCCTTGACTCAGCGTTGATTGCGATTACCGTCTCTTTCTGAGGTATGACGATCGAGAGCTGGCCATATTTTCCATCCGCCCTGTAGGAATCATAAGGTCCTCTCCAGAACAGATAGCCATACCCCTGCGCGCCGTTGTCCACCTGTGCGCGGGATGCTTCTCTTATATATTCTGCCGGGACCAGCTGCTTTCCATTCCATTTTCCTTCCTGAAGAAGCAGACAGCCGAATTTTAAAAGTTCAGATACGCTCCAGAACAGACCTCCCGCGCCGAATACAGCCCCCTGCGGATCCACTTCCCAGACCGTCCTCGTCATCCCCATCGGTTCAAACAGGCGCGGCATCAGGTAATCGACCAAACTGCAGCCCGCCCTGCGCTGCACCAGGATGCCGGCCAGATAAGGGCCTACGTTATTATAGACGAAGCTGGTTCCCGGTTCCTCTTCAAAAGGCAGGGAAAGGCTGTAGCGAACCCAGTCCCTTTCCTTCAAGTGAGGCCTCTCTTCTCCCATAAGGGCAGCCTTCTTCTGCCCCAAACACATGGTCAGAAGATCCCGCACCGTCGCTTTGCGCAGATTTTCCCCCGGATTCTCTGGAATCTCCTCCGCGAACACGTCGCACAGCTTCTCTTCCAGGGAAAGGAGCCCTTCCTTCACCGCGATCCCAACCGCAATGCTGGTGACGGATTTGCTGGCGGAATATTGATTCCTCCTCATCTCATCATCCCAATCCCTCTTCAGGATCAATTCCCCCTGCCTGCATACACGCAAATTCAGGATCTGGAATTCTTTTGCCCGCTTTTCAATTTCCCTGATATCCATCTTCATTCCCTCCCGCATTGATCCGTAACAGTTCAGATCTGTCTGAACTGTTACGTTACCCCTTCTTTTAATGGTCAGATTATTCTGTGTCTTTCTCCTCGTCCGTCTCTTCCTTTTCCGGCGCTTCTTCTTCCGCCTCTATTCCATCATCCGGACATTCATATTCCTGGCTTCCATCCGAAACCTTTTCTCTTACTTTTGCAATCTGGGCTACTTTTACTCCTTCATCCAGATTAATCATCTTCACTCCGGAGGTGATCCGTCCCAAAATGGATATATCCTCCACACGCAGCTGAATGATGATTCCTTCTGTTGTGATGAGCATGATTTCCTGTTCATCCGTTGCGGCCTTCACACCCACCACATAGCCCGTCTTTTCTGTAATCTTATAGCATTTTACGCCTTTTCCGCCTCTCTTCTGAACGCTGAATTCATTCAGATAGGTGCGTTTGCCCATGCCGTTTTCCGATACGATCAGCAGAGAATCTCCCTGGCTGTCCAGCTGCATGCCAATGATCTCGTCTCCGTCATCCAGATTCATTCCGATCACGCCCATGGACGCTCTGCCTGTGGCGCGCACGTCCGTCTCCTTAAACCGGATGCACATTCCGTGTTTTGTAACGAGGAAGATATCGGTATTGGAATCCGTAATCTTCACCTCGATCAGTTCATCATCATCCCGGAGATTGATCGCTGCCAGGCCGTTTTTCCGCACATTGCTGTACTCCATCACCGGCGTTTTCTTCACGATTCCGTTTCTGGTTACCATGAAGAGATTCTTGTCATATTCATAATCCTGCACCGGAATGATTGCTGAGATCTTTTCTCCGCCTCCCAGCTGCAGAAGATTAATGATCGCCGTTCCTCTGGCCGTCCTTCCCGCCTCCGGGATCTCATAGGCCTTCAGCCGGTATACCCTTCCGAAATTGGTAAAGAACATAACGTAATGATGGGTAGTGGTCATCAGCAGATCCGCAATGAAATCATCTTCAATGGTCTGCATACCCTTGATCCCCTTGCCGCCGCGGTTCTGTGCCTTGAAATTATCAACCGTCATCCGCTTGATATAGCCCAGATTCGTCATGGCAATCACCGTATTCTGCCTGGGAACCATATCCTCCATGCTGATGTCGATCTCATCATAGCCGATACGGCTTCTGCGGTCGTCTCCATATTTGATGGCCGTGATGCTGATCTCTTCCCGAATCACGCCGAGAAGCAGCTTTTCATCCGCCAGGATCGCTTTTAATTCTGCGATTTTCTGTACCAGCTCCTTGTGCTCATTCTCCAGCTTCTCCCTTTCCAGACCTGTCAGAGCCCGCAGCCTCATGTCAACAATGGCCTGCGCCTGCGCATCAGAAAGTTCAAAGCGGTTCATCAGGTTTTCTTTGGCTTCCTGCGTATTCTTACTGGAACGGATGATGCGGATCACTTCATCGATATGATCCAGGGCGATCAGCAATCCCTGCAGGATGTGATCCCTCTCTTCCGCCTTGTTCAGATCATATTTGGTTCTCCGGGTGACAACATCTTCCTGATGCTTCAGATAGAGCTTGAGCATGTCCAGAAGATTCAATACCTTCGGTTCGTTGTTCACCAGAGCAAGCATAATCACGCCGAAGGTATCCTGCAGCTGCGTATGCTTATAAAGCCTGTTCAGAACCACATTCGCGTTGGCATCCCTGCGCAGTTCAATCACCACGCGGGTTCCCTCCCGGTTCGATTCATCCCTCAGATCCGTGATTCCATCAATCTTCTTTTCCTTGTGCAGTTCCGCGATCTTTTCGATCAGCCTTGCCTTATTCACCATATAGGGAAGTTCCGTCACCACGATCTGGCTCTTCCCGTTTGGCAGCGTCTCTATATCCGTTACAGCCCGCACCCGGATCTTCCCCCGGCCGGTTCTGTAGGCTTCCTCACAGCCTCTTGTTCCCAGAATGATGCCTCCGGTAGGAAAATCAGGGGCTTTAATCAGAGAAAGGACTTCTTCAATCTGTGTGTCCCTGTCCTCATTCACCCGGTTATCGATGATTTTCACCACCGCATTCACCACTTCACGCAGGTTATGAGGGGGAATATTGGTCGCCATGCCCACAGCGATTCCGGAGGTGCCGTTTACCAGCAGGTTCGGAAGAATATATGCAAGGTAAGAATTTTTGATATGGAATGTATTGGTC